>Ga0208492_1001284_pt1 | contig 16220 bp, 12 predicted proteins | sample Subbioar_CSW14AB_FD_184820 | JGI IMG/M metagenome (GOLD analysis project Ga0208492, IMG submission 184820) | Serpentinite rock and fluid subsurface biosphere microbial communities from McLaughlin Reserve, California, USA - CR12Mar_CSW14AB (SPAdes) | ecosystem: Environmental > Terrestrial > Deep... | reverse complement strand
CGGCCCCTTCCGTCGCTTCGCGCCACCTTCCCCGCTTCGCGGGGCAGGACCACAAGCCTCACGGAATGTGGTCCTGCCCCACGCATAGCGTGGGGAAGGTGGCACGCGCAGCGTGACGGAAGCGGCCGACGCCGAAGGCGGCGGTTGCCTCCTCGCTCCCCGCAGCTAGGAAAATTGCCACCTCTTGTCGGCCCGGCGCATACTGGCCCGTCTTCCAGAAGGCCGGGAGCCGGAAAACAGGGAGAAAGACATGCGCGTCATGGTGTTCACGAAAGTCAGCGACACGCCCGCCATGGACGGCCCGCCGACGCCCGAAATGCTCGAAGCCTTCGCCGCGATGGACCGTTACATCGAGGAGCTTGTCGCGGCGGGCGTCTTCGTCGCCGCCGCCGGCCTCAGGAACGACGCCACGTCAAAGCGCATCGTCGCGACAGGATCGCGCCGCACCATCACCGACGGCCCCTTCGCCGAAACCCGCGAAGTCGTGGTCGGCTTCTCGATCTGGCAGGTGAAGGACATGGACGAAGCCCTCGCCTGGGCCGCCCGCGCGCCCGGCCCGATGCCCGGCCAGACAACCGAAATGGAAATCCGCCCCTTCTACGAACCCGAGGACCTCGCCGACTACCTCACCCCCGAAGACCTCGCCGCCCCCCGCGATGGCGATCGCGGCAAACTCGGCGTGGCGTGAACTCGGCGTCGCGTAAGAAGCCACCTCTCTCGGCAAGTGGTCCTGCCCCGCGAAGCGGGGAAGGTGGCGCGAAGCGACGGAAGGGGTGAGCGACGGCGCCGAAGGCGCGATTTGGTCCGGGGGAGTGAGGAGCGGTCCCGAAGGGACGAATTGATCCGGGGGATCAATTCGAGCGGACGAACGCCCGGCAGGGCATCGAGGAGCGAACGCCCCGGCAGGGGCCGCCCGCAAAGCGGGCGGTTGCTCGCCGCTTCCACGCCAGCCGTCACGCCAACCCGATCACGCCTCCGTCAGGCTACGGAGCACCTCTGAGTTTCCGCCTTCCCTCCGGCGGCTCCGTCGCCCTATCCTCCCCGCACGGACCACGGGGTTGGAGGAATCACCGGCATGTTTCGCATCGCCCTGCTGGCGCTCATCGTGGCTGCAACGCCCATCGCCACAGCCCAACCCACCACTGACGCCGCCATAGACGCCGCCCGCGCCGACATCGCCCGCTTCTGCGCCGCCGACATCCAGGCCTTCGTGAAAGCCCGCAAGGTCGAGGCCGACCCGAACGCCAGGAAAACGCCCGAACAGGAAGTCCTCGAGAAGTTCGAACACATGTTCGACCGCTGGGCCGCCCCGCCCGACCGCAACCTCAAAGCCTACATCGAGAACTACGCCGACGCATTGAAGCGAAGCGCGCGCGACCGCTCGTCGAACCCATGGCTCAAGAGGAACCTGGCGGAAGATCGCCTGCGCATCTGCATCGATGGCCGCGCCGTCAGCCACTTCGAAGACCGGCAAGCCTACATCGTCGTCCAGAACAAGACGAAGTCTCCGGCAAAGTTCATGTCCGAGAATACCAACTGGGGCGACATCGCGCCGGGCGAAACCAGGGTCTACCACTTCTCCCAACCGTTCACGGGCGCCTTCCGCATCAACGTGAACGGCGTCGACGCCTACGGCCCGACGACGGTCAACATGAAGCCGCGCGAAACCTACGTGCTCAGCTTCGGCGACGCCGGCGCCGCGCTCACCCTCGCCCAGCCCCCCTCGCAGGACTGAGAACGATGAAACATCTCTCCGCCCTCCTGAAGCCGCTCGCGATCGCCGCCGCGCTGATCCTCGCTCCCACCGCCATGGCGCAACCCGAATTCAGGTACGGCGGCTATTTCCAGGACATCGTCGACGACCTCATCGAGGCCTGCCGCAATGACGTGGAAACATTCATTTCCCGCACGCTCATCGCGCCTGACTACAACGGCAATGGCCAGGGCTACGGCACGATCACGGCGCAACAGGCCGACCTGAACAAGGACGGCCGGTTCGACCGTGGCGACCCCGTGTCGATCATCAACTCCGATATGATCAATTATCTCCTCAACACACGCACCCCGTCCGGCGCCGCGACCATCCGGCAGAGCCTCGCCTACAAGGAAAGCACGCTGACCGGCGCCGGCTACGTCGATGGCAACGCCCTCCAGACCAACAGGTCGCGGCTGGACGTCACGCGCTGCCTCTACAACCGCCGGATCGAACAGCTTCAGGGAACAACGCTGGTCGGCGACAAGCCCACGGCCGCGTCCGGCTTCGTCGCCAGCACGCCCACGCCCGCAGCCACCGCCACTGGAAATACGCTGGGCGCCTATGTGCTCCCCTATCCCGACTCCGACCTCGGCCCCGAAACCCAGAAAGCCCTCGCGGGCATCCTCGCCCCCAATGCCCGTTCCGGGCAGAGCTTCTACGACCAGACTGATTTCACCGCGTGGGCCGAGGGCCGCCCCTCCAACCCCGCCTCGAAAAAGGATCAGGCTGCCGCCAGCACCAACTATACCGCCACGAAAACGCGCAAGCTGCACAACCGCCTCAACGACGTGACGCCCTGCCTCGCCGTCGATCCCACCGGCGTGCGCGAGGAATGGGGCATGGAGGGCCGCTTCCGCATCCGCAACACCTGCTCCTTCCCGGTCGAGGCGTCATGGTGCGCCAACAAGAAGGAGTGCGAGTCCGGCCGCGGCAGCCTGTGGAAGCTCCCGCCCAAGGGCACATGGCCCATCTTCTTCGCCGACGTCGCCAACCCCGTCATCGGCATCGGCGGCTGCCGCACGGAAGAAGACCGGCGCCCCCTCCCCTCCGACGCCGCCATCGCCGCCGCCGGCGGCATCAACACCAGCCACAAACAACCCATGCCCTACCCCGGCGTCTCCGCCATGCCCAACCACCGCTGCGACTGAGGTCGCGGCGCCGCCAGCCGGCGGATGCCGCGCCTACTTCGCCGCCGGCGCCGCCTCGCCCCTGCGCGGATCAAAACCCCACTCCGTCGCGCAAGGATGCGGCGCCTTGCGGTCGAGTATGCCGATCTGCTGCCACTGCTCGTCCGAGAAATCCCTGATCCCGGTCTGATCTAGCAATCCGCACGCCGCCGCCACCTGCGCGTCTTTGCTGTCAAACACGATCGGCGGAATGGGTATCCGGACCAGCCGCGAATTATTCGACCAGACCAGCACGCTCTTCTCATCGGGCGCGAACACCACCCGCGCACGGTCGCCCAGGGACGAGGAGAGTTCGGCCAGCGGCTTTCGGCTCGTGCTGCTCCAGAGTTTGAGCACATCGCCATACGTCACGAACATCCGCCCATCGGCAGAGAAGCGCGCGCCGCCCCTGAAGCCCGGGTCCGGATCGAACCGCGCAATCTCCTCGCCGGTCTCCAGCGAGATCAGCACGTTCAGGCCATCCCGCCAGCCCAGCAAGGCTGACTTGCGATCGGGCGAAAGCACGACATTGCCAAAATCGACATCCTTGCGCGACAGGTCAGCCACCACCTTGCGCGCGTCAACGTCCCACAGCTTTACCTCTTCCTCGGAAGCGGTCACCACACGGCGTCCATCCCGGCTCAAGGTCGCGAGCGTAAAATCCCCGGGGGTCAGCTTCAGTTCGGCAATCGGCTGGAGCTTGCCACCTTCCCACACCTTCACCACCTCGGCGCCATTCAGGGTCCACGCCACCATGCGCTTGCCATCGCCGGACGGATGCCAGGCATCGTCCCCAACTTCTGCGGGATAGGTGAAATCAGGCGCGCCACCCTTCAGCGACCAGACGCCGATGCCGCCGTCCTGCAATGGCCCGACAAGGCCAGCGTCCCTGTCGAGAAATCCGCTCTTCGCGTAGTCCCAGCTGAGCTTGTCGAAACTGGCCAGGCGTCCGCCGTCACGCACCGAGAACAAGGCATAGCCGTCCCCCACGGGAGCGGAGAACATCGTACCGTCCTGCGACAGCTGCGCCTCCTTCGCCCGGACGTCATAACCGGCCGAGAGCGTCGCCCCATCGCGCGTCTGGTACACGTCCACCCGCTCGTCCGGTCCGATCAGCAGCAGCTGGCCCCCATCTCCCGAGAAGCGGGGCAAGTCGCGATAGAAGCTTTCGTCGCCACTACTCTGTGCATCGCGCCCCGCAAGACGCATGACGTCTGCCTGCGTACTCCACGGCGTCCGATACCTGAGCAGCTGGCCTTCACACGCAATCACGATTGTCGCCCCGTCCGCGGAAAATGCCGGCGCGACACAGCCCCACTCCGCCTCATGATTGATCGCAACGCTCTGGATCAGACTCAGTCGGTCGCCTGACAGATATTGAAGCTCCGCCTGCACGGCAGGCGACACGACAATCACCGCCAGCACGTCGCCCGCCGGCGACCACGCCATCCCGGCCACATTCCCCAACGCCTTCTGCGCCCGCACCCCTACCAGGTGGCGCGGAAGAATGGCGACCGTTGTGTCGTCACGAACCGCGATCAACTGTCCGTTCGGCGACAGCTCGGCCTCCCTGACATTGCTGAAAGGCGTTTTGAACGAGTCGCGCGCCGATACATCAGCAAGCTTCCACGAGGACAGCTCACCCTTCGCAAACACGAGCAGCTCGCTCAGGTCGGACGTGAACATCACGCGCCTGTCCGGCTCCAGCAAACTGATATCCGGCCTGCCCATCGGAATGCTCGCAACAGCCGACTGGTCACTCAGGCGCACCACCCGGATCTCATCCGGCAGATTGGCCGCCAGGAGGCTACCGTCAGTCGACAGGCTTCCCGCGAAATAGGCCCTGAGTTCGGTCAAGGGCGGCGAGGTCGACAGTACCTGCGTCAGATCCTGGTTGAGCCGCACGACCGAACCACTCCCCACATGAACAGCCCACTCGCCCTTGCCCACCGCCCGAATACCTTCGACGGATCGCGTCTCGAGCTGCGCGCTGCGGCTGAGGAACGGGTTTGCGGTGATGTTGCGCACCATCGCCTCGCGCATCGGCGTGTATCCGTCCGGCCAGATCATCGCCCCGAAAGGCCCGACGTCCTGTGCGGGATTGGCTTGCAGCGCCGCCAGCGCGCCCGCGGAATACTCACCCCGCGCATACAGCCCGTCCGCCTCGCGCACCACCAGGTCGGCCCGGCTCTGGCTGCTGCGGATGAAATTGGTCAGCGCGAACCACCCGCCCGTCACCGCGATTGCGCTCAGCACCAGCGCGACCCCGATCGCCGCCCACGCAAACACGCCCGCGCGGCGTTCTCGGCCTTGAACGCGGCCTCGGCCTCTTCACTGGCTGCAATGAAACTCTCGACGCGGGTCGGCACGCTGGCATCGGCGGGCTTCCCCTCACGCCAGGCAATTGCCTCGGCGAGAATGTTACCCCGCAACAGCGAGGAAGACCGGTCAACGACGCCGTCCACCGGGCGATAGGCCAGCGCGCGCGCGGCCCAGATCTCGGCCTGCTCCTGCAAGCGGGTCAGCTGGCGCAACCACGCAAGGTCTGTCTTGAGCGCCCGATCGAGATCGATCACGCCGCGCATGAAGCTGGAGTCAGGCACGTCGGGATTCCGCCAGCACGGAATCCATTGCGCGTCTGACAGATGCTGCGGAGGCTTCACATCCGGCGGCACGGGGCCTTGCGTGACGACCAGCATGCGCTTGCTCGCCCGCGCGGCCTGCTTCACCTCCCACGCGCAGACAGGCGACCCCGCCGAATGCTCGCTGAGCACGAACACCACCGTGTCGCACGAAAAGATCAGCTGCCCGAGGCGCTCCTTCCACGTATCGTTGGGGTCGATCTCCTCATGATCGACCAGCGCCACATAGCCCTTGTCCTCCAGCGCAAGCTTGAGCTCCCCCGCAAACGCGACATCACGCCGGGAATAGGAGATGAAAACCTTCATCTTCCCCGCAGCCTCGGCAGGATCGGCGACCTCCCCGCGCGCTTCCTTCACACTCATGTCGCCCCCCCGGTCGCGCAGGCCAGGTCGCGCGGGCCAAGTCGCGCAGGCCAAGTCGCGCAGGCCAAGTCGCGCAGGCCAGTCCACCCGCGTTCGACACTCCGGCAGCCACCCTCCGGCGGCCCGCGTCACCTCTCAGGCTACGCCCACCCCCGGACAATTCAAGCGCGCGAACACCGCGGCAGGAGTCTTCCCGATGAGACAGCCGCCGCCTTCGGCGGCAGCCCCTTCCGTCGCTTCGGGCCACCTTCCCCGCTTCGCGGGGCAGGACCACATACCTCGCGATCTGTGGTCCTGCCCCACGCAAAGCGTGGGGAAGGTGGCCCGAAGGGCCGGAAGGGGCCGGTTGCGAAGCAACCGGATGGCGCCGCACGGCCCGCTCTTGACGTGCGGCTGCCGCAACACCCCCATTCCACTCCCGTTCATAAATCCTGCTATACAGGGGAGACTCGGGAGGACCCTCATCATGCGCCCCACCAGAACCCGCCGCCTTGCCGGACTTGCGGCTGCCGTCTCTGCCATTGCCTTGCTGGCGGCGTGCGAGACCGGGCCGACGCCCGAAGAGATCATGATGATGGACTGGCAGCAGGCGGCGCGGATCGATACGCCGCCGGCCTATGCGCAGTACATGCGCGTCCATCCCGACGGCCCGTACGTCGCCAATGCTGCGCGCCGGATCGACGAGCTGACCGCGCTCGAGGCGGACAGCTATCTGCTTGCCAAGAAGACCGACACGGAGGCGGGCTATGACGCCTTCCTCGTGCGCTATCCGTGGGGCGCGCATGCGGCGGAGGCGGACAGCCGCCGCGCCATCCTTGCTGCCCCGCGTCTCGCCGCCGAGGAGCGGGCGGCGTGGGACAACGCCGCGAAGCAGAACCAGATCGAGGTCTACGAGGTCTTTCTCGATACGTGGCCGCGCGGGGCGCATGCCGTTGAAGCGCGCGTGAAACTCGATGCGCTGTGGCGCACCGACCAGGGGCAGTTCGTCAAGGCAAAGCGCTCGGGCTCGCCGGCGGAGCTGGATGCGTTCATCCGCGCCAATCCGCGCTCGGCCTATGTGCGCGATGCGGAGCGCGAGATCGACCTGATCTATCGGCGTGACGATGAGGCGTGGCGCCTGGCGCTCGCCGAGAATTCGGTTTCGGCGTACGATTTCTACATGCAGTCGCAGCCGTGGGGGCGCTGGCGCAACGAAGCGTCGCGCGCGATCGCGGACCTGCGCGAGCGGGACTATGAGGCGTGGCGCTATGCGGCGCTGATGGACGACCTGTGGGCGTACGAAGACTATCGCCGCATGTATCCGTGGGGCTCATGGTACGAGACGGCCTGGTATCGCATGGACTGGATCCGCGCCGGCCGCTACGACGGCGGCTGGAACCACAGCTACGACCGCGACTGGGACCGCGGCTGGCGCTACGGCAACAACCACAACACCTACCCCCCCCTCTTCGCCGGCCAGAAGCCGCCTCCGCCGCAGGGGGGTGGAGCGAACAACAATCCCCCGCCGCCTCCGTCTGCTGGCGGGAACAATCATGGCGGCGGTGGCGGACGTCCGCCCAGCCCGCCGGCGCCGCCTGCGAGCAATCCGTCGCCGCCGCGTCCGCCCGTGGTGTCCGGCCCGCCGACGCTGTGGTCGAATCCCCGGCCGCAATCGCCGCCGCCGCCTCCCGCCGCATCACCCCCACCTCCGCCGGTGATCTCGGGGCCGCCGCACGTGTGGAATCAACCTTCCCCACCGCCTCCACCGCCCCCTCCTCCCCCGCCGCCACCTCCGCAACGAACCGCCATTCCGGAGCTGACCCGGGAGGACTAGGGGCGCCAAAACCCGTTGCGGAACCGGGGGCTGGACGCTGAATACGGTCAAGCGCGTTTCGTCCGTGACTTGGCTGTCGGGGCTGCTATTTCACTCAACTGGGGAAGTCGCGGCGTGAGGCCGCAAGAAGGGCTGACGGACAGGCGATGCCAGCGGACGCGAAAACGGCTGCAAAACCGGGCGCCTTGATGCGCTGGGGACCGCCTGTGCTGAAAGTCATCGGTACGCTGGCTGCGACTGGCCTCGTCACGTTCGGCCTGCTGTGGAACACGCTGTTCGCGCAGATGCCCGCCCTGCCCGACAAGGCCGCGCTGTGGACGCTGAACCGCACGCCGGCGGTCGAGTTCATCGACACGCATGGCAATACGATCTCCGTCCGCGGCTTCCGCTATGGCCGCGCGGTCTCGGCCAAGACGCTGCCCAAGCATGTGGTGGATGCGTTTATCGCAGCCGAAGACAAACGGTTCCGGGAGCACACGGGTGTCGACCTGTGGGCGATCGTTCGCGCAACGCTGGCCAACGCCACCAAGGGCCGCACAGTCCAGGGCGCTTCGACCATCACGCAGCAGCTGGTGAAGAACCTGTTCCTTACCCCGGACCAGACGATCAAGCGCAAGGCGCAGGAAGCGCGCCTCGCCGGCGACCTCGAGCGACTACTGACCAAGGACGAGATTCTCGACCTCTATCTCAACCGCATCTATCTCGGCGCCGGCGCCTACGGACTAGATGCAGCCGCGCACACCTATTTCGACAAGAGCGCAACCGAGCTGACGCTTGCCGAGTCCGCCATGATGGCGTCGTTCCCGAAAGCGCCCTCGCGCTTCGCCCAGCAGGCTGCCAGCGCCCGCGCCAAGGAGCGGCAGGAATACGTGCTGCACGAAATGGTGCAGGAAGGCTTCATCTCCCAGACGCAGGCGGATGAGGCCAAGGCCCAGCAACTTGTCTTCGCCAAGGACAAGCCGGACAGCTTCACCGGCCACGCGCTCGACTACGCGATGGAGCGCGTTCAGGACTTCCTGCCCAATCCGCCGCCAGACATGGTCATCAAGCTCTCGCTGGACCTGAAACTGCAGGAAGCTGCACAGAAAGCGGTCGAGAACGGGCTTGCGACGATGGGCAAGGATCGCCGCGCTTCGGAAGGCGCCGCCCTGCTGATCGACAATTCCAACGGTGCAATCCGCGCCATGGTGGGCGGGCGCAACTACCTCACCTCCAAGTTCAACCGCGCCACGCAGGCGCGCCGTCAGCCGGGCTCGTCGTTCAAGATGTTCGTCTACGCGGCCGCGCTGGAAGAAGGCATGACGCCGGGCACTGTGCGTTTCGACATGCCGGTGACGATCCAGAACTGGCGGCCGCGCAACTATGGCGGGGAGTATCGCGGCGCGGTGACGCTGTCGGAAGCAATGGCGGAGTCGCTCAACACCGTCGCGGCGCAGGTCGGCTACGAGATCGGCATTCCGAAAGTCACGGCGCTGGCGCATCGCTTCGGCGTGAAATCAGACCTGCACAACTTCCCCTCGATCACGCTCGGCTCGGACGAGGTGACGCTTTACGAGATGACGACGGCGTTCGGCGTGCTCGCCCGGGGCGGCCTGCAGATGTCGCCCTACATCATCGAGGAGATCCGCAACTCGAAGGGCGACCTGCTCTGGCCAGTCTCCAAGACGCCGGTGACATCGCCGCGCATCTATCCGGAAAACCTCGCGGCCGACATGAACTCGATGCTGAGCCGCGTGGTCGTCGCCGGTACGGGCGGCGCAGCACGCTTCGGTGGCTGGGACATCGCTGGCAAGACCGGCACCAGCCAGGAATGGCGCGACGCGTGGTTCCTTGGCTACACGACGCGCTTCGTCGGCGGCATCTGGGTCGGCAATGACGACGACAAGCCGATGGCCAAGGTCACCGGCGGCGAAATGTCGGCGCGCATCTGGGCCGACATGATGAAGGTCGCCCATGATGGCATCACGCCAGAGACGCTCCCCGGCGCCAAACAGGCCGAGGACTACCTCTCAACCGAAGACATGGACCGCCTGAACTTCTACCGCCGGCTGTCCAGCGCCTTCGCAGCCGTCGAAGCGCGCGGAGGCGGCTGACCACCGCGCGCGACCATTCAACAGAAGCCGGGGCTGATTCCCTTTATCATCTTCCGCTTTGCCGGGCTGAGTTCGGCAACGGTTTCGAGGAATTTGGGGTGGGTCATGCCGACACCGATGAAAGTGAAGCGGTTGGCCTGATGCTGCACCTCGGTGAAGCGCGCACGTTCGGTAGCGTTGAGCGTGCGGCCTGAGGCTTTCTCGAACGCGGCAAGATCGAACGCGACCTGGTTGGCGAGGCCGTTGTCGAGGAAGGCGCCGAGGGCGAGATAACCGTCGATGCCGGCGTCGATCTCCGCAGGCGTCAGGCGTTCGGCGATCATCCGGCACATCAGCGTATCGAGCTGGGCGTGCTGGTGTTCTTCCTGCCAGTGATGAAGCAGCAGCGACTTGAATACGGGATCGATGTCGCGGTTGTCGCGCACCGATTCAAGGAAGTGACTCTGCGACATCCATTCGAGGTGCAGCGTCAGCAGCGCCACCGACAGCGGCGGGTGTGACAACACATGGCGGCCGATCGCGTCGGCCGGGCCGATCACGTCGCACGCCATGCCGAACCCTTCCGTGAAGGCCTCGCGGAAAGTGCGGAACAGGTGGATGTGCTTCGCTTCTTCGCTGGCGAATTCAAGGAAGGCCCGCGCACGATAGTCGTCGCCGTTGATGAAGGGACGCGCGTGATCGAGGATGAAGGGGAGGATGAACTCCTCCACCAGCCCGAACATGGCCAGGTAGGTGTGGCCGCGCACGTGGTTCAGAATCAGCTTCTCGCGCGCCGTGAGGAAATCGAGCGGCGCCGCGCACACGTAGGCTTCAGGCAGGAACGGCTTGCTGAAATCCAGCTGCTGGTCGCCGCCGATGATGTCCTCGACGCGCCAGTTGATGCATTCGGCGCGCGAGAGGCGGTCCTTGAAGGAATACTGATGGCCCATGGGGAGGTGTCCTTGTTTTGTGACGGCTTTCTGATGCGCCGCTGTAGCCTTCCTACGCCTTCCCTCTCGCACCTCCCATGACTGCAGCGCCGCCTTGCTTGACCGCGACGCCGCGCGCGCAGCCGTCACTCGTGAGGGTCATGAGTTTTGCTCATGAGGCAAAGTCACATCGGAGCCGTATTTGGGCAGCCGTATGTGGCCAGCCGCAATCAGTCGTGCCCCGCAACGGGTGATCACGAGAACCCAGGGATAATGGGACCATGGACGCTCTTTCAGATGTTCTGCGCGTTGTTCGGCTGACGGGCGGCGTCTTTCTCGACGCCCGGTTCACGGCGCCATGGTCCGTTGTGGGCCGTGTCGAGCCGGAGGAAATCCGCGCTTTCATTGACAATCCGAAACACGTCATCGGCTTCCACTACGTGGTGGCCGGCCGGATGATCGTGAGCGTGCCCGGCGGGCAACCGGTCGAAGTGAAGGCCGGCGAGATCGTGCTGACGCCGCGCAATGACATGCACATCCTCGCCAGCTCGCCCGGGGTCATGCCGATTTCGGCCGGCGCGATTGTCGGCGAAGGCGCCGGCATCGGCCAGCTCGAGTATGGCGGCGGCGGCGCGGAGACGCGGATGGTCTGCGGCTATCTTGGCTCGGACGCGCGGGACAATCCGGTTGTCACCGCTCTTCCGCCCCTCCTCACGCTCAACGTTGCGGCCACACCCGGCGGCGCATGGATCGCGCAGAGCTTCGCTTTCGCGGCCCAGCAACTGGCCGAAGGCGCGGTCGGCGCCTCGACGATCATTTCCAAACTGTCGGAGCTGATGTTCGTTGAAGCCGTGCGCCGGCACATCGAACAGCTGCCGCCGGAACACACGGGCTGGCTCGCCGGCCTGCGCGATCCGGTGATCGGCAAGGCGCTGGCCCTGCTGCACACCGAGCCGGGCCGCGACTGGACAGCGGAAGGCCTGGCGGATGCGGTGCACCTGTCGCGGTCGGCTTTCGCGGAGCGGTTCTCGGCCCTGCTTGGCCAGCCGCCGATGCGCTATCTCACCAATTGGCGGATGCAGCTGGCGGCCCACAGGCTGCGCGAACAGCGCGGGACGATCTCGCAGATCGCTTTCGATGTGGGGTATGAGTCCGAGGCGGCGTTCACGCGCGCCTTTCGGCGGGAGATGGGGGCGCCGCCTGCAACCTGGCGGAAGCAGGCGGCTCCAGTCGATCAGCTCGAGACCCGCATCGCCAGCTCCAGCGCATAGTGGTTCGTCACGATCACGAGGGCCATGGCAAACGTCAGCAGCGCACGGAGTCTGGCGGGCGGGGAGTTCCAGGGCGGCATTTTGCTCTTCTCCTGATGCCTGGCGCGGGGAGGCGCGCCAGGCATTTTCCGTTCAGACGGGCTAGATGGTGTCGACCGTCACTTTCACCGGCACAGACCGCGAGACGACATCAAGCACCGGCGACATGCGCACCAGCGACTCGATGACTTCCGGCTTGGCTTCGGTGCCGACGCGCATCGCCACACGGATCTCGGCATAGCCCTTGCGGACCTTGTCCGAGAGACCGAGGAAGCCACGCAGGTCCAGGTCACCGTCGAGCGCCGAAGAAATCGAGCGCACCTCGATGCCCTGAGCGGCGGCGTGATAGGCGATGGTGGTCGTCATGCAGCCGATCAGGGCGTGCAGCAGCCATTCCACCGGGTTCGGCGCCTTGTCCTGGCCCAGCAACACCGGGTGTTCACCGTTGTCGAAGACGAAGGGGCGGCTGCCGACGCGGTGTTCCTGCTGCGCACCCGTGAATTGCTGGATGGTGGTGCGATTGCAATCGCCGCCCATCCAGGTGTTGGTCGCGCGGAAGTTGAAGGCCGCGATGGCCGGGTTGGCTTTCACGGCGGAGATGGTCTCCATCATGGCCGTGACGTTGACGCCGTTGCACATCATGGGCGCAATGGCGTGGGAGGCGGTATCAGGCATTTCATTCTCCAGTCGAATTTGTTCTGGCCGGATCTGCGTCCGGTGAAGTTGGTGTAGGCCGCATCGCCTCCGCACAACATGACCGCACCGCCGGATGGCTTGACCGAAACGCCGCGCATGCAGCGTGCGCTTGCTGCGTTGCGACAGGCGGCATGACGTAACGCTTGGCGAAACGGTGATTGCCCGCCGCTTGACGTGCGCGTCCGCTGCCTGCCACCTGCAGCAAAAGAAACTTGGGAGGCGGATATGAAGGCGCGTTTGATGATGGCCGTGGGCGCGGGCGCGCTGCTCGCGGCATGTTCTGCAGGCACGGCCACGGATACGGGCAAGATGTCGGCTGAAATCCGCCGCACTGCCTATGGCGTGCCGCACGTGAAATCCGACACCTATGCCGGCATGGGCTATGGCCTCGGCTATGCGATGGCCGAGGACAATGTGTGCGAGATCGCCGAGCGCTATCTCACCGTGTCGGGCGAGCGGGCCAAGTATCTCGGCCGTGGCGAAAACGACGCCAACCTCAACAGCGACCTCTACCACAAGCGCCTGATCGCCTCGGGCGAGCTTGAGAAGCTGCTCAACGGGGCAAAGGATTCGCCTGATACGCCGAGCCAGGATGCGCGCGACCTCGCTCGTGGCTATGCGGCGGGATATTCGCGTTACATCACCGAGACCGGCGTTGCGAACATCTCCGATCCGCGCTGCAAGGGCATGGAGTGGGTGCGTCCGATCACGGAGACGGATTACTGGCGCCACCAGCTGGCCGGACAGGTGATCTACCAGCTCGCCGGCGTGGCGACCGCTGCGCCTCCGGGCGCGGAGGATCATGCGGCGGTGGAAGATGATCCGCTGATCGAGACGACGCAGCTTGGCTCCAACGCCTATGGTCTCGGCAAGGACGTGACGCAGAGCGGGCACGGCATGCTGCTCGGCAATCCGCACTACCCGTGGGACGGCATGAACCGGTTCTACCGGATGCACATGACTATTCCGGGCAAGCTCAACGTGGTTGGCGCGGGCCTCATCACCAACGCCTCGGTCGGCATCGGCCACACCGAGAATATTGCCTGGACGCACACTGTCTCCACCGCGCGCCGCTACGGCGTGTTCGAGCTTATGCTCGATCCGGCAGACCCCACCAAGTACATGTATGATGGCGTTTCAACGCCGCTGGAGAAGCTGGACGTCACGGTCGAGGTGAAGGGCGAGGCGCCAGTGACGCACGCCTTCTACACGTCGCGCTTTGGGCCGGTCTTCGAAACGCAGACCTTCCCGTGGACGACCACCAACGCCTACGCCCTCCGCTCCATTCCGCAGGGCCTGCGCTCGCCCGACCAGTATCTCGCCATGTGGCAGGCGAAGAATGTGCAGGAGCTGTACGCCGCGCTCGGCAAATACCAGGCGACGGGTTTCAACACGACAGCGGTCGATGCCGGCGGCGAGGCTTTCTATGGCGACATGGGCATGATGCCCAACGTGCCGAAGGAGCTGGGCGACGCCTGCGCCACGTCCGACCTCGCCAAGAAGCAGTGGGCCGAGACGCGCGTACCTGTGCTCGACGGTTCGAAATCGTCCTGCGACTGGAAGACGGACACGGACTCGACTGCCCCCGGCGTGTTCGGCGCCAGCAAGACGCCGCACATCTTCCGCACCGACTACGTCTCGCAGATGAATGACAGCTACTGGCTCACCAACGCCTCCGCCCCGATCACCGGCTTCAGCCCGCTGTTCGGCGACGAGGCCGCGCCGCGGTCGCTGCGCACGCGCCTTGGCCTCGATATCATTGCGAAGCGCGTGGCGGGCACGGATGGCCTTGGCGATCCGAAATTCAACCTCGCCAACCTGCAGGGCGCCCTCTACCAGGACCGCAATCTCGGCGCCGAGCTGGTGCGCGACGATCTGGTGAAGGCGTGCAAGGCATCGAAGAAGAACTCGCTGGCGGCGGCCTGCGCCGCGCTCGAAGGCTGGGATCTTCACGTCAATCTCGACAGCAAGGGCGCGCACCTGTTCCATCTGTTCGTGGAAAATGGCGGCTTGCAGTTCAAGGTTCCGTTCGATCCGGCGAATCCGGTGACGACGCCGAACACGCTCGACGTGGCCAATCCGAAAGTCATGGAAGCGCTGCAGAAGGCCGTGGACACGCTGACCGGGCTCAAGATCCCGCTCGATGCGAAACTCGGCGATGTGCAGCGTGAGACGCGTGGCGAGGAGCGTATCCCGATCCATGGCGGCGCGGGGCAGGAAGGCGTGTTCAACGTCATCACTGTCGATAGCCTGGAACCGGAACTCGGCTGGACCAGCATCCGCCACGGCTCGAGCTGGATCATGACCGTGGAATTCGGACCGAGCGGCCCGAAGAGCCAGGGCATCCTGACCTACTCCCAGTCCACCAACCCCACTTCGCCCTGGTATTCTGACCAGACCCACGCCTATTCCGAGAAGAAGTGGGACGACCTGCTCTTTACCGAGGAAGCGGTGAAAGCTGCGACGGCCTCGACCAAGACCATCACGGGGTAGCGGAAGGCGCTTGACCTCTAGCCCGGGTTCGGGTCCATGCGCGCATGGCCGGACCTCCGATTGTTGTTCTCCGCGGCGTGATGCTCACGCTTGGCGCTACGCCCTTGTTCACGGGGGTCGATCTCTCGCTCGCGCGCGGGGAGCGGATGGCATTGGTCGGGCGTAACGGGGCAGGAAAATCGACCCTGATGCGCATCCTTGGCGGGGCCATCGAGCCGGATGCCGGCGAGAAATTCGTGCAGCCGGGCGTCGTGGCGCGGCACCTGTTGCAGGAGCCGGACTTCTCCGGCTTCGCAACAGCGTTGGACTATGTGTCCGAAGGGCTGGACCCGGACATGATGTACCGGGCTGAATCCGAGCTTGGTGCGTGGGGCGTGCCGCTGGACCTGCCGTTGAAGAATGCGTCCGGCGGACAGGCGCGCCGCATCGCCCTCGCCCACGCGTTCGCGCATGACCCGGATGTGTTGCTGCTCGACGAGCCGACCAACCACCTCGACGTGCCTGCAATCGAGTTGCTGGAAGAAGAGCTGAAGGCATTCCGGGGCGCTCTGCTGGTGGTGAGCCACGACCGGCGCTTTCTGGAGAACATCTCGACATCGGTCGCGTGGTTGCGCCAGGGCGTCGTGCGCCAGATGGACAAGGGCTATATCGCCTTCGAGGAATGGGCCGAGACGGTTGAGGCCGACGAAGAAAAGGCGCTCGACAAGCTCAACACGCAGCTCAAGGCCGAAGAGCGCTGGATGGCGCGGGGCGTCACGGCGCGGCGGAAGCGCAATATGGGCCGCGTGCGCAAGCTGCACGAGATGCGGTCGGAGAAGTCGGAGCGGAAGACGCTGCTGAACCAGGCGGCGAGCGCGGCGAACCTCGCGATCGATTCCGGCGCGCAGTCCGGCCGGCTGGTGATCGAGGCAAAGGGACTGTCGAAGACATTCCAGACGGCCAACGGTCCCCTGCCGATCGCGAACGATCTCTCGCTGCGC
>Ga0208492_1001282_pt1 | contig 16269 bp, 13 predicted proteins | sample Subbioar_CSW14AB_FD_184820 | JGI IMG/M metagenome (GOLD analysis project Ga0208492, IMG submission 184820) | Serpentinite rock and fluid subsurface biosphere microbial communities from McLaughlin Reserve, California, USA - CR12Mar_CSW14AB (SPAdes) | ecosystem: Environmental > Terrestrial > Deep... | reverse complement strand
AAGCTTTTTGAGGCCATACCCATCTCTAAATTTGCGGCAAAGATAAGGGTAGATGGTGTATATTTATTGCAAAACGGCTTTCTTTTTCCCAAACTGCATTTCATGTAAACGGGCATAGAATCCGCCCGCCCTTAGCAGCTCGGCATGGTTTCCTTTTTCCTTCAATTCCCCCTTGTCTAACACAATGATTTGGTTGGCTTTACGTATGGTGCTTAGCCTATGGGCAATCACAATAGAAGTTCTGCCCGCAATCAGGGTTTCGATGGCTTTTTCAATCAACAATTCGCTTTCTGTATCAATAGAAGAAGTGGCTTCATCCAAAATAAGGATGGCTGGGTCATATAAAAGTGCCCTGATAAAAGAAATCAGCTGTCTTTGTCCCAGGCTAAGCGTACTGCCTCTCTCCATTACATTGTACTTATATCCTCCGGGCAATAGCATGATGAAGTCATGAACGCCAATCATTTTAGCGGCTTCTTCTACCTGTTGGATTGAAATCGCCGGGTTTCTGAGGGTAATATTTTCCAAAATAGTACCCGAAAACAGGAAAACGTCCTGAAGTACAACGCCAATGCCGCTGCGGAGACAGTCCGTATCCCAACGGCTGATATCCACCCCATCAATAGCAATTTCACCCTCCTGAATCTGATACAAACGATTGAGCAAGCTAATAATAGATGTTTTTCCGCTACCGGTATGCCCCACCAATGCTACTGTTTCCCCTGCTTTTACTTCAAAATTGATACCATGCAATACATTCTGGTTGCCTGTGTAGGAAAAACTAACCTGCTTAAAATGTATATCACCGCGAATCTTTGAAGGTTTGTATGCATCAGCAGGACTCGGCGGCAACTCATCCGTATTATCCAAAACCTTCAATACCCTTTCCGCTGCAATCATCCCCATTTGCAATACATTGAACTTGTCGGCAATTACCCGCAATGGGCGGAAAATCTGATTCAGGTATAAGATAAATGCCACCAACATACCCGCATCCAGGGATTTATCTGCAATCCACCATACTAAAATACCCATGCTCAGGGCAAGCACCACTTCTACCACAGGGAAAAATACACTGTAGGCAAATATGGCGTGGATATTGGCATCCCGGTGTTTTTTGTTGATTTCCTGAAATGCATTAGCCTCCTTTTCTTCAGCTGCAAAAGCTTGCACCACCTGCATTCCGGTAATATGTTCCTGCACAAAGGCGTTTAATGCTGCAACTGCATTGCGCACCTGTATAAAACTTTTATTGACACTCTCCTTAAAATAATAAGTAGCAATGATCATGATGGGAAAAGGGGTAAGGCAAACCAGGGTTAGCTTCCAGTCCATGTAGAACATGGTACCCAGGGTGATGATGATAGTAAGCAAATCCGCTACAATTGGTATTAAGCCATCCGAAAAAATTTCATTGATGCTTTCAATATCATTAATGGTCCGGGTGGTTAAGGTTCCAATTGGGGTTTGATCAAACTGTCTGAGGTTTAAGCCCAAAACCTTTTTGTATACCGCAACCCTTAAATCCTTTACCACATGCTGCCCCATCCAGGCTGTGATATAAGAAAACAGAAAACGAATGCTGGTTTCCAGTAGTATAAACCCGATCTGAAAAATAGTAACCGATATAATAAAGCGACTAACATCGCTTAGATCCTGCCCGAATAAAACAAAGCGAACCCAATCCGGAACCTGATTCACTTTTCCGGTTGACCCGTTTACCGTTAGCTGTATCAGATACGGTCTGATGGGGGCTGCAACGGCCATGAAAATGGCCAGTAAGAGACTGAGATAGAAATATTTTTTATAGGGTTTAACGAAAAAAAAGATGCGCTGTAAAACACTAAAGTCAAATATTTTCTTTTTTTCGGCTGCACTCATGGAGCGCAAAGGTAAACAGAAAATAAAATCAGGCATTTTGTATCTTTGTAAGGTATGGATGCAGCCCCAATTCAGCCTTTTGAGCCCGCTTTAGCCAAGTATACCCTGAACGAAGAGCAGGAAAAAAAAGAAATCATTCGACATTACCGCGCTTTATTGAAAGCGCTAAGACCCAAATTAAAAAAGGGGGACAAGGAATTATTACGCACGGCTTTTGAAATGGCAGCCAATGCCCACAAGACCATGCGCAGAAAAAGTGGGGAGCCGTATATACTGCATCCGATTGCCGTTGCCATGATTTGTGTAGAAGAAATTGGACTGGGTGTCAGAAGTAGCATCTGCGCACTTTTACATGACACGGTAGAGGACACAGATATCTCATTAGAAGATATTGAAATGGAATTTGGTACCGAGATTGCCAAAATTGTAGACGGACTCACCAAGATTTCCGGTGTTATGGACACCAATACCAGTCAGCAAGCAGAGAACTTTAAAAAAATATTGCTGACACTAACAGATGACCCAAGGGTAATATTGATTAAGCTGTCGGATCGACTACACAATATGCGCACCCTTGATCATATGAAGCGGGAGAAGCAACTAAAGATTGCTTCGGAAACCGTTTGGGTTTATGCTCCCCTTGCACACCGCATGGGGTTATACAATATCAAGACAGAGTTGGAAGACCTTTCCATGAAATACATGGAGCCGGAAGCCTACCGGGATATTGCGAAGAAACTGGCAGAAACCAAAAGAGAAAGAACTCGCTATATCAATGAATTCATTCGTCCAATCCGGGAAAAACTGATTGCGGCCGATTTTGATTTTGAAATTTACGGAAGACCCAAAAGCATTCACTCCATCTGGAATAAAATCAAGAAAAAAGCTGTTGCTTTTGAAGAGGTTTATGATTTGTTTGCTATCCGTGTCATATTAAATTCCCCTCCCGAAAAAGAGAAGGAACAGTGCTGGAAAGTATATTCTATGATTACCGACGAGTACAATCCTTCCCCTGAAAGACTAAGAGACTGGTTAAGTAACCCAAAGAGCAATGGATACGAAGCGCTACACACAACTGTAATGGGCCCTCAAGGTAAATGGGTGGAAGTACAGATTAGGACCAAAAGAATGAATGAAATTGCAGAAAAAGGGCTTGCCGCACACTTTAAATACAAGGAGGGAAAAGAAGGAAACGATGAAGACCGTTTTGATAAATGGTTTGGACAAATACGAGAAGTATTGAGTGCCCCGGATACAGATGGGGTAGACTTTCTACAAGATTTCAAAACCTCATTTTTAGCAGAAGAAATATATGTGTATACACCAAAAGGGGAAGTGAAAATGTTGCCCACCGGCAGTACGGCTCTTGACTTTGCTTTTGCCATCCACTCTGCTATTGGCACCAAGTGTATTGGTGCAAAAGTGCACCATAAGCTGGTTCCGATTGGTCACAAATTAAGAAGTGGTGATCAGATTGAAATTATAACCAGCAATAAACAAAAACCTTCTGAAGACTGGCTCAATATGGTGGTTACCGCCAAAGCCAAGAACAAAATCAAAGACAGTTTAAGAGAAGAAAAAAGAAAAATTGCCGAAGACGGAAAATACGTTTTACAGAGAAGGCTGGAATCGCTCGGAGCCGCTTACAGTCAGTATAATATTGAGGAACTAACTCAGTTTTACAAGGTAAATTCTGCACTGGACCTTCACTATAAAATTGCCACTAAAGCCATCGACCTCAAGGAACTGAAAGATTTTCAAATCTTGGGAGACAAAATTGAAATTCCCAAACCCAAAATAGTAATACCAGAAACGGTGGTGGATCCTACTAAATCCGTTTCTAAAAAAGACTCTGAACTAATCATTTTTGGCGAGAGCAGCGACAAAATCATGTATACGCTTGCCAAATGTTGCAGCCCAATTCCTGGCGACGACGTATTTGGCTTTGTCAGTACGGGTAAAGGCTTAATCATCCACAGAACCAATTGCCCCAATGCCACACAGTTACTGGCCAATTACGGGCACAGAGTGGTAAAAACCAAGTGGGCAAAAAACAAAGAAATTTCATTCCTTACCGGATTAAAAATTGTAGGACTAGACGATGTGGGTGTTATTAACAAAATAACCAATGTAATCAGTGGTGATCTTCGCATTAATATCTCCGGACTAAGCATTGATTCCAAGGAAGGTTTATTTGAAGGAATTATCAAGGTTTTTGTTCATGACAAAGAAGAACTAGAGGAATTGGTGAACCGACTGAAATCTTTAAACGGCATTCAAACCGTTGACAGATTTGATACAGATAAAGAAGCCTAAAGTTTTACTCTTTACTCTTCTTCTTATCCCTTATTTTTGCCCCTTAGAAAATAAACTATGGTTGACGTAATATTAGGTTTACAATGGGGTGATGAAGGAAAGGGTAAAATAGTAGACTATTTTGCACCCAATTATGATATCGTAGCCCGTTTTCAGGGTGGTCCGAATGCCGGACATACACTGTATGTAGAAGGTAAGAAAATGGTTTTGCACCAAATTCCTTCCGGTATTTTTCATCAGAATAAAATCAATATCATTGGTGGTGGGGTTGTATTGGATCCGGTAACCCTGAAAAGGGAGTGCGACGCGGTTGCAGCCCATGGAATTGATGTTCGTAAAAACTTATTCATTTCTGAGCGCACCAATATTATTGTACCCACGCACAGAGCATTAGATAAAGCTTCTGAACTTTCCAAAGGAGAAAGTAAAATCGGATCTACGCTTAAGGGCATTGGACCTGCTTACATGGATAAAACTGGCAGAAATGCATTGCGCGTAGGTGATTTACTGGATAAGAATTTTACAAGCCAGTACATTAAACTTCGCCTGAAGCACCAAAAATTACTGGACAATTTCCATTTCATTGAAGACATTTCCAGCTGGGAAGATGAATTCTTTGAAGCATTAGAGTTTTTGAAAACATTAAATGTAATCAACTGCGAATACTTCATCAATAATGAGATTACCAAAGGCAAAAAAGTGTTGGCCGAAGGTGCTCAGGGAAGTATGTTGGATATAGATTTCGGAACCTTCCCGTTTGTTACTTCTTCTAATACCATATCAGCGGGAGTTTGTACTGGTCTTGGCGTTTCTCCAAAGAAAATTAATGACGTAATGGGCGTTTCCAAAGCCTATTGTACCCGTGTGGGCAGTGGTCCTTTCCCTACAGAACTAGAAGACGCAACAGGAGAAGAATTAAGAAAAATAGGCAGCGAATTTGGCGCAACTACTGGCAGACCAAGACGTTGTGGATGGATCGACCTGGTTGCTTTGAAATATACCTGCATGATCAATGGTGTAAACAAAATCATCATGACTAAGGCGGATGTATTGGATAGTTTTGAAAACCTAGAAGTTTGTACCGCTTATAATGTGAACGGTACCGTAACCGAAGAAGTTCCTTACCAGATTTCAAGAGCAAAAATCAGTCCTGTACTGAAATCATTCAAAGGATGGAATACCGATACTTCTAAGATTAAAACACAAGATGCATTACCTGCGGAAATGAATACTTACATAGATTTCATCAACAATTATGTAGGTGCGCCTGTTAAGTATGTTTCAAACGGGCCAGGAAGAGACCAGATTGTGCCCCTTTAGTTTTGGCATTTGATTTGATATTGAAAAATTTATTTGGTTAATATAATTTTGCGTACAAATTTTACGCTCTAAATCTTATTAGAAATATGGCAGCGAAGTCTGATAAGGATAAGAAATCCTCTACCCCAAAAGTGCCCGCTAAAGCAGCGGCGAGTAAACCATCTCCTAAAGCAAAAAAGAAGGAAGATGATGACGATGATGATGATTTTGAAGATGAAGAACTGGAGGTAAAATCTACCGCCAAGAAAGCAGGCAGCAAATCATCTGCAAAGAAAAAGTCTGACGACGATGACGATATCGATGAAGAAGACGAAGACGTGGAAGATGACTGGGAAGCTTCTGAAGAAGACGATAGTTGGGATCCTGACTTTGATGAATTTGACCTTCCAAAAAGCAAGGGCAAAAAAGCTACAGGCGGCAAAAAGAAAGACGAAGAAGAAGATGATTTTAAAGTAGATGAAGACTTCAAGGAATTTGACCTCTTTAATGATAAAAGTGGCGGATTTGATGATGACGAAGACGATGATTTCTAAATAATATATCATTCTTGAAAAGAAATAAAAAGGCATTCTCCGTTTCTGAAATGCCTTACTTCAAAGAGCAAATACTACAATGGATTCAACCATTTGGTGTTTGCTCTTTTTTAGATAATCATCAATACAATTTACCACACCATTCAGTGGATTGTCTGGTTGCAGCAGGTGCATTGCAGGTGATTAATGGAGCTGATACTGCTGCTGCTATTGATGCATTTTACCAGACAGAAAAAGATTGGCTTTTCGGGCATTTTTCTTACGAATACAATACACCGCAAAACTGTAGGACTCAGCAAAAACATCCGGCAGGATTCAGCGATGCATTTTTTTTTAGACCAGATCATATTCTGCTAATCAGTGGAAAAGAACTATTAATTGAATCTTATTCCAGAGACCCTGATGCAATTTTTAATGAAATAAGTGCTATAAGAATTAAAGAAGGCCGGTTACAGTCAATTCAATGTTCCCCAAGAACAAACAAAGAAAGCTATCTTCAAACAATCCAACATCTCTTGAATCATATTCAGCAAGGTGACTGTTACGAAATCAATTTTTGTCAGGAGTTTTTCGCCGAAAATATTGAGCTAGACCCCATCACTACCTATCGTCAGCTAACCCAGCTATCTCCAAATCCCTTTGCTTGTTACTATAAAGAAAACAATGCTCATTTACTATGTGCCAGTCCGGAAAGATGGCTCAAAAAAGAGGATAAGGAATTATTATCGCAACCCATTAAGGGAACTCTCAAAAGAGACCTGAACAATGTTGATCAGGATAACAGGTTAAGGGATCAGCTTACCAATAGCTTAAAAGACAAAAGTGAGAATGTAATGGTAGTAGACCTGGTTAGAAATGATCTGAGTCATGTTTGTAGAGCCGGTTCAGTAATCGTTTCTGAATTATTTGGAATCTACAGTTTTCCTCAGGTGCATCAGATGATTTCGACCATTAAAGGTGAATTGTTACCAGAAAACGGCATGACTGAAATTATTAGTGCCAGCTTCCCAATGGGAAGTATGACCGGAGCACCAAAGAAAAGAGTAATGGAACTGATTAGGCAATATGAACCAATTGAAAGAGGCGTTTTCTCTGGTGCCGTAGGTTATATAAAACCCAACCAGGATTTTGACTTCAATGTAGTTATCAGAAGCATCTTATACAACGATTCAACTAAATATCTAAGCTATTTAGTTGGAAGCGGCATTACAATATACAGTGATCCGGAACAGGAATACCAGGAATGTTTATTAAAAGCAAAAGCCATTGAAGGGGTTCTAGGCAATTGATTCGTTCTTCTGTTCAATAAAAGAAAGAATCTCTTCTCTTCCCAAATTTTTCTCCGCACTGGTTACAAAATGCTGGGGCAGAAACTGCCAGCTGCTTCTTAATATGGCGAAAAAAGCGTCAATATTTCTGGCAACTACAGCCGGTTTTTCTTTATCCGTTTTGGTGAATACCAGGCTAAAAGGAATCTGCCACTTATCTAATTGACTAATGAACTCCAAATCAATTTTCTGCGGTTCGTGTCGGCTATCAATTAATACAAATACATTAATCAGGTTTTCTCGTTTGCGCAGGTAATTTTCAATCATCTGTTCCCAGCGTCTGCGGGTACTTTGTGCAATTTTGGCAAAACCATAGCCCGGTAAATCAACCAGATACCATCTGTTAAAACCCTTGGAATGTTTCTGCGAACTTTCAATCTCAAAGTGATTAATCAATTGGGTTTTACCAGGAGCAGATGAAGTTTTTGCCAGCTTGTTATTTTTACAAAGCATATTAATTAAAGAAGACTTACCTACATTGCTTCGCCCAATGAATGCATATTCAGGTCTGTCTGGTTTGGGACATGCTTTATAATCTGCATTTGAAATCAGGTAAGTTGCTTTTTTAATTTCCATACTGCAAATTAAACAAAAGCCCCCACCAACTAACGATTGGTAGGGGCTATTCTTTAGTAAGCTGATGTAAAACTTACTTATGATGAAAATTTCCCATTATTCAAGCAATTAAAAACTGGCTTTCAGGCTAAGGGAAAGGTTTCTGCCCGGTGCAGAAATGCCACTGGCAAAATAGCGATAATTCTTATCGAAGATATTTTCAAGCGCAACCTGAAGTTGCAAAGCAGATTTTATCTGCAAAGCTGTTCTGAGGTTAATGGTATGCCAGGAAGGCATCCCATCTGGTGTGGCATATTGCAGGTTATCTTCTCCGTTGGGATTATAATCGGTTAGTTTTTTCCAGCCGTTAAATAAAACAAATAACTCTGCATTCCACTTATCACCTGATTTTTTCATTGCGATTCTTCCATGTGTTGGCGGAACATGATCCAGTGGAATGCTACCATTTACTGCATCTGTAAATTGTCCCCTTGTAATATTGACTACCCCTTCTACATTTAGCTTGGGCATAATTTGTAAAGAAGCATTTACACTAAATCCGTATAAATGGGCTTTGGCTTTATTCTGCAATGCATATACAGCACTTTTAACCCCACTATAGAAAATACTATCTTGGTTATTAAATAAAAACTTGTCTAAAACCAATGCATTAGTGAAGGAAGTATAAAATACTGCGGCACCAAAACTGAAGCGTTCTCCGTATTGCTGAATATTTGCCTCTACATTGTATGTGTATTCCGGTTTAATCTGCAAATTTGGAACAACCACAAGGCCTGTTCTGGAATCAAAAACTTTAGCGAGGTCGTCAATATTGGGTGAACGGAAGCCTGTACTGAACACCAATGCAGCTCGTAAATTATTGGGGCTGGCATAAACAATACCAATATTCCCAGTGATTGCTTTATTTACCTGTCTGACTTTCGTGAAAGGGAAACGGGTTAATCCAGTATCAACAAATTGTGCATTTAATTGAACCAAATTAAATCTAAGTCCTTCATTCAGGGTAAAATGCTGATTAATCTTATAGGTATGCTGAGCAAAAACAGCATGGGTACTCATACTGGTTGGACCATCCGAGTAACGCGTAGTAATCCTGGATTTATTTCCGGTAACAATATTAACTCTTTCAGCAGTAGAACGCAGAAAATTGGAATAGGTTTCCGCACCAACATGTAGTTCATGATTGCCAGCATAGTGTTTCGCATCAAAATTCAGCCCAAAAACATTAATTCTTTCCCAACGAAAATCTTTGTTATTGTTTTGAAATCTTCGGGTGATTCTGCTCTCTTCAATATCTTGATAACTAGCAGTAAATTTAATGTCCCGGAAAAAACCATTTTGTTCCTTAGCAGTAAAATGATACGCTGCCATATTTCTGATTTGTGGCCCATAGTACCATTCAGCGAACACAGGTGTATTTCCCGATTTTTCAGATAGCCGATCATACCTTGGTATGTCATTGCTGTTAGAGAACTGCAAATTCAATACATGCTGTATTTTATCGCTTGCCTGATACAAAAATTTCTGCGTAACATCTATTTGTTTGTATCCTGATGCTATTTGCTTATTCGGATTAGGATTGGGTACAGATACATCCGTATTGCCATTTCTGATAACATAAAAATCCTTTCTACCGAAATTGGGATATGCTGCTGAACGCCGCCCACCTTGAATCAGGTCACCGAAACTACCATAAGTTACAGATGTAAAGGAAGCCCACTTTTTTCCGCCAATATTGAATTGAACATTGCCTCTGTTTTCCTGAACTGCAGTTGCATAACGAAAAGTTGCCGAACCGCTCACCTCCGTTTTATTGCTTGCTGCTAAAACGGGATTCTTCGTAGTTAAACTAATTACTCCTCCTAAAGCATCACTACCAAATAAAGTGGAGGAAGGCCCATATAAAATTTCTATGCGGTCAAGCACCATATTGTCCACGGTGATGATATTTTGCAAATGACCCGCACGATAAATGGCGTTATTCATTCTAACTCCGTCTACTACCGTTAAAATCCTGCTTGCTTCAAAACCTCTTATAACAGGGCTTCCACCACCCTGCTGACTTTTTTGAACAAATAGTTTACCTGACTGAATAATAGCATCTGCTGTATTATTCTGAAGATTCAATTGTTGTTTATTATTTATGACATCAATGGTTTGTGCCACCCGTTTAAACTTTTCAGCAAATCGGCTGGAATAGACCATTACATCATCTAACAATATTGCTTTATTCTGAACACTATCCTTTGCTGTTTGTGCATTTGATATAAACACACCAAACAACATAGGAATAATGGTCAATAATTTATTGATCATTGATTCAATGTTTAATGATAAAATGTAGCAAATGCTACGTTACTGTAAATGAAGGATACAAAAAATCAATGTCTTGGCGGAGGTACAATTATATCCAGATAAATATGCTTTATCCCCTGTTGAAGACTAAAAAAAGTGCGGGTATACTCAATCCATTGAACAGGCAAATGCAAAGCCTGTTGAACCACACCCATCGATTGAATTACTATTAACTTGACCAGAAAATCCTTAAACTTTCCCTTATGATGGACTATCTGATTGGTCTTATCATGAATTGCCTGCTCTCTATGATCCGTTAATCCATCAACCTGAAATCGGCCGTCGGCTAATTGAGTAAAAGCTACTACGTCAAACATCACTCCCCGGATCTTCATTTCCCTTCCTTCCTCTACCCAAGCAAACTCATGACTTTCTAAAACAAACCTTTCCAATTTGTTAGATGCAAGTGCCTTTTCCATTTCAAGCTTGACCATTTGCTTCTGTACCTGTAAAAATGCAAATACCAATAAAGGCAAAACCTGAATAGTAAGCAGTATAGCAACAACAAATTTGCGGAAAGTCAATTGTAGTTATTTCTTCTTTTTCATAATGAGGCTGTCGGCAGGATATCTTGCTTTCATTGTGTCTCTCACCGCCGCTGACCAATTCACAAGAATATTTTTTTCTTCCATGGTTAAATTGGCATTGCGATGAACAAGGGTATACGACTCCAATGGCATTTCACCCTCTTTAACTTCGTCAATTACTTCTTCTAACTTATGGTATTGCTTAGCAAGTCTGTAACTCGCAAATTCATTAAAATTCAAATGCTTTTTGCCATCTTTTACATGATCACCCAACCACCAGGCAACAGGTTGAACTTCTGCATACCAGGGATACACGGTTTTATTACTATGACAGTCATTACATGCTTTTACCAAAATCTGATCAACTTCTGCAGGAACAGCATACAGGGTGCTGATATCATTCTCTTTGTTACCTGATAGATTTTTTTCAGGTCTGAAAGCCTGTAGAATCAGAAAAATTACCAACAAGGCAAGCAATACTTTTTTAAACATGGTTAATTTTTTAGTGGGTTAAAATGTTTCCTGTCATATCTGTCGGAACAGGGATATTCATGAACGATAAAATAGTTGGAGCAATATCGCCTAATTTTCCAGGTTTCACTTCTCCTCTCCAGGTCTTATCAATTACAAACAAAGGAACCGGATTCAGCGTATGGGCCGTGTTGGGAGACCCGTCTTCATTAATCAGATAATCTGCATTACCATGGTCGGCTGTTAAAAAGATGGTATAGCCATGCTCAATTGCGAGTGTAACAATTTTAGCTACACAACTATCAACAGTTTCAACTGCTTTTACTACTGCTTCAAATACACCTGTATGACCTACCATATCCGCATTGGCAAAATTCAGACAAATAAAATCTGCAGATTCTGCAGCGATTTCCGGCAGCAACTTCTCGGTCAATTCTGCTGCACTCATTTCAGGCTGCAAATCGTAAGTGGCCACTTTGGGAGATGGCGCCATAATGCGAGACTCCCCTTCAAAAGGCAGTTCCCTTCCCCCACTAAAGAAGAAAGTAACATGTGGATATTTTTCTGTTTCTGCAATTCGGATTTGCTTCTTTCCATGGGCTGCAAGCACTTCCCCAAGGGTATTGGTCAGATTATCGTTTTCAAATATGACCTGAACATTTTTAAATGTCTGGTCGTATTGTGTCATGGTTGTATAATGCAATTGCAGGGGTTTCATATCATTTTCCGGAAAAGCCTGCTGCGTTAGAACTTCTGTAATTTCTCTGCATCTGTCTGTTCTGAAATTAAATGCAATTACCACGTCTCCTTCCGCTATTGTGGCAGTGGGTTGCCCCTTCGCGTCGGTTATAACAGTTGGCAAAATAAACTCATCTGTAACACCCGCTGCATAACTATTCGCAATAGCTTCTGTTGCAGAAACAGCCTTATCCCCTTTTGCATGAACCAGACAATGATAGGCCAACGCTACACGTTCCCATCGCTTGTCTCTGTCCATAGCATAATAGCGGCCAGATACAGTGGCAATGGTTCCTGTTGAATTTTTCAGGTGATTTTCCAACGAAGCTATATACCCCATTCCACTTTTTGGATCTGTATCCCGGCCATCCGTAAAAGCATGAATAAAAACATTGCTTAGGCCTTGTTCATGAAAAATACTGCAAAGTGCCTTTAAATGACTGGTATGCGAGTGAACGCCGCCGTCGCTTACCAAGCCCAACAGATGCAATTTTTTTCCTGGCTTCTTAGCTTCAGTAATGGCAGCTTGTAAAGCAGGGTTTTTCGCAAGAGAGCCATCTCTAACAGCCACATTAATCCGCTGTAGTTCCTGATATACAACTCTACCTGCTCCTAGATTCAGGTGGCCTACTTCACTGTTTCCCATCTGGCCATCCGGCAACCCAACATCTTCTCCACATGTAGTTAAAGTAGTATTGGGATATTGTTGATATAATGAACTAACAAATGGCACATGGGCGTTCTGGATAGCATCAGCCGATTTTACCTGACCAAGCCCCCATCCATCCATAATAATTAATATAACTTTCTTACTCATGCGTTAAAGTTAACTTTTTTATCATTCAGCTTTTGGCTGTACATTTATCTGACAGAAAAAAAAGCCGATTTTGGCATGATTATAGCAGATTTTAAGGTTAAATGGTTTTTATGAAGCACTGGATAATGACGATTTGTTTGGTATTGGGGGGATTCATCTCTGCTCAGGCACAATCAGACACTGATTTGGTAGTAAGAGCGTTAAAGACTGGCAATCCGGAAATGATAACCACTTACCTAGACGATTTTGTAGATCTTAAATTATTAGACAAGGATGAGGTAAAAAACATGAGCAAGAATCAGGCTGCCATGGCATTGAAATCATTCTTTAGCGAACAGAATATTAAAGGATTCGAAAAAGTATCCGAAGGAGGAAAAGGAAATCTTATTTACATACTGGGAAAGCTGACCACATCGGGTAAAAGTTTTAACATCACCGTTCAGTTAAAACAAAAAGCAGGCAATTTCTATATTATTACCATGCGTATCAGTTAATTTAATTACATGAGTGCATTTGATATTGCCCTATCCGCTTTAGTAGACAACGCAATCAAAGAAGACGTAGGCAACGGAGATCATTCTACGCTTAGTTGTATTCCAAGAGACTTAACTGGCAGGGCCGTTTTAAAAATTAAAGAAGCAGGTATTCTGGCGGGTGTTTCTGTGGCGGAAAAAATTTTCAAACAACTGGAGCCCAATGCCACCATTACCATTTTTAAGAAAGACGGAGAAAGGATGCTGGTTGGTGACATTGCTTTTGAAATTGAGGCAACTGTTCATACAATTTTGAAGGGAGAAAGACTGGTATTAAACTGTATGCAGAGAATGAGTGGCATTGCCACGCTCACCAGACAATATACCAGTTTGCTGAATGGCTTTCACACAAGGTTATTGGATACCAGAAAAACAACTCCAAATTTTCGTTTACTGGAAAAGGAAGCTGTTAAAATTGGAGGAGGTATCAATCATCGTTTTGGTTTATACGATATGATTATGCTCAAAGACAATCATATTGACTATTGCGGAGGAATTATCGATGCTATTGAGAAAGCCTATTCATATTCACAATCTTTGAGCAGTCCACTTAAAATTGAAGTGGAAACCCGTACGCTGGATGATGTTACCCTTGTATGCAATAAGGCGTTAAACAAAATAGACCGGATTATGCTGGATAATTTTCAACCCAATCAATTACAGGCAGCGCTTGCTCTTATTCAAGGAAGGGTTGAAACAGAAGCTAGCGGCGGAATTGGTCTTCATAATATTGTTGACTATGCAAAAACAGGAGTAGACTTTGTAAGTGTCGGCGGCATCATTCACCAGGCAAAAAGCCTGGATCTAAGTTTAAAGGCCAGTTTTACAAAGTAATTTTCAAGATTCATTATAAATTCCGGAGATAGCTGCTTATTTGTTGTAAATTTCCGGTAGAAAATCCAGCATGAAGCCAGGTATCAAAAAGATAATTTATCTTTTTAGTTTTACCCTTTCTTCTATACTGATTAACTCAAGTCATGCTCAACCCTTTTCAAAGGACAGCATTGATGTGTTAATCAACAAAGAGACAGGGGTAAATGAACGTGCAGCACAATTGAATTTTTTTGCAGAACTGCTGGCCGACAAAAATACTGTACTGGCAACCAGCTACGCAAACCAGGCATTGGTATTATCTACCCAGCATAAAATTCACAAAGAAAAAGGGAAAGCCTTAAATAATCTTGCCTGGATTAAATATCGAAAAGGAGATTTTACTTCGGCTTTTGAATATAGCACCCAGGCACTCAGATGGAATGAACAGATGAAGAATTTGCCAGAATTGGCAGCCTCTTATCGCTGCATGGCTTCTGTTTATAATTCACAGGGGAACTATAAAAGAGCCATTGACTTTTTTGAAAAGGACCTGGAATTGCATAGCCGTCTAGCCGACAACAGAAGTATTGGAAGAGCGCTTAATAATATCGCTTTTTGTTTTTTTAAACAGAAAGCAATGGATAGTGCTCGTATTTTCAATCAAAGAGCACTGGAGCAAAATCTACAATTAAACGATAATTATTTATTGGCTTTCTCTTATAGAAATAAAGGAGACCTGGCTGAATTTGAAGGTAAACTTGATAGTGCAAGAATGTATTTTTCAAAAGCAATTCAATTGGCAGAAAAAGCAAAAAGTATACAACTTCAAGTAACCGGATTATACCGGATTGGTCGAAACTTCAACAATGAAAAAAAATACACAGCCGCCATCGCTTATCTGGAAAAAGCATTGGCACTCGGTATTCAAATGGGCGCAAAATCAGAAACTGCGTTAATATATAATTTATTGGCTAGCGCTCATGAAGGGAATGGCAATTTCAAAGAAGCTTATCAGGCCCAAAAGAAATTCAGCTCACTAAATGATTCCTTGTATCAGGAACGAAGCAGGTCTAAACTAGCTGAGATGCAGGCAAAATTTGAAGCAGAAAGAAAACAAACTGAAATCAATCAATTAAAAAGAGATAAACAACAACAGGATAAAGAGAGTCAACAAAAAACTTTTCTAAACATTTCATTGCTCATCACTTCGCTTATTTTTGTCATCATGTTGCTGGTAATCTGGAGAAAAAATAAATTTAAAACAGCAACGAACTTATTACTAAATCAACAGAAAGAAGAACTGGAAGAAACCCTTTTACTAAAAGATAAAGTTTTCTCTATCGTTTCCCATGATTTAAGGTCTCCTATTGCATCGTTAAATGCTGTTTTACCTATGTTAGATCCTGACACATTGGATAAAGACACTTATAACGAATTAAAAGATAAACTTACATTGCAGGTACAAAACCTTCATTATGTTCTGGACAACCTTCTGGTATGGTCGAGATCGAGGATGAAGGGTATAGCAGGAAATGAAAGTATCCTGTTTCAATTAAAAAAACAGACTGAATATTCTGTTAACCTGCTGAAGGCATTGGCACAACAAAAAGGAATCACTATTGATAATCAGATTGACGATGAACTGTATTATATGTCAGACTCTCAGCACTATGATATCATTATTAGAAATCTGATTTTAAATGCGATCAAATTCACCCCGGAAAAGGGTGTTATACGGCTAATTAGTGAAGACCAGAACAACCATATCCGTATTGCGGTTACAGACAACGGGGTTGGAATGACCCAGGATCAGATAAATCGTCTTTTTCAATTAAAAACCCATTTTACCACACCGGGAACACATAAGGAAAAAGGTACCGGTCTTGGGCTATTAATTTGTGCTGAATATGCCGCAGCCAATAACTGGAATATCGAGGTGAAAAGCGAACCAGGCAAGGGAAGTCAATTTTCGCTTATTTTACCAAAAAATACATGATGAGTAAGAAAAATACAGCAGATAAATCCGGCTTTGTATACAGCACCAACCCAGATTTTCAATTT
>Ga0208492_1001281_pt1 | contig 16276 bp, 21 predicted proteins | sample Subbioar_CSW14AB_FD_184820 | JGI IMG/M metagenome (GOLD analysis project Ga0208492, IMG submission 184820) | Serpentinite rock and fluid subsurface biosphere microbial communities from McLaughlin Reserve, California, USA - CR12Mar_CSW14AB (SPAdes) | ecosystem: Environmental > Terrestrial > Deep... | reverse complement strand
GGGGCAGGGACCGGCTGGTGGCCGGCGGGGCCTGCTGCACCCGGGCACAGGGGCACGGGCGCGTCTGCCGAAGGTCGTCCAAGGCAAGCGGCTAATGTAACACGCCGGGCATCACCGGCGTTGATGGTGTTGCGAATAACAAAAGTTGTCTACGAACTCTCTATGAAAGAGTCATTTGAAAAATGTACTGAAAACCTAGTCTGAGCAGTCCCGGGGAAGCCACCGCCAAGTGCTTGAAAAATATAAACCGTCTAAACGATGATGCTGTGCTGCTCAAATCGGCCGCCTTGTTGAATTCCACCGGTCTTCGACCGAGGGCGACTCGGTGTGCCGCTTGGGCGGTCGTCGCTGCAGCCATCGCTGCCGTGCCCAGTTTCTTTGCAGGGCGCTGGAGCACAAAGTAAGTTCGCACGCCGGCAGAAACTGCACTGTGCGGCGACCCGTGGCTCGGCTACTGGAAGAAGCTGCGATTTCAAAGTCTTGGGGCTGCCACCTCGGGCCTGGGCATCTGGTGGAGGTCTCTTGTGGCTTTTTCAACAACGGCTCGAAATGCGTTCGAATCCGTCGCCATGGTCGTCCGTACCGAGGGTACGTCCGCCGGGCAGGAGCCGCCCCCTTCATTGAATGCTTCTATGACGGTCTTGTCTCCTCGATCCCATACGACCCCACGCACACCGTCCGGCCTGGACGCCGCAAGCGCCTTCGCTCGGTTCAAGTCATTCATCGCTCCGATCATGCCGTCGCGCAGAATTTGGCCATACCGGGCGTCTTCCCTGATCTTGGCCTTGTACGTTGCTTCCAGCTGCGAATAAATGGCCTGTGCGTTCTTGAGGTCTGCGGCGTAGGTAATGACCGTGGTTGGCTGACCGTACTTTTCGACGTACCCGCGAAACAGTGAGGTATCGCGGTCTATCCCGTCCGCCTCGGGTGCACACATCTTGCGCTCTACTGAAAAAATAATGGCCTTGGGTGCATCTACCGGCGCCTTCAGCAGAAGGAACTGAACAACCATGCCTTGGTACTCGCTGGGGATCGACTTGACTCCACCCAGATTCAACTTGGTATGGTGGTAGCCACGATCGTTGGCAGAACGGGGCTGTGACGCAATCAACTCCCTGGCACGAGACACATGTTCAGAGACCAATCCTGGAGCCGGTCCAAACAATCGCGGATCCACATTCGCAAAGTCCTTCAAGACGAAGCCAGGGGTCAGGAAGTTCATGAGGGTGGGACTGCAGTCCGCTTCGCCCAGTCGCACATCAAGAATCTTCAGATCCACCTGGAGGGACTCTGGGGTACACCCTTTGTCCACAAGCCCGCCGCCGGCCTGAGCGACCATTGAATTCGAGGGTACTTGGGGCGCTGCCGTATTCGCACCCTCGGGTGCGGATCCAGGCGCACTGCGCTCCTGCGTGCTTTCCTTGATGGCTTTTTCAAGGCCCTGCTTCAGGAGATCGCCGAAACTGAGTTGAGCCCAGACGTTAGGTGCAACAGCAAGCGTCGATATCAAAACGACTAACCGAACTTTTGTTTTCCAATGCTCCATCTGAGTCCCCCTATCGGTTCTGAGTTACTGCAAACGCGGCAGTTTAGAAAAGCGCAAAGCTGGCAACCCGTTGTCAAATCACCTCGTAGCTGCGCGCGGCAGGTAAGCCCAGTCGAAGAATTCATAGGGCATCGCGTCCTCAACGGACTCCATGTCTCTCAAGTTCACCGTTGATTGGCACCCCATCATGGGAACGTCACTAGTAAATTTGCCCGCAGGAGACCAGTTCAACTCGAGGTAACGACGGCCGTCCGATCCGGTATTGGTGCCGGTCACTCGACCATGCCCATGCAGGCTCATCGTCCGGCCGAATTCCTCCCCCTTCTTAAGAACGATCAGATCGCCCGTGCAGATGCTGCGGAACAAATTCATTTGGTCAACGCTGTCGTCGTAGTCGAACGTGCAGATGCCCCGCTCCTTCCACTGATCGTCCAGCCGGTTTGCAAGTTCGCCATTTGGGCAGAAGCCCATAAAAATGATCCCGCTGTCCTTAGCGACAGCACAATCGAGCGCTTGCAGGACAAGGCGCGCTTCTTCGTCTCCGTCGTTGAGCTTGACTTGAGCGCGCTCACGCATCGTCTGCAAGTCAGCACGAGTCAAGTTGCCCAACATGATCTGGTCGACCGTCTTCTGGTATTTCATCCTGTTTCCTCCTTAGCGCCGACTCGTTCAGGGGGCTACTGCGAGCTCCGCCATCGCATCCTCGACTGACAGGCCGTCCCTGAGGAGCTCGACGAGGTGCTCCTTCACGTCCAGCGGCAGCTTCGGCACCCTCCCAGCCAAGTAGGCATCGTGCACCAAGTTGCGGGCTTCCTGCTCCTTCCGCCGCTTCATCGGAAGCGCCGCGTTGCGCGCCGCTTCGATATGCGTGTCCCACTGGCCCTTCCACTGCGACCAATTGTGGGCGGAGACCATTTCCATGTCGGCCTGCCATGACCCGTTCACCGCTCGATAGCTTGTCCCGGGTTGGCGAGTTTCGTTGACGGCGAGGCACGTGAGGGGCGGCAGCTGGTGCTCGCGCAGAAACTGAACGATCACTTCCAGTCGGCGGCCCATAGACACTGGTATCGCAGATTGGACGATTTCGTCCGTCAGGTGCGCGCGCTTTGCGCGCTCCAGCACCTCCTTGTAGCGGATTGCCTGGCCGGGGTGGCTCCGGGCGTGCTCAAGTAGGACGTCGTAGTAGATTCGCGCGAGATGTGCGTCGGTGGGCGTTGTTTTCACATGCACATGATAGCCAGGGGTCAACACGTCCACGTTAGGCCCTGCATGCCCATCTCCGACACGGTGGCACAGTCCGACCTCCCGCAAGGGTGTCCTGGCTTCCCATGCCAAAGCCAACGATGGAGCCGTGCAATAGGGCCATCCTCTGGAAGCGGTTTGCTGGGAACAGCATGGAGCGGTTGCAGCGCAGGCACGTACATGTGGGTCCTTTAGGAAGAAAAAGGCGCCGAGCAGGGTTTGTTTGAGCCCTAAAGCGATATCTGAAAGGCAGACGGGTTTCCTGACATTTGGGTTTCTTTCGAGCGGGGACTCAGGAACATCATTGCCGGGAGGTGGTCGCGCACCCAATAGATGCCGAGCTCCACATCCGCGACTCCCACGTTGCGCGGCAAACATTCGTCCCACCCCGCAATCGGACCGCCAGCAGGGGCTATGGCCCATAGCTTTTTCGGTCGCTCCTGGTTTGGATTGCTCATCTGCAGATGCGTCTCGATGAATTCAGGGCCCAGTGGATAGAACACCCATGCCTCATCAACGCCGAGACGGAAAAACTGGAAGTTGCACCCTAGGGCATGACCTGGAAATTGCGGGTAGCGTGTGCCCTCTTTTGCCCGCTTTACTGGTTCGCTTGTGCCGTCGTGTGGCCCTCCGCTGAGAGCCGGCGGAGCGGCGCCGTCCTGCCGCCCTTTTATACCGTTCTGTGCGAGCCGCAGGCTAACACCAGCCCAACGCCGGCCGGCCGCCGCCGCGCGTTCAACCTGCATGTGATCGATACGATGACGGATCGCCGCTTCTTGCGTCTCCAACTCGTTTTGAGCTGCTGCGCGAAGCCCCAATGTGTCAGGGTGATACCACCACCGGAAGCTAGCCGACACCCTGATTGCTTCCATGACATCGGCACGAGTTCGCGTACCTGGTGGCCACGTTGGTGCCACCACCAGAGAGGCGTAGGCGCAATCCAGCTGCAGACCGCCGAGCTGGGGAACGCCGGCGTCGCCCACCTGTACAAAAATGGCGAACCTCGCGCCGGTGTCCAATGACGCGGTGGCCACCGCATGGTTCTTGGCTGGGTGGTCACGCCACACGAGCGGCTCCGCAAGCTGCGCCGACCATTGGACTGGCAGTGACGAGCTGAGCCAAATCGAGTTCACGCTGGCGGCGGTCTTGTACTCGGGAAACACCAAGACGCCCGCCGCCTCCTGCTTCTGCAGATACTCAATGCCAAGGCTTCGTGCCAGGTTCTCCGCTCCTGCGTCACATTCGGGGCGTTCCTGCGATGCTTCGTGTGAGAAGTGCCACTCGTTTTCTTGCCCTTGCTTGGCTACCAACGGGCTTCCGCAAATCGGGCAAAAGCAGCTGCAGGCCGCGCCGCGAGGGACTTCACCAACAAATCGGATTTCGCCTGTGCCATCGAGGGCCATGATCAGCACCGATGCCATGTTGTCTCCGTCTCCTGCTCAGATCTAGACACGACGGCTGCGAGTATGAATTTGACGCGCTCCGCTGACGTTGCAGCGATACGAAACCATCTCGGTGCTGATGCCGTACTCCGCGGCAGCTGTGTCAACGGACATACGCTCCCGGAGAACATGTAGTGCCGCTGGCAAAGGCAACAGCAGGACACCACCCAAATGGACTGCCTCGTCTTCGAGTTCTTTGCTCCGCTGGGTTACGGCTCCAGACATGATGTCTGCCAGCGGGTGCCGCAACAATACGTGTGACGCTTCATGAGCGACGTCGCTCTGCTGTCGTACCGGCAAATTCTTGTCGTTGTAGAGGATGGCTCGGCCGCTGCCGAGGGGGATGCACAAACCGTGCACTTCGCTCTCGAGTGCCGCAAGCTGTTTCTCGGTCACTCCAAAGCTCTTGGCCCCGGCAGAGAGCTTGCTGAATCCCAGTGTTGGAACACCAAGATGCTCCGCTAGTTGAAAGGCACATAGCCGACCGTGGGCGGGGATGCCCATCTCCTTGCGCACCTGGCTGGCCAGGCTCTCCGCGTACGACTTGAATCCCCGCTGCATGTTTCACCTCATTTGGTTTTGAGCTGCTCGTACGCAGCTTTCACGAGGCCTTCCAGCGCGCTCTTGGCGTCGCCAGTAAGGTCTTTTTGCGCACGGAGCAAGGCGGAAAATTCCACCGCGAAATCCTGTTTCTCCGCCGTGCCCGGAGTCCCGACTCCCTCAACGAACTCCGCCGGGTTCAGCCCCGACCAGGCCGACAGAGCGGCCAAGCTTGACGCATCAGGGTGTTTGCCTTGAGCCATTCTGGTCAGGGTCGAAGCGCTTACTCCCGTCGACTGGCTGACCTGCTTCCATGTGAGGCGCTTCGCCTCCACTGTGCTTGCCAAGGCGCTGTAGTACGCCTGGCCGTCAAACCCTTTTGAACCTGCCATGGGTTGTCCTTATAAAAATTGCAACTTTGCAATTGACTTGCAAAACTGGTACTGCTAGACTTCGCCCAGCAGTTGCATTTTAGCAATCGCAAGCCACTTTTGCAACGGAGGTTAGTGATGACTGACATTGAATCGAAATCTGAGGGTCACGGCAACCAAGGCCATGGCAACGACAAGCCAAAGCGCGTCACCGTGGAGGTCAACGACAAACCCGTGGTGCTCGAGGAGAAGGTGATGACCGGCCTCGAAATCAAACAGGCGGCAATCGCGCAGCAGGTGCAGATCCAGGAGGACTTCGTGCTCCAACTGGAGCGCCCGAATGGCGAATACGACACCATTGGCGACAACGACACTGTGCGCGTACGTAAGGGCATGAGCTTCAACGCCATCGCCCCGGACGACAACTCCTGAGCAGCGAGGAGACCTCGCATGACCCCGAGCGTAGCTATCGCCGTTGAAGATCTGAAAAAGGCGTTTCCAAACGCCATCGTCACCATCGTGGCCGAAGATGGGAACGGCGGAGCTTACGTGCTGGTCGACGGCATCGAGTTGGGTGCGAAGTTCAGCCCCGCGAAGACTTGGTTGGGCGCCCAGCTTCCTGCGAGCCTGCCATACGCCGATGTCTACCCGCTGTTCATCGGCTCAGACGTGAAGCGCGCGGACGGTAGTGCATTGGGCGGGCCGCTCTCGATCCAAAACTGGCAGGGACGCACAGCAATCCAGGTGTCGCGGCGCAACAACCGCATGAACGGTCAGCAAACGGCCGTGTCCAAATTCGTGAAAGTCATCGACTTTGTCAGGAGCCTGGCATGAGCAAAGACGTCGAACTGCGCTTCGCGCAAGCGCAGTGGGACCAGCTTTACCACCACCTCTACCCAGGGGACGGTTGTGAACATGCCGCCGTCGTTCTGGCCTCGCTCGTGAAGCGGCCGGGCAAGGCTCCGCGACTCCTCGTCCGCGAGGTAATGCTTGCCCAAGATGGCCAAGACTACGGCGTTTCACCTGAAGGGCACGGCCGGCTGTCGGCGACGTTCATCAATCGAGCCATCGTGCGCGCCCGCAACGAGCGGATGGTCTATCTCCACGTCCACAACCATGCGTCAGACCGCTCAGTTGAGTTCTCGGATGTGGACTACGCGTCACATGCGCGCGGCTACCCGGCCCTGCTGGACATCGCCAAAGGTATGCCCGTTGGTGCCTTGGTGTTTGGCGTTAATTCAGTGCAGGCGGACATCTGGTGGTCCAAAAATGAACGCAGCAAACTGAAGCATTGCATCGTAGTGACTTCAAGAATTCGTCGTCTCTATTCATCTCCAGCTCGTGCGCCACGGTCTTCCTATCGACCGAGCGTCGACCGACAGGTACGCTTCCTTGGTGAGGCGGGTCAAACACACCTTGCTGGCTCTCGCATCGCGGTTGTGGGTCTCGGTGGGGTCGGCTCCATGGTGGTTCAGGACTTGGCCCGGATGGGAGTGGGCAACCTGTTGCTTATCGATTCCGACAAGTTCGATGAGACGAATCTGTCTCGCATGGTCACTGCACTCTTCCGGGATATTGCGCGCACACCGCCGAAGACTCTCCTGGCGTCCAGATATGTGAAGCTCGTGAATCCCAACGTGAGTTGCGAGATCGTGGAAGACGATGTTGCCTATGCCCAAGTGGCTGACAAGCTTATTGACTGCGACTTCATCTTCCTCTGTGCGGATACCATGCGCGCGCGCCTAGTGGTGAACGCCATAGTCAACCAGCACCTCATTCCAGCTGTGCAGGTGGGGAGCAAGATTCTCGTAGCAAAACAGGGCGGGCAGTTGGAGCAGTTCTACAGCGTAGTGCGTCACATGCGCCCCGGTGGCGGATGCTTGTTCTGCAACGGGCTCATCTCCGGCTATCGGCTGGCCATTGAAGAGAAATCTGAGGCAGATTGGCGAGTGCAGAACTACGGGACAGAGGCCCCAAATCCCAGCGTCATAACTCTCAACGGCATTGGAGCTAGCCGGTCCACGCATGACTTCTTGATGGACTTCGTTGGAACCGACGTCACGCGCCCCACGGCCGCCTACTACATGTATGACGTATTCAAGGGAACTTGGATCCGGACGAACCTGCGGAGCGACGAGGACTGCGGCGAGTGTTCCGGGGATGCTGGCTCACGCTTTGCTCGAGGTTCAGAAGTGGTGTTGCCGTGCCGGCAGCGCCCCTCCAGATCAAAGAGCGTCGTCACTCGTGTCATCACCTGGCTGCGCGACTTCTTGGACCGCGTTCGACCTCGCTCGACAGACCGGGCCGGCGCTGCATAGCTACTGCGGCAGCAGAAATAAGCTGGTGGCTCCAACCACCTAGGTCTTACGCCTTGAAAACCCAAGGTATCGGGTCCCACCCTATGCTGCAATTTGGATGCCGTGATTTACGATGACCTCTACAAAGCACTAGCAAGGGGACGGGGCGTGACGATTTCAATCCTGCCGGAAGCGGCGTGGCGCGAGTTCAGAAGCGCGCCCAGGGCGCGGGGGCAGAATCACACCACTCACCAGGCACTCATCGTGGACGCGTCAGGCCAGGAGCACAAGTGCTTCGTCAAGGCGTCGCCACCGGCCTATCCAATGGCATTCGCGGAGGGGATGGCTTGGCTCATCGCCGACGCCTTAGACCTACCTCGTCCGAAGTTTGCCGCTCTGCTGGTACTCCCCGTGCAAAAGCTGCGGCAATGCATGCCACTTGATCAGCACTGGCACCGCGTACCGCACGCACTCGCCTTTTGCTCATCCGCGGTTGAGGGTAAGCACGTCACCAGCCCTTGGCAGTGGGTAGCTAGGCTGCGTGCTGCGCAAGCATTCAAGCGCGAGGACGTTGCTCGCATTGCAGCATTCGACACGTGGGTGGAGAACCAGGATCGCCACACAGGCAACTTCTTGCGAACAAAGGCGGGCGACTAAATTCCCATCGACAATGAATTCATTCTCTACACCTTGGTCTGGGTCGCAAGTGGCTTCTCATGCGAACACAAGAGCCTTCGCGTCCAGGCGCAGGCCCTGCTAAAGCCTGCGGGCTATTCCCAATTTGAAGTATCCATGATGCTTGCGTCCAAGACGCATCAGCCGGCGTTCTTGAAGGCCGCCCCTTTTCTGCAGCAGTTCATTTGCGCCATGGTGGCGGATCCACTTCGCGTTAGGAAGCATGCCGTCCACGGAACTAGAGCGGATTGAGAACATTCTTGGCGAGCAGAGTTGGAACCTTGAGAAGCAGGGCTTCGTCGTATCGGCACATGAGTCCCCTGTTCCTCTGGCTCAAGATGTTTGGGAGTGGTCAGGCGTTGTCGCTTAGATAGTGATTTCTCCATACCGCCTCCCTTGATCGATCCACTCGTGGCTTGATCAGAGCGAGTTCAACTGCATGACGCACACCCCAAATTACTCTCCCCCTGCCTCCCGTTCGGGCCACTTGATCCCATTTCGTGGACGGCATCCCTCTCTCAACATAAACCAGAACCTGCTTTGGAAAAGTGGCAACGTCTACATCATGGACAACCACCGAGCAGCCATGTGGTGCTGGCTCCAGGAGATCTCACCCGATCAGGTTGTTGGCCTACTACACGTCGACGAACATTACGACACCAAGTACAGCAGGATGGATGAGTGGAAGGAAAATTTGCCGCCATTGAGAGGGCTGACGATCGAGGAGTACCTGCAACTTGAGTTCAAAGTGGAGTTTGGGCTTGTGGTGCCCATCATCCAGTGGGACAACTACCTTTCATTGTTCTTCGAACTCTTTCCCCAGCAGGTGTGCCGCTCCATTTTTGCGACACAAAACGAAGGCGATAAACCCAACGTGCCCCATGCACGATTTGTTGAGGCCTGGAAGGTGCCTGAGAACCTCGACTACTGGCTGGACCAAGACGCAAAGAGCTGGATTGTCAACATTGACCTCGACTACTTTTTTTGTGACCAAGATGGAGTTCGAAAGTTGATGTACTCGCATGAGTACATCAACTCCTTCTTCCGCAGTCTGCAGCGCGTTCGTGAAGCTGGGAAGGTCGCTTGCTTGACGATTTGCCTAACCCCAGATGAGGGCTATACAGGCGGATGGGCTCAGGCCGAAGCACTGTGCGATCGCGCTTGCGCGATCTTAGGGATCCCCTTCAGTCTTCCCCCGCCGCAAGCTGCAGATTGACATCGACTGGCCTGCAGTGATCACACGTCGTTCATCAGCAGCAAAGGCGAGGCGCCGTCACGCAATGTGATGAGGCCATCCCACGCTCACCCTTCACCGCAATGAGCCGCGCTCTCGCGCAGACTCTCTCAAAATCAATACCGACACATCGACGTGCGTAGCGCCATTTGGGCTGATCGGCTGTAGGTCGCTCAATCGCGAACGCCAACAAAGAAGTCAGTCTCCCTCAGGCAATCCGTATCTCAACTTCGTCCCAACGAGCTGGTATACGCCACTGTCCCTCAAATGCTCCACGAGAGTGGTGGCTTCGGCTACCTCGAGTTTTGGATGAAAGAGGACAGATATGGATCCAATCAAGGTAGCCATTGTGGCTGGGCGCTGTCGGCCTCTTCGAACAAGGTACTCCAGAATCCGCGACAGCTTGTCATCCTGCGACTCACTGGCGGGCGCTTTCGTCACCGGTATATCAAGTACGTCTGTCCACCTAAACACGTTCAGACCACCCTGGCGCAAGTGTTCGATCAGGGCATCCATGCCCGCATCTTTGCCTATCAGATGGAAATACGCATCTGGCTCCTGAGTCGATAGCTGCCCCAAGTAGTAGGTCATGTGAAAGTCCAGCGCATTGCGTCCACTAGCACCCATCTTCACTACTTTGGCATCCTGTCCTTTTTGCTGCACGAGATCCACTAGATCAAACTTGACCTTCGCCTGTTGAGCGCCGACAAAGACCCAGACCTTGAACATTGGCTGTGCCAGCGCGGCCGCTACTTCTGGCTGCACGTTTTCATAGTCGATGAGCACATGGTTGTTTTTCACGTTCCCTCCCAGCCTCGAGGTCTCTCTCAACGCCGCTTCCGGCCCTTCTTTCACATGTTACGCCAGCGCCGAAACCGCCTGCCCTATGCCTCAACCGCGCAAGTCGAGCTCTACCCTTTCAGGAGGCATGGCAAAACGTCTGTCGGCCTACCGTGGCGTGGGCTACCTCACCTGAATCCCTCCGCCTTAGCGAGCAACCGCAGCACTCGAGGATTGGCCCCCTCCAGGACATGGATGCCGTCGCCCAACTGTGGCAGCGGGACACGATACGCTTCCCCTACCCACTTGGCCACCGCGGCTGAGCGGCTCACGCCACCATGACAGTGCACCACCAGTCGCACTTCTTCGAGCGCCCCATGGTGCCTGTTGATGAACTCAACGATTCGCTGCGCATCGATGAGCTCAGGGGCCTTTTCTTCGTCGTACTTGCAGATGGCCTTGTGCTCTTCCTCCGACATCTGGTCCGGCCAGTCCGGCTCCTCTGGTTTCTCGAAGGTGTCCACGAAGTACAGGATGAGATGGTCCTTGAACCGGTGGAGGTGATCGGGCCGGTTGTGTTCTTCGAACTCGTCAAGGATCGAGATGATCACCGTGTCCGACCGCGGCTCGAGCTTGCTCGCCTCCCGCACTCCCATGAAAAGCACTTCCTTCAACATCTGGCCGCTCCGTGCTGGTGTGAATGAATCGTCTGCCGCTCAGTGCTTGAGCTCAGGACGCATGTTCAACTTGGCCCACGCCGCCAGGTAGCGTGTCAGGAACTCCTTGAGAGCCCGCATGTTCGGCACCTTGACGTGTGCGGGTGGCTCGATGGACGCGAACACCTCTTTGGGCAGATGCCAGTCCTGTGCGATGTCTTCCCGCGCAAAGGGAATGGCCTTGTAGAGGTCGTCGGCCGAAGGGCTCCCAAAGTCCAGGATCGTGAACCGCGAGCGCAGCGCATTCGACAACCAGGTCAGGTCGTTGGCTGTGGCGATGAACACCATCCCGGTGAGATCGCAATCCGTCTGCAAGAAGGAATCAAACCAGCGGCGTGCGCTTTCTGGCTCCAGCAAGCCCAGGAGAAAGCTGGAAAGTGGCGGTGTGCGGCGACCACCGCCAATAGCCTTGTCGATCTCGTCCAGCAAAACAAGCGCGGATGCCGACTTGTCGTTGAGCAGCGGTTCGAGCAGCACAGAGGGTTGACCGGATGACCACCCACGAGAGGTACCGGTGAGCGTACGAATATCGGACATGTTGCCCAGCCCAATGGCCTGGAACTCCAGGTCCATCTCTTCTGCAAACCGCCGGGCGAACCGGGTCTTGCCCACACCAGGCGGGCCTAGCAGGAGCACCGGGCGCAGGTGGAACTGCAACGCACCAAACACCCGGCGCGTGATGAGGTCGTCAAAGATGGTTCCGATCGCAGCGCTGGCCCACGGAAACTCGGCCAGCAGTTTGGCCTGGATCTCTTCCAGGCGGGGCACGTCGGGCAGCAGGGCTACCGGTTGCGGCGACTGCAAAGGCTTGAAGCGCTCCAACACGTCTTTGTCCCCTTTGTCGTTGGCCGGAGGCACCGGTCCCCAGACGACGATGCGGTGAGGGGTCTTCGGCCCGTTGGAGGACTGTGCAGCTGAGGCGCTCGCCGTGGGATCCAGGACTTGCTTGCCTGCGCCTGGGTCATTGCTGGCGGCACTTGCTGCGTCATTGGCGTCGGTGAGCCGCTTGAGGACCGAGTCGTACAAGCTGAGTTGCAGCGGATCCATCTTGATGGCACCGGGCGATTTCATGTTGGCAAGAGGATCCTGGACTGCGGCAGACCTCAGCACCATCCAGTAAGCCGAGACCGTCGTCTTGTGAAATTCCAATCGATCCCGCAACTCCCACGCTCGTTTCAAGGGCCTGCCGTACTGGACGTACAAGCACAGTAACTCCGCGGCCTTGAAGCACTCCATGTAGCCCAATGGGGTCTCCCCGCGCCACATCAGCTTCTTCAGCAACTCCAATGAGCGCTCAAGGCATGGCCACAGGGAACGGTCGACCAAGTGACCCACCGGCAGTTCCCTCGCGAGCTTTGTGAGGATGAAGATCCTCTGTGTGGACTCTCTCGACTCCCGGCGGTGGATCATCATGGCGCTGGCTCTGATGTGCGCGACGGCAAAAGCGTGGAGCAGACTCACCGACCAGGGCAGTCGGTCAAGGAGCTGGAAGAAGTCGCTCATGAACACTTCGACGTTCATGTCCTCGGCGTACCGCCAAATCCACAAACCGGTGCATCGGATGGCGGCGCAGCGCAGCGTTTCACTGTTCTGCGGGTCAAGCGCCTGGCAGACGTGCTGCTCCAGCTCGAACAGATGCGAAGGTGCCCCATGAGGGAAGGGCATTGCCAGGAGAAGGGGGTGCCGAAGCACAACGGGGACTTCGGCGAACAGGGCTTGCGCCCTGGAGGGAATGACTGATTCCGGGTGTGCTGTTTCCATGCTGCTCTCCACAAGAACGTTGCGGTTCAAGCTGCGCAGCAGCCTTCGGAGAGCAACCAACAGGGCGGGGAATCGTTGTGATGTCCGCCCGCTTGAGACGTACTTTACGACCGCGCTGGACCGGTGGCAAGGCCCGTACCCCCCACTTTCCAGCCAACGCACTTGCGTATGAAATATCAAGGTGCGACGTGCGGTTTTCAGAGGCAGGAGCTCTCATAGGGAGAAGTCAAAACATCGACCGCTTGTCAGTTGTGAATTCTTTTTCTGTCGGCCGCGTGCTGGCCAATGACCTCTCTCACATTCAGCAGGCGCAACGATGCGGCGCGATGAGAGAGACGTCAGCCCGCGAAACCAGCTCCGATCTTGGACTCGCAATCAGTCCGTTTTCACTCGCGGCGTCGGAGACGCGATATACCCGTACTGGACCGGCGCCCTTGTACACCACCTCACCGTTCGCAACAACGATCACGATCACGATCTCCAAGCTCGGCACCTCTATGACGTGGTACTCGTGAGGTTCCAGTGGAAGGCGTGTCTCGCAGTAGCGGGTCGCACCATCGGTTGTGGGATGCCACAGCAACGTTGGATGCTCGGTCATCAAAATGGCTCTGCGGATATGAACACTTCCACCGGCCCAGGACCTTGGTAAACGGCTTCGCCAGTGGCCGCGACTCTCACGGTCCACCAGTCATCTCGCTGCTCCACCTCATACGCGACCGCAGGCAATTCGAGCACCGTCTCCACCGGGAATGGCAACCCATCGGGCACGGGATGTCTCAGCAGTGTGGGATGCCCTAGAGGAAAGTTCACGGTGGGCAACATTCGGGTTCGAGTGTCGCCTACCTGGTGTGCCTTGAACTGTACGAAGCAGTGCCGACAATGGCCTCATCCTGCTCCGCCTCAGGCCAGAGCGCGGGGAAATAGAAGCGTAGCGCTCTTGTGGGAATTCCAAAACTCAACGGACCATAGGTCGACTCGGTCTTGAGAAACCCTGCTTTGAGCATATCGGAGATTAGCTGCGTGGCCTGGCGATCGCCAAGTCCGGACATCGCTTTGAACTCTGCGCGTCCGACCTGACTTTGAGTCACGAAGAGGTGATGAAGGGGCAGCAGCGCTTGTGCGCGAACGCCCCGCCCGCCAACGGCCTCCTCGTAGTGCAGGCAACCGGCGATCCGGTCCTTCATGTGGCTCACGTCGAGCTGCTGAGCCATGAAGCGCGCCTGGTCCACAAACGTCTCCAGGACATACTCGATCCAGGCAATCAAAGCTTGCTGCGATAGGTTGCCGCGTCCATCGAGATCCCCGCGACGGTGCTCGTCAGCTGCCTCCAGCAGCGCGCGGTACCGGTCTTGCGATCGTGCGAATCCCCTCAAGGGCGACCACAATCCCTTGGTGTGGCCGGACGAGTACAGGCTCAGATGGGTGTGCAGGCGACTAACACGTCCGTTCCCATCAGAGAACGGGTGCACCCAGGCCAGGCGGTGATGAGCAGCAGCGATTGCCAGCACGGTGGCCTCACCTCGGCGCGCGCGGCCATAGAAGTCGCCCCAGCGCTTCAGGAAGGCGGGCACTGCGCTGAACAGCGGGGCTTCATGCCTGCCCACTGCAACCTGGTGATTCCTAATCTTGCCCGGCTCCATTGATGAGCCATCTTTGAGCACCAAGTCCTCTGCGGGAAGGTCCCGGAAAAGTGAGCCGTGGATCTGGCAGAGGGTCTCGGTTTCGTAAAGCCACGGATCCTGCTGGCCCGCATCTCGGGCACGACCATCGAGCGCGGCTTCGAACTCCTCTTCCACCCGCATGTGCGCAATGGCCAGACGCTGCTTTCGGGCAACGTCCTTGTCGCCGGAGAAATCCTTCTCGATGGCTCGGTCGATTTCGGAAGGGCGCGTGTGCTCACCCTCGATGAGGTTCGTGTAGAACGAATTCATCTTGCGCAGCAGCTTGCGGAGCTCCGCCTGAGGCCCCTGTGTGACTGCAGCGTTCAGTGAAGAACACGCACTGATCACATCAGCCGCGCGCTCGAGCAAAGGCTCCAGAAGTCGAAATTCAGGAAGCAGGGGCTCGAACTGATGCGGGGAGTCGTAGTGGGTGATGATCTGCGAGGACATTTGCACCTCAGTGTGCGAGATTATATGCACACCTCTACATTTTCGCAAGTAGATGATTTTAAAGATGAAATTACTCTATCTTGCATCCACAAATGTGCCATTCATGCGAGTTTTGAAACGCCTAGATACCGACTCTTTGAATCCTGTTGCGGCGGATTCTCCTATTTGCCTGCCTCGACCAAGGCGTGTCGATGGCCCAAGTCCGTGTCTTGTTCCCATGGATGAGTTGCACGCTGTCTTTGATCGCCTCCGGCTCAGGGCACTCGGCCTCCAAGTCACTTAGAAGCATCACCGCCGCAGCGTAGTGCTCCGGCGCCATCCGAACGCTGCGTTCGAAACGGCCATGGGAATCGCCACAGCAGGCGCTCCAGAATGCACTTGACCTTCGCTTTCCGTACGGGTTCGGAATTGATTTGACAGCTGTTTGTAGGCACCCTTTTCCATCTTCAACCGGAGGGGTGAGCCATGGAAGACAGGTGGTGCAACGCATGTGGAGTCAAGTTCAGCCCGCGGGCCCAATCGCCGCACCAAGCCTACTGTGCTCAGCCCGACTGTCAGCGCGAACGCAAGCGCGTCTGGCAGCAAGCAAAACGCCGAAGTGATCCCGACTACACCGTCAATCAGTCCAAATCTCAGCAGACATGGGTGAGGTCACGTCCTGGATATTGGCAAGCCTACCGCGAAGCAAATCCCAAGTACACCGACCGCAACCGACGACTGCAAAGGGAAAGGAACGAACAGAGGCGAATTGCAAAGATGGACGCGTCAACGCCACTCTCACCGATTCCATCAGGCATGTATCGGATCCAGTATCTAGAGGGAGAGGCGGGGTCAGATCCGATCTCGTGGACGTTGAGGATCGCAGTGATTGGGGTAACGCACGAGTCCACATGAGGTGATTGCAAAGAGAGGACTTGATCGCTTCAACGGAGCATCACTGATACCGTATCGATCGACCAAATCCGTGCTGAGGCATCACCCAGTTTTCAGCGCGTTAGAGCCGAGCGCCCTGGTACGCATACCCGGGATACTTCACTGACCCCTGTCAGGAGATGGCGTATGGAAAGAGGAACTCAAGCACCTGAGGACTCCCGCTTCCGCGCGGCGGTGTACGTCCGCATGTCCACTGAGCATCAGCAGTACTCCACTCAGAATCAGCACGACAAGATCAAAAGCTACGCAGAGCAGCGCGGCATTCAAATCATCAAGACCTATGCAGACGAGGGGAAAAGTGGTCTGCGCATTGACGGTCGCCAAGCACTCCAGCAGTTGATCCAGGATGTAGAGACGGGGCGCGCAGAGTTCAACGTCATTCTTGTCTACGACGTCAGCCGTTGGGGCAGGTTTCAGGATGCGGATGAGAGTGCGTACTACGAATATGTCTGCAGGCGCGCGGGCATTCAAGTGACCTACTGTGCCGAGCAGTTCGAAAACTGCGTATTCCACGCGATGGCGGACACGATTCCATGCTGATGGCGGACAGTGTTCCAGCGTGATGGCGGACACCGTTCCACGCTGAAGGCGGACAGCATTCCAAACTGATGGCGGACACCTGCGGAGT
>Ga0208492_1001280_pt1 | contig 16311 bp, 13 predicted proteins | sample Subbioar_CSW14AB_FD_184820 | JGI IMG/M metagenome (GOLD analysis project Ga0208492, IMG submission 184820) | Serpentinite rock and fluid subsurface biosphere microbial communities from McLaughlin Reserve, California, USA - CR12Mar_CSW14AB (SPAdes) | ecosystem: Environmental > Terrestrial > Deep... | reverse complement strand
GTCGGGCGAGCCGGTGGTCGTGCGGGTCAACGACCCGGGCAACCAGGGCCCGCTGGCCGTCGCGAAGAAGACCGGCGAGCTCGCCGAGGCGTTCGCGGAGGTCGGCGCCGAGCTCGAATGGGTCGACGGCGAGTACGCGTTCACGGCCAACGTGCCGCTGTTCAACGCGGGGCAGCTGGATGTCGCGAACGCCGCGTTCGCGCCGATCGCGGGCGCGACCGCCAAGGGCCTGCCCGTGAAGATCGTGTCGGTGCAGCGCCGCGAGGTGCTGACCGAGAACGCGGGCATCGTGGCGGCCCCCGGATCCGGCATCGAGACGATCGAGGACCTGGTGGGCCGCCGCGTCGCGGTCAACGCCGGCGGCAAGGGCGAGTACCTGCTGCTCGACGCGCTCGAGCAGGCGGGGATCCCGTTCGACGCGGTGGAGCGCGTCGCGCTGCAGCCGTCGGACGGCGTCGCGGCGTTCGCGTCCGGGCAGATCGACGCGTGGAGCACGTTCAGCGACTACTTCGCGCAGGCGGCCCGCACCGGCACGGTGCTCGCGACCGAGCGCTCGCTCGACGCGGTCGACGACAACGTGTACGCGTTCCGGTCCGAGCTGATCGACGCGCATCCCGAGATCGGCGTCGCGTTCGTCGAGACGCTGCAGGAGCTGCTCGACCGCCAGCACGAGGACCCCGAGGCCTTCCTCAACGTGTTCGAGAAATCCGGACCCACCGCGCTCGTGGGCGACGCGTACGAGAACGAGCTGCGCGAGCTGCAGGGGCGCTACGAGGTCCATGTGCCGGGCCCCGCGGACGCGGAGCGGCTCCAGCGCGTGCTGGACCTGTTCCGCCGGGCGGGGGTCATCCAGACCGAGCTGGCTCCGTCCGACCTGCTGGCCGACCTCGACGGCTGACCCGCGATGACGACGCTCGTCGCTCCGCGCCCGCTCGCCGCCGCCGCGCCGGCACGGTCCGGGTGGCGCGTCGTGCGTCGCGCGGCCGTGCCGGTGGGCCTGGTGGCGGCGTGGGCGCTCGTGTCGGCGGCCGGATGGGCGCCCGCCGCCGTGCTCCCCGGCCCCGGCGCGGTGGTCGCCGCCGCGGCCGAGATCGCCGGATCCGGCATGCTCGGCACGTACCTGCAGGCGTCGCTGCTGCGCATCGCGGCGGGCGTCGGGGTCGGCGCCGGTGCGGGACTCGTGCTCGGGCTCCTCGCCGGGGTCTCGACGCTCGGCGAGGAGCTCGTCGACTCGACCCTGCAGATCCTGCGCGCCGTGCCGTTCCTCGCGATGATCCCGCTGTTCATCGCGTGGTTCGGCATCGACGAGCCGTTCAAGGTCGCGGTGATCGCGTTCGCGGTCGTGGTGCCGATGTACACCTACACTTTCCTCGCCGTGCGGGCGATCGACGCGAAGGTCCTCGAGGCCGCGCGCTGCTTCGGCGTGACCGGCGCGCGGCTCGTGGCGGGCGTCGTCCTGCCCCAGGCGCTGCCGGGCATCCTGATGGCGGTGCGCGTGTGCCTCGCGGTCGCCGTCACCGCCCTCGTCGCGGCCGAGAACGTCGGCACGCGCGAGGGCATCGGCTACCTGGTCGCGATGGCGCGCGAGTACAACCGCGTCGACCACCTGTTCGTGTGCCTCGTGCTGTACGCGCTGCTCGGGGTCGCGTTCGACGCGCTCGTGCGGGTAGCGGAGGCGGCGCTGCTGCCGTGGCGGCCGCGGGTGGCGCGGTGAGCGCGGGCGCGGCGGTGTCGACCGTCGCGATGGAGACCGCCGCGGCATGCATCACGGGGCTGCGCAAGCAGTACGCCGGGCGTGCCGTGCTCGACGGCCTCGACCTGACGCTCCGGCGCCGCGAGTTCACGGTGCTGCTCGGGCCGAGCGGCACCGGCAAGTCGACGCTGCTGCGCATCCTGCAGGGGCTGGATGCGCCCGACGCCGGCGCGGTGCTCGTGCCGCTCCGGACGACGTCCGTGTTCCAGGAGCCGCGACTCGTGCCGTCCCTGCGCGTGCTCGGCAACGTGATGCTCGGCCTCCCGCGCACGGCGCCCCCCCGCGCGGCGGCGCGCGAGGCGCTCGCCGAGGTGGGCCTCGCCGGCCACGAGCGGGACTGGCCCGCGACTCTGTCGGGCGGCGAGGCGCAGCGCGTGGCGCTCGCCCGGGCGCTGGTGCGGGATCCCGAGCTGCTGCTGCTCGACGAGCCGTTCGCCGCGCTCGATGCCCTGACGCGCCGCCGGATGCACGGCACGGTTGCCGAGCTGGTCGCCCGCCACGCGCCGGCCGTGCTCATGGTCACGCACGACGTCGACGAGGCGATCGCCCTCGCCGACCGGATCCTGGTGCTGCGGGACGGCCGGCTGGTCGCCGACGAGGCCGTCGACGAGGCAGGGGACGCGGGCGCCCTGCGCCGTCGCATCCTCGGCCTGCTCGGCGCGGACTCCGTCCCCGGCGGGCCGACGTAGCCTGGAGGGGTGGGCGATCGGCCGGATCCGCGTCAGGAGGCGGCCCGCTACCTCGCGGAGCGGGACCTGCCGCCGGAGCAGCGCGGCCAGAGCGAGGAGCGCACGCCGACCTGGTCGACCCCGGAGGAGCGCGCGGCCGTCGTCGAGCAGGCGATCCAGCAGGCCATCCGGCGCGGCGACTTCGACGACCTCCCCGGTGCCGGCAAGCCACTCCCCGGCCTCGGGTCGAGCCACGACCCGGACTGGTGGATCCGGCAGAAGATCGAGCGCGAGAACCTGCGCGGGCTCGCGCCGCCCGCCCTGGCCCTTCGCGTCGAGGACGCGGAGCTCACCGATCGGCTGGACGGGATGCACCGCGAGAGCGACGTGCGCGAGACGCTCGAGGACTTCAACCGGCGCGTGAAGTACGCGCGGCTGCAGCTGCTCGGCGGCCCGCCGGTCGTGACCGCGCTGCGCGACGTCGACGCCGAGGTCGCCGCGTGGCACGAGCGCCGCGAGGCCCGCGCCCGCGCCGCACGCGAGGCCGCCGCCCGCGTCGAGGCCGAGGCGCCCCGCCGCCGCGGCTTCTGGCGCCGCCGCGCGCGCTGAGCCGGCTCGAGTACACACGAAGTCTGGTGTGTATTCGGCGGCCGCCCCACCCGCGAGGAGAAACAACTTATCTTTCTTCCGGCGCGCCGAGACGCGTCGCCAGCATGAGTCCTGTCGGCCCGTCGGGGGCCGGGAAAGAGGACTCCTGTGAAGATCATGAAGCGACTCGCGGCCCTGGCCGCCGCGCTGTTCGTCGGCCTCTCGGTGCTCATGGCGAGCCCCGCGACCGCCGCGCAGCCCGCCACCCCGACGACCGCCGCCGCGTCGCTCACCGGCGCCGGCGCGGTCGCCGCGATCGGATCGCGCATCCTCCCGATGGAGGCCGGCGAGGGCCACGTCTCGATCCCCGCCCGCTACGTCTACAACCCGAACACGACCTACCAGCGCACGCTGCACGACTACTGCACCAAGTCCCCCGACGCGTTCGGCTCGGCCGACTTCCGCGGCCCGTGCGCCCGCCACGACCTCTGCATCATGGACCGCGACGTCTCGCGCGCCACGTGCGACAGCCGCTTCCTCTCGAACCTCCGGCAGGAGTGCAACCACGCGTACGACCGCTGGTGGGAGAGCGGCACGCGCGCGACGTGCAACGCCACCGCCTACACGTATTACGGCGTGGTGCGCGCCTCGACCTGGTTCTAGGGCGTCCGCCGTCAGACCAGGACGGCCCCGGATGTCGCCTCGCGCGGCGCCGGGGCCGTCTCGCGTGCCGGATCCGCATCCCGCGGCACCGCGCACGGATCCGGCTCCATGAACGTCGTCATGAGCGCGCGCACCGCGACCGCGAACAGGGTCCATCGCCCCGACGGCAGCGCCTGCCCGTCCGCGATCTCGACGACCGGGTGCTCCAGGCCCTCGAGGGCATGGATCGCGAACCCCTCGCCCAGCGCCGCCATGGCCGCCGTGAAGTCGTGCAGCGTGAACGGCGCGCGCATCCGGTAGCCGTACGCGTCCATGAGCCGTCCGTAGAAGCCCGCGAACTCGGCGATCGACTCCTGGTGGCGCTGCCGGCTGGCCTCGCGCAGCTCCGGCCACGTCGTCGCGGTCGCCCGCAGCGCGAGCGCGATGAGGAACGCCTGCGCATCGCGCGCGCAGCGATCCCCCGCCGCCCGCGTCGCTCCGGCCACGTGGGTCTCGGCCGCGGCGCGGATCACGTCGTCGAGCGGGGCCCGGCGCGCCACCAGGTCCCCGACCGCCGACGCGGCGCTCTCGACGGGCGACGCCAGGCGCAGGCGGACCATCGCGACGGCCAGGTCCCGCTGGTAGTCGGTCTGGTCCGCCCAGAGCCGGTAGGCCGCTCCGGTCGTCAGGCCCGCGCGGCGGAGCACATCCTGCAGGCGGATGTGCTGGACGCCGGCGGCGGCGCCCCGCTCGAACAGCATCTGGAGGCCGACCTTCAGCAGCAGGGCCCGGGTCTCGTCACCGGTTCGACGTCTCACGCGCCCATCCTGTCAACCGGCGCACGGACGGGGCGAGGGCAGGACGGCCCGGGCGGCTCTGCCCGGTGTGTTCTGCCCGCCCGGCGGCGCGATAGTGTCGGGCCTCGAACGAAGGGACGACCATGGACACCGCACAGCACGTCGAGGTCCTCGTGATCGGCGAGGCGCTCATCGACATCGTCGAGTCGGAGACCGGCACCGTGGAGCACGTCGGCGGCAGTCCTGCCAACGTCGCGCTCGGGCTCGGGCGGCGCGGAGTCGACGTCGCCCTCCTCACGCAGCTCGGCGACGACGAGCGCGGCCGCGCGATCACGCAGCGCCTCACCGAGTCGGGGGCGCGCGTGCTGCCCGAGTCGACGACCGGCCGCCCGACCTCCACCGCGCTCGCCCGCATCGCGGCCGACGGCGCGGCCGAGTACGAGTTCGACATCGCGTGGGACGCCGTGCCGCCCGTGGACCTCGCGCCGCGGCTCGTGCACACCGGCTCGATCGCGGCGTTCCTCGAACCCGGCGCGTCTTCCGTGCGCGACCTCCTGGCGCGGACCGAGGCGGCCGATGTGACGTTCGATCCGAACATCCGGCCCGCGCTCGTGGGCGCGCACGACGACGCCTTCGCGGCGTTCGAGGCGATCGCGCGCCTGTCGACCGTGGTGAAGATGAGCGACGAGGACGCCGCCTGGCTGTACCCGGGGCGCTCGGTCGACGAGGTGCTCGACGCGGTGCTCGCCCTCGGCCCGCGCCTGGCCGCCGTCACGCGGGGCGCGGACGGCGCGACGCTCGCCACCGCCGCCGACCGGATCGCGGTGCCGCCCGTGCAGGTGCGCGCGGTCGACACGATCGGAGCGGGCGACACATTCATGGCCTCGCTCGTCCACTCCACGCTGAGCCTGGCCGGCAGGACGCCCGACCGCGCCGCGCTCGAGCGCATCGGCGCGGACGCCGTGCGCGCCGCGGCGATCACGGTGTCGCGCGCGGGCGCCGACCTCCCCTGGGCGAACGAGCTGGGCTGAGCCCGCGGGAGCCGTCCCGGATCGGCTGAGCCGTCCACCCGGCTGATCCATCCGGGTCGCGCACACCTGCGTGTCCGTCCACCGGCACCGGCGTTCTCGGATCCGCGGCCGTCGCCCGCGCGTTCCCCGCGCGTCGCCGCCTGCTCTCCGCGCGTTCACCCGCCGCCACCACAGTGAGCGAGGGCCCGCCCCTCCCCCGCGTTTCGCGCTGTACCGCGTGCCCGTCCCCCGATGCGCAAGAGGAAGGACGACGCGCCGATGCGGTCGATCACCCGTGGCCCCGCCCGAGGTCTCCGAGGCCCCGATCTCCGCCGGATCCGCGGCGTCGCCGCCGCCGCGGCCGCCGCGACGGCGGTCATCCTGCCGCTCGCGATCGCCCCCGCGGCGCACGCCGCGCCGGTCGCGCGAGCCGCCAAGCCGACCCCGCCGCCGGCCGCGGCCGCTCCGACGCTGACGCCCGAGGACGGCGCCTGGCTCGAGGGAACGGTGACGGTCGCGTCCGACGCCACCGCGGCCGGCGACCCGGTCACGGCGCTGACGATCGACGGGGCGCCGCTCGACGCGACCACGACCTACGGCGTCTCGCACCTGAGCTTCGACATCGGCAGCAACTCCGCGGCCGTGTCGTACGGCAACTGGATCGTCGTCAACGGGCACCGGATCGACCAGGACCGCACGTGGGTCTCGGAGCGCGTCGACATCCCGGTGCCCAACGAGTGGCTCGTCATGGGCGAGAACATCGTCGAGATCCACGCCGGAACGGCCGACACGGCCTGCGGCGTGAACTACGACGACTTCCAGATCACCGACGTCGGTCTCGAGCTGCTCGGCGAGGTCGCCGACGGCGAGGAGAACCCGTTCACGTTCGCCTTCGGCGACGGCGACTGCGGCACGCAGCCGAACGACATCACGGAGGCGACGCTGTCGTTCTTCGTGCAGGGCGACCCGCGCGCGTCCACGGGCCTGTCGGCCGAGCTCGACACGCGCTCGCTCGCCAACGGCGCACACGAGATCGCCGCGACCACGCAGGCCGGCGGCGCCGTGACCCACGCCGTCACCGTCAACAACGCCACGGTCGGCGCGCCGCGCATCGCGCCCGAGGACGGCACGCTCGCGCGCGGCGTCCAGACCGTCTCTGCCTCGCAGCCCGCGGCCTCGGAGGGCGGCGTCGCGTCGCTCACGGTCGACGGCGCCGAGGCGCCGGCAACCGAGACGCTCGGCACGGGCGCGTCCACCTTCCGCTTCGACGTGGGCTCCAACTCGATCGAGCACCGCTACCAGAACCACCTGCTGGTCAACGGGCACAAGGTCGACATTCTCGGCGACTGGGTGAGCCAGCGCGTGGAGGTCCCGGTGCCGAACCGGTACCTCGTGCCGGGTGCGAACACGATCGAGGTCGTGGCGGGCGACATCAGCTCGAGCTGCGGCGCGAACCTCGACGACTTCGCGATCTCGAACCTCGAGCTCGAGGTGACCGCGGGCACCGCGACCGGCGAGGGCGTCGCCGCCGCGTATTCCATGGGCGACGGCTCGTGCGGCACGTCCACGACCGCGCTGCCGAGCGTCGAGACGGCCTGGTCGATCGACGCCCCGGGCGTCTCGACCCTGCCGACGCTCGGATCGGGCGAGGCCACCATCAGCTTCGACGTGGGCGCCAACTCGATCGACCCGCAGTTCCTGAACCGCATCTTCGTCAACGGCAACCGCTACACGATCGGCGACCTGTTCGTCGGCGAGCGCGCCCACATCGTGGTCCCGAACGAGTGGCTGCTGCCCGGCTGGAACACGATCGAGGTCGTCACGGGCACGACCGAGACCGGATGCAACCGCGACGACTTCACGATCTCGAACGTCGCGCTCGAGCCCGCCGGCGGCACGGCGACGCCGCAGCGTCCCAAGACGTCGTACGCGATGGGCGACGGCAACTGCGGCTCGAACATCAACCTGTTCCGCGAGGTCGACCTGCACTTCGTGGTCGAGGGCGCCGGCGCACAGGGCCTGCGCGCGGATCTCGACACCACCCGGATCCCGGACGGCGAGCACACGATCGCGGCCGCGTCCACGACCGGCGAGACCGCGACCCGCACGCTGCTCACCGACAACACCGCGCCCGAGGTCGCCGCCAGCACCCCGGCCGCGGCCGCCACCATCACGGCGGCGGTCGCGCTCGACGTGCAGCTCGACGACGCCACGGGCCTGATGGGCACCCCCGAGCTCACGCTCGACGGCGAGCCGATCTCGCTCGGCGACCCGATCGGCCCCGGCCTCATCGCGGGCGACCACACCATCGCCGTGACCGCGACGGACGCGCTCGGCAACTCCGCGACGCGCGAGATCGTGCTCGCCTCGGCGGGCATCCCGGATGTCCCCGCGGGCCTCGCGCCGGCGAGCGGCACGCGCGACGTCGGCGACGCCGTCACGCTCGAGGCGACGGTCGCCGAGCCCGATGGCGGCGACGTCACGGCCACGTTCACGCAGGCCGAGATCCTCACCCCCAACCAGGCGTGGCAGGGCAGCGCGACCGAGGTTCCGACCACGCTGCGCGTGCCCGGAGAGCAGGCCGCCGGCGACACCACGGCGCTCGCCCCGGGCGACGGGCGCACGCTCGACTCCCCCGCCGGCCGCGACGTGGCGTTCCAGCGCTTCGACGTGCAGGTCAAGGGCCGCGTCGCCGAGCCGGTGCTGCGCTGGGAGGGCGAGATCGACCCGACCCGCGTCGTGTCGCTGCGCGCCTGGAACCTGCAGACCAAGGCGTGGGACGTGCTCGCGAGCGCCCGCGGCGCGGTCGAGGGCACCACGGAGCTGTCGGCCATCGTCGACCAGCGCTACATCGACGGCCAGCAGGTGCACGCCATGGTCACGGGCGAGGACCCCTTCGCCGACGAGATCGACCCGGGCGAAGAGGGCTTCGCCGACCCGGCCTCGTACGACTTCTCGATCGCGCACTTCACCGACACGCAGTACCTGTCGGAGGGCGCGGTCGAGCAGGAGACCGCGGCCGAGCGCGCGATCTGGGAGAAGGCGTACGGCGACACCACGCGCTGGATCGCCGACAACGCGGCCGAGCGCAGGATCGAGTACGTCGCGCACACGGGCGACATCATCGAGAACAACATCCGGACGCCCGCGACCGAGGCCATGCTGCAGCAGGTCATGGGCGAGTTCGAGGTCTCGAGCGAGCAGCAGGCCATCCTGGATGAGGCGGGCGTCACCAACCAGGTGATCGCCGGCAACCACGACAACCGCTCGGGCACCGAGAACGGCGCCGGCGCGCTGTTCAACGAGTTCTACGGGCCCGACCGCTACCAGGCGGCGGACGACCAGTGGATCGACGCGGAGTACGGCGGCCCGTGGCGGGAGGGCGACAACCAGAACAACTACACGCTGTTCTCGGCCGGCGGCATCGACTTCGTCGCGGTCGGCCTCTCGTACGGCGTCACGCGCGAGGAGTCGGACTGGGCCGACTCGATCTTCAAGCGCTACCCCGACCGCAACGGCATCCTGCTCTCGCACGACTACCTCGCCGCGAGCTCGCAGCGCGACGGGCGCGACTCGTGGTTCGCCGCCCCGGACGGATCGATGCTGTTCAAGACGATCGTCGAGGACAACCCCAACGTGTTCCTCATCCTCGCCGGGCACATCCACGGCGTGGGCACGAACGTCAAGCCCGAGGTGGGCCAGGTGAGCCACGGGGTCGTCGAGCTGCTCGCCGACTACCAGGCCTACACGGTCACTGCCGAGGAGCTGGGGCTCACCGAGATCGGCGGCTACGCGCCGACCGACCGCCTGCGGTTCGGCGCGAGCTACCTGCGCCTGCTGCAGTTCGACGTGGACCGCGGCGAGATGATGATCGACACCTACTCGCCGTTCCTCGACGACTTCGGGGCGGGCGAGTACGACCCGGCGCTGCGCTACGGCCCGGGGGCCGACAACATGGTGCTGCCGGTCGACATCACGACCCGCACGACCAGCTTCCGCACCGACGCGATCGCGCTCTACAACCCGATCGCGGTGATCGGCGAGGACGTCGCCCCGTCGGGCGGCACGGCCTCGGTCGAGTGGACGCGACTGCAGCCGGAGAAGACGTACGCGTGGTTCGTCGTGGCGACCTCCGAGGCGGGCGCCCGCTCGGCCTCGCTGCCGAACGTCTTCACGACGGCGCCGGAGGCGGAGGCCACGCCGACGCCGACCCCGACACCGGAGCAGACGCCGGAGTCCACGCCGACGCCGGAGCCGACGCCCACGCCGGAGAGCACGACGCCGGCCCCCACCCCGACGCCGACGCTGACGCCCACGCCGACGCCCTCGGTGACGCCCGCGCGGGAGTGATCCGCACCGCCCCGCGGTGAGACCGCATCCGGCCCGCGGGCTCAGGCGTCGAGCAGGCCGGAGTCGGCGAGGAGAGCCAGGACCTCGGCGCGCGAGGACACGCCGAGCTTGCGGTAGACCGACTTCAGCTGCGTCTTGATGGTGTTGCCCGACACGCCCAGTGCCTTCGCGATCTCGCCGTTGGACTCCGTCGGCCGTGCCGCCACGGCCCGCACGACCGCGAGCTCACGCGGCGTCAGCGGGGCGGGCGACCGCGGTGCCGCCGACGGCGGCAGGGCCTCGAGCAGCGCCGACAGCTCGGGCGGCGTGTCGTCCCCGAAGGCGGCCAGCGCGAGCTCCCGCAGATCCGCCGGCGGCACGATCAGGAGCGGAGCCGGCAGCTCGTGGACGGCGACGAGCGAGAGCGCGTCGGCGAACGCGGCGACGGCCTCGTCCTGCCGTCCCGCCCGGAGTGCGAGGGCCGCGTGGATCACCCGCATCTGGATGTCGCAGTACGGCCACTCGGCGATCTCGTCGATCGTGACCGCGGCGTCGACCGCGGCCGCCTCGGAGTCCCCGAGCGCGAGGTTCGCACCGGCGCGCGCGGCGGAGATCCATACCGGTACGGCCCATCCGGCACCAGGTTCTGCGCGGCGGCGAACGGCCGGTCGGCGCGGAGGTCGAGATAGGCGGGCACCAGCTGCGCGACCAGCCGGCCGACGTCGCTGCGCGGCGGATGACCCGCGACCAGGCGCTCGAAGCCGGCGCGCGCCTCCGCGCCGCCGGCCCCGCCCTGCCCGAGCCAGAGCGCGCGCAGTCCCGACACGAAGACGTCGGCGTCGATCGAGGGCACGAGGCCGCACTCGTCGAGGAGCCGGATCGCGGTCGCGAGATCGAGCCGCCACCCGGCGAGCACGGCCGACGCGAATCTCGCGGCCATCGGCACATCCGGATCTCCGGTGTTCGCGCGGTGGAGCGCCGTGGCGCGGTCGATCCACAGGCGGACGGCGACCGTGCGCCCTGCGAGCGCATGCGCGGCGGCGAGCTCGCCGGCGGCCTCGACCGAGGTGCCGTGGTGACCGTAGGCGATGCCCCATCCGTACGCGCTCTCGAGCAGCGTGTGGGTCTCGGCGTCGTCGCCGCTCGCCCGGACGGCGCGCGCCCACTCGAGCAGCAGCCCCGGCAGCGCGGGCCCGATCCCGGCCCTGCGCTCGGGCGTGAGCAGGCGGAAGAGCGCGGGATTCGAGCGGCTTCGGGAGGCGATCGCGCGGAACGAGAATCCGGACGAATGCGAGCGCGTTCTGCGCACCACCCTCGGCATCTGCGGTCGCGTCGAGGGACATCCCGCGAGTTCCGAGACCGACACGGCATCGTCGTTCGCCGGAGCCACCGAGCCCCGGGGCGTAGCCGACACGACACGAGAAGAACCGGTCACGAAAAAGTAACGGCGAGCCCTTGTGTGCCGTTATCTGCCCGTTATAGAGTCGCTTCACCGGCAGCTGTCTTGCTGTGGCGGCTGCCGGGACATGTGATTGCAGGACACTCTTGGTGCAAGGGACAGGGGGCCTGTCGGATGCCTCTCCGACAGGCCCCTCACCATGTCCGGATGTCGGCCGACAGGGCCGTCCGGATACGCTGGGGTCATGGCTGATCGCAGGCTCGCCGTCGAGGCGTGGGAGAGCCTGTTCCGCGCGCAGCACGAGATCCTCGCGGAGTTCGCGGAGGACTTCAGCACCACCGAGCTGACGCAGCCCGAGTACGACGTGCTGCTCACCGTCACGCGCGGCGAGGACATGTCGTCGCGGCTGCGCGACGTGACCGCCAACATGCTCATCAGCCAGCCGAGCGTCTCCCGGCTCGTCGACCGGATGGTCGCGCGCGGCCTCCTGACCAAGTGCGCCGACCCGCAGGACGGCCGCGGCGCGATCGTCACCGCCACCGAGAAGGGCGCGCGCGCGTTCCGCGTCGTCGCGACGAACCACGGCCGCTCGATCGCCGAGCGGATGTCGGTGCTCTCCGAGGACGAGCTGCGGACACTGCTCGGCCTCACGCGCAAGCTCCGCGGCGACCGCGCCGACCAGTGAGAGGCCGTTCGCTCAGAGCGAACGAGCCCGCGCATCGATTCCGGAAAGCAGAGAAGGCCCCCGCCGAAGCGGGGGCCTTCTCATCACTGTCTCAACACAGTTCGTGCGGTTCTCGAGGGAACCTGCGCGCCCGAAGGGACTCGAACCCCTAACCTTCTGATCCGTAGTCAGATGCTCTATCCATTGAGCTACGGGCGCTCATGCCGTTGCCGTGGCAACCCGTCTACTGTACATCATGCCGCGGGGCCTCCGCGAATCGGGGCCCCTCCGGGACGCACCCCGGGCGCGTCGCGCTGCGTCAGGCCTCGTCGGCGTCGTCGCCCGCGCCGGAGCCGCCCTCGGCTGCCGCGCCGACCTTGCGCTTGCGCCGGGCCTGCGCCGAGAGCTTCTGCAGGTCGACCAGGCGCAGCGCCTGCATGCGCGCCTCGCGCATCGACTCGTAGTCGGGGTCCTGGTCGGGGCGCATGGCCTCGATGCGCAGCCGGCCCTCGAGGTTCGCCTCGACGTCGTGCCACGCGGCCTCGCGGGCGTGCTCGACGATGCCGCGCAGCTCGTCGACGTCCTCGGCCTTCAGGCGCAGCGCCTTGGCGACGCCCGAGTACTGCTTGGCGCGGCGGCGCAGGTTGCGCACGTCGCGGTCGCGGTAGTCGTGCGTGCCGTGCGGCTGCGTGTGGCGACCCCACGCGGCGCGGCGCGCCTTGGTGACAGCCGCGGCCGCCCCGTCCTGCTCGTCGGCCAGCGCGATGAGCGCATCCCGGGCCGCGTCGACGAAGTGATCCGGATCGAACGACTCCCCCAGCGAGATCGTGCTCACCAGGATGGTGTTCTTGACCGACAGTCGCGCCGCCGCGAGCGCGATGGCCACGCCCTCGTCGATGGCATCGGCGTTGCGTCCCACCGCACCTCCTGATCACGATCCGAACCGGCGATACCGCCTCTACGAGCGTAGACGTCGCCGGCTCGGATCGTCCTGATCAGACGGCCGCGGGCACGGCCTCGCGCGGCGCCTCGTCGACGAGCTCCTCGACCGGCTCGACGTCCACCGGCCGGGCGACGACCGGCTGGCGCTCGGGCAGGACGGTCGGGTGCGCGCCGGCCATCTTCTCGACCACGCGCACCACCTGGCACGAGTAGCCGTACTCGTTGTCGTACCAGACGTAGAGCACGACGTTCTCGCCGTCGGCGATGGTCGCCAGCCCGTCCACGATGCCGGCGCGGTTGTTTCCGACGAAGTCCGTGGAGACGACCTCGGACGACTCGATGTAGTCGATCTGCTGGCGCATGGGCGAGGTGAGCGACACCTGGCGCAGGAACGCGTTGAGCTCGTCCTTGGTAGTCGGGCGGGCGAGCTGCAGGTTCAGGATCGCCAGCGACACATCCGGGGTGGGGACGCGGATCGCGCTGCCCGAGAGCTTGCCGGCCAGCTGCGGCAGCGCCTTGGCGACGGCCTTGGCGGCGCCGGTCTCGGTGATGACCATGTTCAGCACGGCGGAGCGGCCGCGGCGGTCGCCCTTGTGGAAGTTGTCGATCAGGTTCTGGTCGTTCGTGAACGAGTGCACGGTCTCGACGTGGCCGCGGACGACGCCGAACGACTCGTCGAGCACGCCCAGGATGGGCGTGATCGCGTTGGTCGTGCACGACGCGGCCGACAGGATCCGGTCGTCGGCCGTGATGTCGTCGCTGTTGACCCCGAACACGATGTTCTTGAGCGCGCCCTTGCCGGGCGCGGTGAGCAGCACGCGGCCGGCGCCCTTCGACTGCAGGTGACGCGACAGCGCCTCCTCGTCGCGCCAGCGGCCCGTGTTGTCGACGATGATGGCGTCGCGGATGCCGTACCGCTCGTAGTCGACCGTGGCCGGGTCGTCCGAGTAGATGACCTGGATCAGCGTGCCGTTCGCGAGGATCGTGTCGTTCTCCTCGTCGATCTCGATCGTGCCGGCGAAGGGGCCGTGCACCGAGTCGCGGCGCAGCAGGCTGGCGCGCTTCTTGAGGTCCATGTCGCCGCCCTTGCGGACCACGATCGCCCGCAGGCGCAGCCCCGAGCCGTTGCCCGTGTGGGCGAGCAGGATGCGAGCGAGCAGGCGGCCGATGCGGCCGAAGCCGTACAGCACGACGTCGGTCGGCCGCGGCGTCTCGGCGTCGATCACGGCCGCGAGCTCGGCGCGGATGAAGTCGTCGAGGTGGGCGTCCTCGTACGTGCCGCCGAGCTCGTCGTAGCGCGACACGAGGCGGGCCACGTCGATCGACGCGGCCCCCGGCGCGATGCGGGCGATGCCCTCGAGCACCGCGAGGGTCTTGACCGGGTTGAGCACGTCGTCGCCGGTCTGGCGCGCGAAGCGGTGGGCCTTGATGATCTCGATCGGCGACCGGTTGATGAGCCGGCGGCCGTGGATCGACGGCACGATGCCGTGCGTGCGGTAGAGGCGCCCGATCAGGGGGATCATCCGCTCGGCCAGCTCCTCGCGGGCGGTCCATTCCGCCCGGTGAAGCTCGTACTGGGGCGCCTCGAACTTCTCGCTCACGGTCGCTCATCACTCCTTCGTCGATGCGGGCGGATCGCGCCCGGATGTCACGGTGCCCGACGTTCGTCGTCGCGCAGTTCGAGAATACGAACGTTCTCACCGGCCTTTCCGAGCAGAGCGACGTCAAGATCCGCGATTCTTTCGCGATCGGCAGGATCGGATCCGCGGGACTCCGCCGCTTGCGGTTCCGGGCCCCAGTGCCTAACGTTTGTGCACGTACGGTTTCCGTTGGTGCACATCACGCAGACCGCGTTCTGGGGCCAGGACCCCGAGCACCGCGACCGGATCGCGCGCACGCACCGCGTGCCGGACGACGACCAGGGCCTGTCGGAGATGCCGCACCTCGTGGTCAACCAGGCGCGCATGCAGCAGTACCTGCAGTCGTTCATGGATCGCCGCCCGTCGCGCCTGCGGCCCGACTACGGGATCGAGTTCGTGGGCCTGGAGATCGACCGCGACGCGGCCGACCACCCGGTCATCGTCACGCTGCGCCGCGTCGCTGCGGAGGGCTGGGACGGCATGGACCGCCCGGGCGGCGGCGCGCTCGCCGACCTCACGGCGGGCGAGACGATCACCGTGCGCGCGAACTACGTGGTCGGCTGCGACGGCGCCCGCTCAGGCGTCCGCGAGGCGATCGGCGGCAGCCTGCACGGCGACCGCCAGAACCACGCGTGGGGAGTGCTCGACATCCTCGCCAAGACCGACTTCCCGGACGTGCGGCTCAAGTCGGTCATCCAGTCCTCCGAGCACGGCAGCATCCTGCTCATCCCCCGCGAGGGCGGGCATCTGTTCCGCCTCTACGTCGACCTCGGCACGATCACGCCCGAGAACCGCGACCGCGTGCGGGGCCTGACGGCCGAGGACGTGGCGGACGCCGCGCGCCGTGTGCTCGCGCCGTTCACTCTCGAGGTCGAGGACGTCGCGTGGTTCAGCATCTACGAGGTCGGTCAGCGGATCGACGACCGCTTCGACGACGTCCCCGCGGAGGAGGCCGGATCGCGCGCGCCGCGCGTCTTCATCGCGGGCGACGCGTGCCACACCCACAGCGCCAAGGCCGGCCAGGGCATGAACGTGTCGAGGCAGGACACGTTCAATCTCGGCTGGAAGCTCGCGCACGTGCTGCTCGGGCGCGCGCCCGAGCGGCTGCTGTCGACGTACTCCGAAGAGCGCCGCGCGATCGCGCAGGACCTGATCGACTTCGACCGCGAGTGGTCGAGCCGCATGGCGGCGGGCCCGATGGATCCGGAGCACCCCGAGCGCGGCGGCATCCACCCCGACGAGATCGCCGACTTCTACCGTCGCGGCGGGCTGTTCACGTCGGGCACCGCGACCCGCTACCGCCCGTCGATGCTCACGGGCGAGGGCGCGCACCAGGATCTCGCGACGGGCTACCCGGTCGGCATGCGGTTCCGCTCGGAGCCGGTGATCCGCATCGCCGACGGCTTCGCCGAGCACCTCGGCCACGTGCACCGCGCCGACGGCGCGTGGCGCCTCTACGCGTTCGCCGACCGCGGGCGCGAGCGCCACGATGCGCTGATGGAGTGGCTCACGGACTCGCCGGAGTCGCCCGTCGTCCGCTTCACGCCGGAGGGCGCCGACCGCGACAGCGTGATCGACGTGCGCGGCGTGTACCAGCAGCACTTCGAGGAGCTCGGGTTCGAGTCCGTGCCGGCCGCGCTCAAGCCGGCCAAGGGGCCGTTCGGCCTGATGGACAGCGAGAAGGCGTTCTCGGCCGACGTGGACGGCCCGGTCGACGTGTTCGACGCGCGCGGCATCGACCGCGAGCGCGGCGCGGTCGTGATCGTGCGGCCCGACATGTACGTGGCCGAGGTGCTGCCGCTCGATGAGACGGCCGAGCTCGCCGCGTTCCTCTCGCGCGTGCTCGTGGAGCGTGGCTGACATGGCCGGCGAGGCCCCC
>Ga0208492_1001279_pt1 | contig 16314 bp, 18 predicted proteins | sample Subbioar_CSW14AB_FD_184820 | JGI IMG/M metagenome (GOLD analysis project Ga0208492, IMG submission 184820) | Serpentinite rock and fluid subsurface biosphere microbial communities from McLaughlin Reserve, California, USA - CR12Mar_CSW14AB (SPAdes) | ecosystem: Environmental > Terrestrial > Deep... | reverse complement strand
CGGCGCCCTTACTGGTATGTGCCTTGCTGTTGTTCCAGCTGTGGTTGTTCCCGCCCCTCCATCCCGCGGCGGCGGAAACGGCCTGAACCGCGGGATCGGTTGAATGAACACCAGCGCCCCAAGCGCCACAGCCCCCGCGGCGGCCCCTCCGCCGCCGCCCCGGCCACTGGGTTTCTCCCAGCGGTCGCTGCTTGCGTATTGCTCGCAGCTCGACGTGATCATGCTGTTCGCCTGGGTGTTTTCGACCACCGTGCCCTATGGCTGGGCCCAGCCGCTCCGCTACCTCGCCGCCGCCTACTTCATGGGTACGCTGGTCCTGTTCGCCCGCCAGACCCTGCCGACCGCATTCCGGGCGTGGCCGACCTTCATCATCCCCCTGTTCTGCGTCGCCTCCGCGCTGTGGGCGCCGAGCGCCAGCGACGCAATCCGCAAGGGCATGCTGTTCCTCATTGGATCGGCCGTCGCGATCTATGCCGCCAGCCGCCTCAGCGGCCGCCAGATCCTGCTGATCTTCATGGCCAGCGAGACGATTGCAGCCCTCCTCTGCGTGCAGCGTCCCCAGATCATCAACGGCGCCTGGACCGGCATTTTCGGCCAGAAGAACTACCTCGCCGTGAACATGTTCATCCTCTACATCGCGGCCCTCGCCATCATGCTCGACAAGGGCGCGAACCGCTGGTTCCGCTTCTGGGCGCTGGGTGTTGCGCCGCTGGCGTTGGGGCTGATCTTCCTGGCCAAGTCGGCGACGACCACCATGCTGGTCATAGGCGCGACCGGCGCAATGCTGGGGCACGCTTATCTATGGCAACCTGCGGCGCGGGTTCGCCACATGCGCCTGCTGATCGTGATGTTCATGGCGGTGCTCGTGCTCGCGGCGTCGCTGATCCTGTTCGGCTTCCTGCAGTTCGATGCGAAGGACTCCATTCTCAGCGCGCTGGGCAAGGACTCGACGCTGACAGGACGCACCTATCTCTGGGAAACAGCTGAGCGCACGATGCAGGAGCATCCGCTGCTGGGCGTCGGCGCGGACGGATTCTGGCGCGCCGAGTACGGCGTGGCGAACTCGATCATCCGGTATTTCGACTATCAGAGCTACGTCAAATTCTCGTTCCATAACTCGTATCTCGAGAACGGGGTGGCGTTCGGTTATCCGGGCTACTGGGCGACCGTTTTCATTGCGGCATGGGCGATCTGGCGGCCGGGGATCAACTGGTTCCGCAACCAGACCACGATCAACGCGGCCTTCCTGATCCTCGCCGTGATGGTGATCTTCCGCACGACAACCGAGATCGACCTCGCGCTCGAATTCACGCTGACATCGAGCCTGCTGTTCATTGGCGCGGCGCGGGTGGACAAGCCCGGCCAGCGATCATGACCGCCCCGGACGTCAGCGTCATCATCCCCGCCTGGAAAGCCGGCGGCTTCATCGCACGCGCGGTGAACTCCGCGCTGGCTTCGACCAGCGTGAGCGTTGAAGTTGTTGTTGTCGATGACGCATCACCGGACGAGACGTTCAAGGTACTGCAGGCGCTCGCGGCGAACGACAAGCGCATCATCATTGACCGGCTGGCAGTAAATGGCGGGCCGTCAGCCGCGCGCAACCGCGCGATTGAGCTGGCGAGCGGGCGCTTCATCGCCGTCCTCGATGCTGACGACGCCATGACACCGGAACGCCTCTCCCGGCTTGTCGCCCTCGCAGACGCACGCAGCGCGGACATCGTTGTCGACAACATGATTGAGGTCGATGCCGCAGGTGCGCCACTGGGCGACAGACGCTTTCTCAAGTCTGCCGCGTTTGCCGCCGCAAGCGACATCAACCTGCAGACGTGGATCGCCTTCAATCAGCCGATGAAGGCCGGTGATTGCCTGGGCTATCTGAAGCCCCTGATCCGGCGCGAAACCTTCGACCGTCTCGACGCCCGCTATAACGCCACCCTGCGCAACAGCGAGGACTATTACCTTGTCGCCGACCTGCTCGCCGGCAGCGCATGCATGACCTACACGCCGGAGGCTGGCTACCTCTACACGCGCGCGGCAGGGTCGATCTCGCATCGGCTGAACACGAAGGACACGCGGGCCTGGCTTGCGGCGGAGGCGCGCTTTTTAAAGCGTCATGCGGGCAAGCTGTCTCCTGCAGACCAAGCAGCCCTCGCGAAACGCATGCGCGCCTTGCGCAATGTCGACCAGTTCGTCGCGGCCGTTGACGCCCTCAAGGGCCGGAAGCTCGGCGTCTTCTTCGGCCTGCTGACGTCGGATATCCCGGCTGCCGGCTACACGCTTTCAACCTTCGCGAAAATCGCGGCAGGCAAGGTACTGCGGCGAAAGCTGGTCTAGGGCCCCGGCTTGAACGTATCGCTGCATTGCTTGCCGGTCTGGCCCGCGGGCACGTGCGACATGCAGCGATAGGTGGCGGAGGCTTCGGTGAAATCAGGCTCGCCCACCCATTCGGTCACCTGCCCTTTGGCCACCCACACGCTCGCCATGATGCGCCCCGTCGTCGTCGGGATGGTGACACCCGGTGTCTTCTCCGACACCTCGCGGACCAGCACGCCATCGACATACCATGCGATACGGCCCGGCAGCCATTCGAACGCGTAGATGTGGTCACCTTCTGACGCATCAAAGGCCAGTGCGATGTCGACGGGCCCGTTCTTGCCGGCCGCGAAGAAGTTGGTGTGGACGCTCGCGGTCGAGCGACCGAGGATCTCGAAATCCACCTCGTCGTGCGGCTCGCCCGTGTGGGTGAAGAAGGTGGACACCACGCCCGTGCCGCGCGCCGCCCGCATGACGGTTTCATACCGGCCGTAGCCAAAAACACCGGCGCGCTGGAATTCTGCGCTGGTATGGGATGAGACGCCATTCTCGTGGCGCTTCGCAGTCAGCGTCATGCCCCGCGCATCGAAGACGACATTGTCCCGCCGGAACGCGGCCGTGAGCCACGTCTCCTTGACCTCCCAGTCCGACAGGACGTGGATCACCCGGTCGAACCCACGGGTGAAGTCCATGTAAAAGGCGCCGTCCGTGGGTCGGCCTGTATTGAGAGGAACGGACTTTTCCGGCTCCGGCGAGTCGGCAAACGAGAATGTGCCGGCGCACACGCTGACCAGCGCGCCTGCAACCGCCACGGCTAGAGCCTTGCCCCGCCCCCGTACCATTGCCCGCCGACCCGTTCGCGCCAGCCCAAAGCGCGAACCTTTCCCACCGGCTGACGATGAGGCTGGCGCCCCGGGAGAGGCAATCCATTACATCTTGTGAGCGACGGACCATTCCCCAACGGATTGCGCAGCGGCGAGGCAGCGGTAAAGCTGTCTGCCAAAGAACGGGACTCAGCGCACGCACGCGGGCCCACGCGGGAGGAGAGCGATCATGGTAAACCGCAAGCTGGCGGGAGGGGCGACCGCGTCCCTGCTCGCGATCGCGCTGACATTCGCCTGCGCCGCGCCGCCGGGCGGCGGGACCGGACCGGACGGGCTGAGGCTGCAGGCAGGCGGCGCCTACGACGCCACCGAATGGAAATACTGGGGCGGCGACGCGGGCCAGACCCGCTATGCACCGCTGAATGAGATCAATCTCAAGACAGTGAACCGCCTGCAGATCGCCTGGCGCTGGAGCGCGGATACGGGCGGCGGGCAGGAAGTCTCCAACTACAAGTCCACGCCGCTGCTGGACGACGGCGTGCTCTACATTCCGTGGGTCAATAACGGCATGGCAGCCGTCGACGCCGGCACGGGCAAGACGATCTGGACGTTCGAGCCGCAGCCCGTGGACATTGGCGGCCGCGCCGCCTCGCTGGCCGGGCGGTCGCTGGCCTACTGGACGGACGGAACCGAGAAGCGCGTCTTCCACAACTCCGGCGACGGGCGGCTGATTGCGGTCGATGGCAAGACGGGCAAGCCCGCGCCGGGCTTTGGCCGCAATGGCTGGATCGACCTGCGCAAGGGTCTGATCGAGGGAACGCAGGCGACGGATGTCGGCTCTGTGTCGCCGGCGCTGGTGGTCGGCGACATCGTCGTCGTGCAGGTGATCGTCAGCGGCTCACGCAACAAGGAATCCGCGCCGGGCAAGATACGCGGCTTCGACGTGCGGACCGGCGAACTGGTGTGGACGTTCAACCCCATCGCGCAACCGGGCGAGCCGGGCGGCGAGACGTGGAAGGATGGCAGCGGCGCGTATTCCGGCGCAGCCGGCGTCTGGTCGATGATGAGCGCCGACCCGGAGCTGGGGCTCGTCTACCTGCCGACGGAAACGCCAACGAACGAGTTCTATGGCGGACAGCGGCCGGGCGATGGCCTCTATGGCGAGAGTATCGTCGCGCTGGACGCGAAGACCGGAAAGCATGTCTGGCATCACCAGATCGTGCACCACGGGCTGTGGGATTACGACCTGCCCGCTGCGCCGATCCTTCACGACATCCGCAAGGACGGGAAAACGATCAAGGCGCTGACGCTGCTGACCAAGCAGGGCCTGACTTTCGTGTTCGACCGCAAGACGGGTGAGCCCGTGTGGCCGATCGAGGAGCGCGCCGTTCCGAAATCGCCGATCCCCGGCGAGAAGGCTTCGGCGACGCAACCCTTCCCTACCCTGCCCGAACCCTTCCTGCGGCTGGGCTATTCCGAAGACGACCTGATCGACTTCACGCCTGCCCTGCGCGCGGAAGGCAAGAAGCTCGCGGACCAGTACACCAAGGGCGAACTTTACACAGCGCCGACCGAGATCACGCCGACCAACAAGGGCACATGGCTGTTCCCCGGCACGGGCGGCGGACCGAACTGGAATGGCGCGGCGGTCGATCCCGATACGCACATCATGTACACGCCGCTGCGCCTGAAGCCGCAGTTCGCGGGCATCCGCAAGGGCGATCCCAAGACCACCAACATGGACTATTACGGCGGTGGCGGCGGCGCGCCGATCCCGGGGCCGCAAGGCCTGCCGATCATGAAGCCACCCTACTCCGTCATGGTCGCGACCGACATGAACACAGGCAAGCACCTGTGGCGCATCCCGATCGGCGACGCGGATGATTTCGTGAAGAACCACGCGGCGCTGAAGGGGCTTGGCCTCGACTTCAGCAAGATGGGCAAGTTCGACGTGCGTCCCAGCCCGTTGCTCACCAAGGAACTGCTGTTCCTCGGCGAGAGCGGAAACATCGGCGGTGGATCGGGCGGGCCGATGTTCCGCGCCTATGACAAGCGCGACGGCAGGGTGGTGTGGGAAGCCGAAATGCCGACGCTGGTGACTGGCGCGCCGATGACCTACGCGCTGAATGGTCGCCAGTATGTCGTCATCACCGTATCCAAGCGCGGCGCGCCGGCGGAGATGGTGGCGCTGACGCTGGACGGCGCCAGCGAGAATGGCGCGGCGCCAGCGGGCGGTGTTCCGCTCGCGGCCGCGCCGCCTTCGGCAAAGCTGGCGGTGATGGCGGTCAACGCCACAGCGGAGGAACTGGCTGTCGGCAAGACGATGTTCGACCAGGTCTGCGCCATCTGCCACGGCCCCAATGGCGTCGGCATGCAGGGCGGCAACGCCCCGCCGCTGACCAACCGGACCGACTACGCCAACATCGCGCGCGTCATCACGTCAGGCCAGGGCGAGATGCCGTCCATGGCAGCGGCGCTCACGCCCGCGCAGATCGAGGCGACGGCGAAGTATGTCGTGAAGACGCTGGGACCCCAGCCACGGCCGCAAGGCGCAAGGCCGCCGGTCGAGGATTAGCGCGGGAAATGGCCCGATTCCCCATGAATCGGGCCGTTGCTCTCCCGGGGGTAGGCGCCTATAAGGGCGCTCCTGAATTGGCGGAGCGTGGCGCAGCCCGGTTAGCGCACTAGTCTGGGGGACTAGGGGTCGTGGGTTCGAATCCCGCCGCTCCGACCATTTCAGGCCACTCGCCAGAGTAGGTAGTTTGGGCGGTTAGCTCAGCTGGCAGAGCGCCTGCTTTACACGCAGGATGTCGGCGGTTCGATCCCGTCACCGCCCACCACTTTTCCGCCGGCACTTTTCCCGATGCCGATCAGCCTTGGCCGCGGCTCAAGCCGCCGAACGAGCGGCGTCGATGCGGGACTTCAGATTGGTGAGGTCGGCCAGCAGCATTTCGAGCCGTGTACGCGCGGGCGCGTCGGCGGCAACTTCGGTGTTGCGGAAGTCGCCACGTTCGACCGCATCGCGCACAGCGTCCTGCAGGTCGCGCACGGATGCGCCGGTTTCCACCGGATGCGTCATCTCTTCAGCCCCTTCGCCGTCCACCGGCACGTCATTGGCCTGAGCCAGCCCCGGCTCGCCGTCGAGTGCCTTGATCGCTCCACGAATGGTCAGTCCCTGAACGTGCAGGAGATTCTGGAGACGACGCAACATCTCCATGTCCTCGGGCCTGTAATAGCGGCGGCCATCGGTGCGTTTCATCGGGCGGAGGTTGTCGAACTTGGTTTCCCAGAAGCGCAGGACGTGGGTTTTCAGGCCCAGTTCCGAAGCCGCCTCACCGATGGTGCGGAAAGCCTCCGCGCTCTTGGCGAAGAGCTCGTCAGACTCGGCGACCGGGCACTCCGGAAAAGAGTCCGAGTCCAGCGGGAGTCCGGCCTGCGATGTGGCGGTCATCAGTCTCTCCGGGGGGTCATCGCTGCTTCGACCCTCTGCCGCAGCAGCGGCGAGGGCTTGAACGACACCACCCGTCTTGCGGAGATCGGAGCTTCTTCGCCGGTCTTGGGATTGCGACCGACGCGAGCATTTTTCCGCCGCACAACGAAGTTTCCGAACCGCGCAAACTTCACGTCCTCGTCCCGCTCCAGCTCGGTGCAGACGAGTTCGAGCACGCGCTCGAGGAAGTTGCTTGAATCCTGTTTCGTGAGGCCGACCTTTTGAACAAGGCGGTCCACGATGTCTGCGCGCGTGAGCGTGTTCTCAGGCACTGGGACGTCTCCGATGTGAGGGGGAAGCCTAACCCCACGAATCAGGGATGTTAAGGCCTTCCCGGTCAAATACCGAACAATTTCATCCCTTTACGACTTGTTAGCGATTGGAGCAACCGCCCCAGGAAGCGATCCGGGGTGAACCCCGGAATTCAGCGGATTTGTTGGACTGAATCGCGCGAGGCGTGTGCGCGCGCCCTGATGTTGCTCGAATTGATCCGAAAACCTGAGGGGCCGGACGACGCCTGCGGTGCGAACGCGGGCGCAAACCAGGGGGAGAGCATGAAGCGGTTCGTGGCGATCGCGGGCGTGTGCGCCGCCCTCTCGGCCTGCGCGATGCCATGGGACCAGCCCGCCGAGACCAGCGATTGCGCGACCATACACGCCATCCTGGGCCACGCGCCCGGCGGCTTCATCAACATTCGGGGCAAGGCTGTGACCCGCGATGTCTATCCCGCGACGGTCGGCATCCGGCAGGCGATGGAAGCTGACGAAGGCAGCTGCATGGTGCTGACCATCGACAGCGACGCACCAAAACTCGACTGCTCACTGATATTCGACACCGAGACGGAGGCGCGCTCATTCCATCGTCGGGCCGTCGCAGCAATGGGGCGGTGTCTGCAGGGCCGCCACATGGCCTCCGTACCGGCCGACGGGCCGCAGACGCTGGCGCGAACCATGTTCGGCGATCGCGCGGCCAAGCGGGAAGAAGTCGAGCTCAAGCTTGAACGCCACGAGGGCGGCCGGAAACCAGACTACTATTCTGTCTCGTGGATATTCCCGGGTGGCGCTCCGCCGACCTGAGAGATCAGACGCGGATGAGCGCCGAGCCCCAGGCGAGCCCGCCGCCGATAGCTTCGATCAGCACGAGGTCGCCCGGCTTCACGCGGCCATCATCGGTCGCGGCAGCGAGCGCCAGCGGCACTGAGGCGGCGGAGGTGTTGCCGTGCTCGGCGACCGTCGAAACGACCTTGTGTTCTTCCAGCCCGAGGCGTTCAGCGACCGCGGAGAGAATGCGTTGATTGGCCTGGTGTGGCACGAACCAGTCGATGTCTTTCACTTCAAGACCTGCCTGTTTCACCGACGCCAGCACGCTTTCGGAGATCTTGCCGACAGCGTGCTTGAACACCTGGTTGCCGACCATGCGGAGCTTGCCCACGGTCTGCGTAGTGGACGGTCCGCCATCGACGAAGAGCAGGTCCTTGTAGCGACCATCGGTGCGCAGGTGGATGCCTTTGACGCCCCGGTCGCCAGCCTTCTTCTTCTCCTGCCGTTCGAGCACCACAGCCCCTGCTCCGTCGCCGAACAGCACGCAGGTGGAGCGGTCAGACCAGTCGAGAATGCGCGAGAAGGTTTCGGCGCCGATCACCAGCGCACGCTCGAACTGGCCGCGCGCGAGAAAGTTGTCGGCAGTGGCGATCGCAAAGACAAAGCCCGAGCAGACGGCCTGCAGGTCGAAACCCGCGCCATGCGTCATGCCAAGCTTTTGCTGGATGATCGTGGCAGTTGCAGGGAAGGTATAGTCCGGCGTGGCGGTGGCGACGACGATCAGGTCGATGTCGTTGGGCGTGAGGCCGGCGGCTTCCAGCGCGCGTTTCGCGGCAATCGTTCCAAGGTCGGACGTGAATTCGCCATCGGCAGCGATGTGGCGCTTGCGAATGCCCGTACGCGCGGCGATCCACTCATCGGTCGTATCGACCATTTTCGCGAGGTCATCATTGCTCAGCACCTTCTCGGGAAGGTAGCCGCCAACGCCCCGGACAACTGATACGAACTCGCTCACGTCTACGCCTCGTCAAACTGTTCGGCCGTCGCTGATGAACGCCCTAGGTGGCGGCCTGTTCAGCGGGAGCTTGTCCCGCCGCGACCGCCGGGGCGAGCCTGCGCAGGTTTTCTTCGACTTCCTGACGGAAATTGCTGTCGCCCATGCTGGCGGCGACATGGATGGCCCGGGCAAAGCCCACATCGTCCGTGCCGCCATGGCTTTTCACCACGACGCCATTGAGACCGAGGAAGACGCCGCCATTGGTGTTGCGCGGGTCCATCTTGGCCCGGAACCCCTTCAGCGCCGGCAGCACCAGGGCTGCGCCCAGCATCGCAATCGGGCCGGACTTGAAGGCTTCCTTCAGCATGTCCGAAATCATGCGGGCGATGCCTTCGGCCGTCTTGATGGCGACGTTGCCGGTGAAGCCGTCCGTTACCACCACATCAACATTGCCGCTGCCGATCTTGTCAGGCTCGATGAAGCCGCGGAAATCGATCGGCAGATTGGAGGCGCGCATCAGGCGGGCGCCCTCGCGGATCGATTCGTGGCCCTTCAGCTCTTCCTCGCCGATGTTGAGGATCGCGACGCGCGGGTTCTGCACGCCATGCACGGCGCGCGAGAAGGCGGCGCCCATGATCGCGAACTCGACCAGCTGCTCGGCATCGGCGGCGATGTCGGCGCCGAGGTCGAGCATGGCGCAAACGCCCTTGCGCGTCGGCCAGCTGCCGACCAGCGCGGGGCGGTGCACGCCCTCAACCTTGCGCAGGATGAACATGGACAGCGCCATCAGCGCGCCGGTGTTGCCGGCGGAGACGGCGGCGACGGCCTCGCCCGCCTTCACGGCTTCGATGGCGTTCCACATCGACGTGCCCTTGCCCTGGCGCAGCATCTGGCTGGGCTTGGCGTCCATCGGGACGGACTTGTCGGTGTGACGGATTGTGGTGCGCGGAGCGGCAGTGGGGGCTTTGTCCAGCAGCGACTTCAGCTGGGCCTCGTCGCCATGCAGAAGAAAGCCGAGATCCGGATGCGTCCTGGCGAAGACTTCCAGTCCCTCAACGACGATGCGGGGCGCATGATCGCCGCCCATCCCGTCGATGGATATGATCTTCCGGTCCGCCATGTCTGCCGAAGCGCTCCCACGTGGCGAAACAGATCGGAATCAACCGGTTCCGGCCACGACTTGCGGTCTCATATCACGCGCCCGCCAAGGTAACAGGCCCCGCGCGACGCGGCCCTGCGACGCGGTTTTTCCAGAAAAGCCCCGGAAATCAGGGCAGACGGGGCCAGTTGACCTCACCGGAAAGCAATTGCTCGTCGGTGTGGCGCTTTAGCGTGTCCTCGACCGAGCGGACGTAGCGCGCGAAACGGTCTTTTCCCGCGTCATCGAGGCCGAGATTGCGGCTGAGCGCGCGTTGCAGGTCGCCGCTGTCCGGGTTGGCGTCGATGGCCTCGTCATAGGCCTTGGCGCGTCCGTAGAACGCCTCGCCCATCTTGCGGATCTTCTTGCCGACCGAGAGGTCGCCCGTGCCGATGTCGCGCAGGGCCTCGTCGAATCCATCGAAAAGGGCGTCGAAAACGTCCTGCGACAAGGCCTTTCCGGCGGCCCCGGCCGCGCGCAGGCGGCGGAAGGCCAGCGATCCGTGCAGGCAGGTCATCTCGAACCGGCCGGAGAAATTGTCGCGGGCGCCGCCCTCATAATAGAAGTCCGGACGCAGCGCCTGCGCCTGGATCGACTGGTGCAGCCGGTCCACCGCCCAGCGGTTCTTCTTGGGTTGAAACCACTTGCCGAGCGCCATTCCGTCCTCCGCGAAGCGGGGAAACTAGCAGGGTTCGCGCAGGGGGGAAGTTGTGGATTAGCGGTTCCCCAACCGGGCGCCGGCCGGGGCGCCGGGCTGTCTGTGACGGTCCGCCACGAAGGCGCCTCATAGCCTTGCCAAGGCGCTGGGGCTGCCTGTAGCTACCCAACTGGTTCCGGAGTCCCGCCGCATGGCCCTGAAGCGTACCCGTCTCGGCCGCCTTGGCATTACCCGCCTCGCTTTGGCCGGCATCGCCGTCGCCCTCGTGACGGGCTGCACCGCGACCCGGGACTTCCACGGCTATGTGCCCGACCAGGCCTTCCCGGAAGACGTGAAGCCGGATGTGGACACGCGCTCCACCGTGCTGGCGCGCCTCGGCACGCCGTCGACCACCTCGATGTTCGACGCGACCTCGCAGGCCATCTCGCAGACCGGCAAGGAGAAGCTGTGGGTCTATATGTCGTCGACCCGCGAACTGCTGACCTTCTACTACCCGAAAGTGGTGCAGCGCTCGATCATCGCCATCCAGTTCGATGACGAGGACGTGGTGTCGGACGTGCTGATCTATGACGTCGATGACGGCAAGGTCGTGGACTACTCCTCGCGCGTGACGCCGACGCGCGGCCGCGAGCTGGGCATCCTCGAACAGCTGTTCGGCACGCTGGGCAGCCTGCGTAACCAGATCCCGGGCATGGGTCAGGAAGACAACCGTCAGCCGGGCGACAACCCGGGCGGCCGTCAGTAACAGCCGGAACTTTCGAAAGCAGAGAGCGGACGGTTACGTCCGGCTGGCGATCTGCGTGAACGTCATGGTGATGAGCGCGTCCTTCTCACCGATGACGCCATTGGCCGCCTTCAGGCATTCGGCGGCGGCCAGTTTCTCATCGAGCTTCTTGAAGTTACCCTTCTGGTGGAAGGACACCTTGTGCGAGGCGCGCACGATGGCGTCGCGGATGAAGTGCTGCTTCTCGCGATACTTCCAGACGTCCTTGCCGGGACCGGAGAGCATGCGGGCGTTGATGAAAAGGTAATTCTTCAGCTTCCGGTTCTCGTCGAACACCGGGAACACCATGCCGCCAAGCTCGACCGAGCGGGCAACTTCGGCTTCGTCGGGCGCTGCGGGTTCGGCGCCGTGTTCCTGCGCGCCAGCGGGTGCGGCCAGCGCCACGGCGGCAGTCGCAAGCGTAGCGGCAGTCAGCAGGTCTCGGCGGGAAATGCGCATGGGCGCAGGATGCGGGTGAATGGTTTAAGGCGCGTTTACGCTTGTGCGGACCTAGAAATGCTTCCAGCCCGCCCCGCTGCCGAAATCCAGCTCCGCGCCCGAAGCATCCAGCACGACAACCCCGCCGCCCTGCTCCACCCGGCCAATCCGGGTAACGCTTTCCTTTGACGCCCCGATTTCAGTCCGCGCTGAGGCCGGCGCCGTGAACAGCGTCTGGTAGTCGTCGCCACCGGTCAGGAGCTGGCGGAGATCTGCCTTCGCATTGCTCACATAGTGCGCGGCAACGGCGCTCAGAGGAATATCGGCCGCCTGCAGCACGAGGCGCACAGACGAGGCTTCCGCGACATGGCCCGCGTCAGCAACCAGACCGTCCGATACGTCGATGGACGCCGTGGCGTGCGCCGCGACCAGATCGGCGAATGGCAGTCGGGGCGGCTCGGGGACGCGGTATTTCGAGACCAGCAGGTTGTGCGCTTCGGCGGTAAGTGGACCCAACGCGCCGGTGGCGGCTTGCAGGCCGAGCCAGCTGTCGCCGATCGTGCCGCTGATCCAGACGTCGTCCCCCACCTGCGCCCCTGACCGCCGGACAGGTCCACGCGCGCCGACGTGGCCGGTGAGCGTGAGGGTCAGCGTCAGCGGGCCGTCGGTAGACGTGGTGTCGCCGCCCGCAAGATGCGCGCCCCAGCGGGCGAGATCCTTGCCGAGCCCCCGGGCGAACGCTTCGAGCTGCTCGTGCGGGCGAGACTTCGGCCAGATCAGCGCGAGCAGCGCCGCATCCGGCCTGCCACCCTTGGCTATGATGTCGGAGACGTTCACCCGGACAAGCTTCTGCGCGACCGTATCCAGCGGATCTTCGGGCAGGAAGTGAATGCCTTCGACGATGGCGTCTTTCGTGGCGATCAGGCCCATTCCGTTTTCAAGGCGCGCGATCTCGGCCACGTCATCGCGCAGCTGATCAGCGCCCGGCGAGGTGGCGAGCGGCGCAAAATAGCGGCGGATGAGGTCGAACTCATCCATCCCGATCAACCCGCGCGCACATCACGTGACACCGCGTCCAGCAGGCCGTTGATGAAACGCGGCTCGGCGCCTTCGAAGAAGGCGTGGGCGATGGAGACGTATTCGTCGAGGATAATCTGCGATGGCAGGCTGATCTCCGCCACCAGCTCGTATACCGCCGCGCGCAGGATGGCGCGTGAGGTGGCGTCGAGGCGCTCCAGCTTCCAGCCGGAGGCAAGGCGCTTCATGATCGCCGCGTCGATGGCTTCCTGGCGTTCGACCACGCCGGAAACGATGGTCTTGAAGATATCCGGATCGGCTTCCTCGACCGGCTCGCCCTCGTCATTCAGGCCAAGACGGTCTTCCATGAAATCCGCGATGACGGAGCGGGCGGACTGTTCCGTCTGCTCCATCTGGTAAAGCGCCTGGATCGCGGCAAGACGCGCACCCGAGCGGCGGGCGGCGAGCAGGTTGCGTTCAGCCTCGGCGGAGGACGAACTACTCATCGCCGTCCTCGATCAGCTTGTTGAAGCGGTAGGACAGGCCGACCATGCGCAACACGGCGGCAACCACTTCTGCGCCCTTGTTCTTCTGCTTGCGGTCGGCGCGGACGCGGGCCTGCGCTTCATTCTCGACCGTCAGCACACCGAAGCCGAGCGGCACGCCGGAAATCGACAGCTCCATCAGCGCACGCGCGACATGATTGGTGATGAGATCGTAGTGCGAAGTCTCGCCACGGATCACGCAGCCAAGCGCAACGAAGCCATCCCATTCGCCGGTGCCGGCGGCCATGGCAATGGCCGCGGGAATTTCGAACGCGCCGGGCACTTCGAGAAACTCGTACTTCGCGCCGACCTTCTCGAGGCCTTCAGTTACGCCGGCCTCAAGCTCGGCCGTGATGTGGGCGTAGTAGCGGGAAGTGACGATCAGGATGCGGGGGGCTTCAGCCATGGGAGATAAACTTTCAAACATCCACTAACTTCCGAGAGCCGTAATGGGCGGCTTCGGCAGGCGGGTCATACACGTCTCAGGCAGGGTTATGGAAGGGGTGCGCCAAATTTGACGCAAGACCCTGCCCAGGCGCGGGAGACAGGCTGCAGCCATGGTAAAGACGCATTGCAGATGCAACCGTGCTCCCGTCTGGCGGGAGGGACCCAGCTACCATGTCATGCGATTTCAGCAACGATCCGGTCTGCATTCCACCGGCATATGTCGAAGTCATCCAGAACGTGGAGGGGCTGAGGCACGGTGACCCTCCCGAGCCAACGCGGGCCACGATTGAACGAGCCGGCGCGAAGATCGTGAACCTGTACTCCGACGTTGTCGGCAGGCGGAACGCAACAGGCTTCTCGCAGGCATGCGACGGCGATGTTTGCGTGCACTACGTGAAGACCTGCGATGTCGTCTCGCTGTCGTGCAGATACGTAATCGGCGCGCAGAGGAACCCTCCAGACCCGCAGTTCACATTCATCCCGCGCGAATTCTATATTTCAGGGGCATCTGGCGACGGATTGAGCGGCGCTCAGACCTCTATTGTCATCGGAAGTCCCGACGCAAAGAACACGATCGCGCTAGATCAACTGACAGTCCAAGTATCGAAGCCAGAGCTCGAAAGACTTTCGCTCTGGCGCCTCAACTAGCGACATCACTCCCCGTCAATGCGGCGCCAGCCCTCAACCGTCAGGCCGTAGCCGTCAAGGCCCGGCAGCACGTTGGGGCGGGTATTGGACATCAGGATCATGCGGCGAACACCCAGATCCTTCAGAATCTGCGCGCCAACGCCGTACTCGCGCAGAGGGTGTGCCGGCTCGCTCTCGGCGGGAGCCTGCCCGCCCAGCGCCCGGGCAATCTCCTCGCCCATGCCCATGCGGACGAACACGACCACGCCGGGTTCGTCAGCGGCGGAGAGCTTCTCCATCGCGCGGCGCACGAGACCTTCGCGCTTGCCGGCTTCGCCGAGGAAGTCGGAGAGGAAGTCTATGCGGTGAACGCGGACCAGCGCAGGCTGGTCACCCTGGATGCGGCCTTTGACGAGGGCGACGTGCTCGGCGCCGTCCAGCGTGTTGCGGAAGACGATGATGCGGAACTTGCCGCCATAGGCGCTTTCGAAATCGCTCTCGATACGGCGCTCGAGGAAGCGGTCATGGCGGCGGCGCCAGGCAATGAGATCGGCGATGGTGCCGATCTTCAGGCCATGCAGCTGCGCGAACGTCACCAGCTCCGGCAGGCGCGACATGGTGCCGTCGTCATTCATGATCTCGCAGATGACGGCGGCAGGGTAGAGACCGGCAAGGCGGGAGATGTCGACGCTCGCTTCCGTGTGGCCGGCGCGGACCAGCACGCCGCCATCGCGCGCGACGAGCGGGAAAACGTGGCCAGGCGAGACGATGTCGTCGGCGCCTTTTGTCGGGTCGACACCAACGGCGATTGTGTGCGCGCGATCATGCGCAGAGATGCCGGTGGTCACGCCTTCCTTCGCCTCGATGGAGACGGTGAAGGCCGTTTTCAGACTCTCGCGGTTCTCGCGGGCCATCATGTCGAGTTCGAGCGTGCGCGCGCGATCGCGTGTCAGCGAGAGGCAGATCAGGCCACGGCCAAAGCGCGCCATGAAGTTGACGGCGGCGGGCGTCGCGAACTGCGCCGGGATGATGAGGTCGCCTTCGTTTTCGCGGTCTTCCGCATCGACAAGGATGTACATCTTCCCGTTGCGCGCCTCTTCCACGATCTCCTCGATGGGAGAGATAGCGGCCGAGAAATCATACTTTTCGGGTTGGTCTTTCATGGCTTGGGCAGGAGCTCCATCATGACGTCCGGCCAGGCGCCGCCCGGCTTGTGATTGAATGTCCGAACATCAACCTTCGTAGAATTCAGAAGATAGACCTCGTACGCGCTGTCGCAGATCTCGACCTGGATCGCCGACGTTTTCCAATCCAGCAGAACTGATTTTCTGTAGCCGTTCGCGTCAACCTGGTCGCAGGACACCACGCCCCCACGCGCAACACCGGAGACGAACTGACGCGCGTTCTCGGCAGCCAACCCGTCGATGCTTTGCATCAGCTCCAGGCGTTCGATCTCGGCGGAGGCATCAGCCCAGGCAGGCACAGCTATCGCTCCCCCTTCGGACGCCATTCGAGCATGCGCGCAACGTAGCGCGCCAGCATATCGACTTCGAGATTGACGCGATGTCCCGGCCTCAGATGTCCCAGCGTGGTGACCTGAAGCGTGTGCGGGATGATGGCGACTTCGAACCAGTCCCCGTCGGCGTCGCGGCCGACGGCCGAGACGGTCAGCGAAACGCCATCGACGGTGATCGAACCTTTCTCGGCGAGGTAGCGACCGAGGTCGCCCGGGAGGGCAATGCGGATGCGATGGCTGTCGCCATCGGGCGTGAAGGATTTGACCGTGCCGAGGCCATCGACATGGCCATAAACGAGGTGACCGCCGAGCTCATCGCCGATCTTCAGAGAGAGTTCGAGATTGACGAAGGTATCGACCTTCCAGTCGCCCAACGTCGTGCGGGAGAGTGTTTCGGGGATGGCTTCCACGTCCCACCAGGCGCCTTCATCGTCCGGCCCGAAATCCACCACGGTCAGGCAGACACCGGAATGCTGGATCGAGGCGCCAAGCTGGATGTGC
>Ga0208492_1001278_pt1 | contig 16321 bp, 14 predicted proteins | sample Subbioar_CSW14AB_FD_184820 | JGI IMG/M metagenome (GOLD analysis project Ga0208492, IMG submission 184820) | Serpentinite rock and fluid subsurface biosphere microbial communities from McLaughlin Reserve, California, USA - CR12Mar_CSW14AB (SPAdes) | ecosystem: Environmental > Terrestrial > Deep... | reverse complement strand
CCGAGGTTGTCGCCGCAATCTGAATTTCGTGTCGCACGTGCGGAAAATTGTGCCGATCGGCGATCGCGGTTCGTCAACGAAGGACTGCACTTCCTCGCGCGAACCCCCGCCAGCCCGGAGGGCTTCGTCTTGCAGTCGGTGCCCCGGACTTCAGTCCGGGGGCAATTCTTCGACGGCTCTTGACTCACCACTGCCAGGCGACGCCGAGCGCCGTGTGGACGCGCCGGTTGTAGTACTTGAAATCCTCCCAGCTGGTCTGCACCTCTGCGCGTAGCGCCAAGCCGTTCCACACGCGGACGCTCAAGCCGACCGGAGCACTGAACGAGGGACTGCGCCCGAGGGTGCCAAAGCGTGGGCTCGCGTAGAGCCACGTTTGATCGAAGAGACGCACGGCCGCGGGGAGGACGAGCGCGCCCCAGGCGTAGCCGGCCTGGAGCTCGACGCCGCCGGCGAAGCGGTCGTACCGGAAGGGATTGATGCGGATGGCGCCGCCCACCGCGAGAGCGTTCGTGTCGAACGCCGAGACGGCCGACAGGTTGATCAGGCGCGAACGAGACGTATCGGCCGAGAACCAGAGCATGCCGGTGTTGTTCGGCGACTCGTCGACGTACTGGCGCGGGCTGACATGCACCACGCCGCTGCCGATCTCCATCGACTTGCCGGGCATCATTCCCGAAGCGGGGCGCAGCTCTCCGAGCGGCGCGCAGGCGCCGAGCAGCGGAAGGAGAAGCACGAGCCAGCGCACGCTCAAGGAGGCCCCCTTTCAGGTTCTCAGAACTGCGACCCAACCAGGATGCCGACCCGGCGGTCCCATTGCCCCCAGCGCACCGGCTCCATGTTGCTCTGTCGTCCGAAATGCTCCGCGTAGATGCGCGTGTGGAACGGAATCACCGGTGTGCTGTACCCGACCCAAGCCTCGAGCTCGGTGACTTGATCGGAAAGGTGGACGTCGCGGCTGACTTTGTCCTGGAACCGGTCCCACCGATCGATCGAGCCGTACGTGCCGAAGAAGGCGCGCGAGCCGAGCTCGAGCCCGCGGTACCCGATCGTGCCGCGCAAGCGGCCCGACCAGCCGTAGGCGTAGTAGTAGCCCTTGTCTTTTAGCCCCGTCTTCGCCCCGTCGGAGCCGAACTCCGCCGCCCAATGCGGGAACGCGAGCGAGTACATCGTCGCGAAGTCCGGGTGCGTCGCTCCTTCGAGCTTGGCGACGAAGTCTCCGTGCACGCCCCACAACTTGAACGACGGACCGACGAGGTTGGCCATCGCGTACCCGTCGTAGCGGTTGCCGAGGCGGCGATCGGAGAACTTCACCGAGGTGTCGACCGCGACCATCGCGGCGCGTCCACGTCGGATGCCGTCGACGATCGCGATGTTCTGCCCGTAGTGACCGGCGAGGTTCGCTTCGAAGAACAAGTCGACGCTGAGACCCAGGCCGTTCCCCATCGAGGCGTGCAGGCGTGCCTCGGTGAAGTCGCCATCGGTGAAGGTCAGACCGAACCGGCCCGGCTGGAGGAAGCCGGGGATCGACACCAGGTCGGCCTCGAGCCGCAAGTCGTACGACTGGCCGAGGTGTCCCTCCTCGTTGGTGACACGCCCGGTGCCGAGCAACGCCGCGAACCTGTGGGCGTAGAACGAGCTGTAGCCGAGCGAATCGGCGGGCATCTCGTGAGAGCCGGGCGAGAACGTCTCGACCTTGTGCAGTTGGTGCGGCAGACCGAGGAAGACCCCGCTCGTCTTGTGGGTCCACTTGCCACCGCCGGGAGCACTGTTGAAGTACTCGCCGAGGTGGACGAAGAACTCGCCGGGCGCGAACCCGCCCATCGGCGTCATGACGAGGTCGTTGATGCTCGCCTTCTCGAGGAACTCGAGGAAGAACTCGAACACCGCCGAGGTGGTGAACGAATACGCGAACGAGACGGGGATGCTGAGCCCGTTGAGCCGGGCGAACCCGTAGTAGAACGAGCCCGCCATCGGGTGCAGGATGTTGTTGGTGACGTGCAGGTTCGTGTCGAACGTCGGCGTGAAGTTCGACAACCGGGTCGCGTAGTCCGGGAAGTCCCAGTCCTCCTGGTTGATCTCGGGACGGATCCAGTAATACGCGGTGCCGATCGCGAGCAGTGCGCCCTGCTCCACGACCGCGCGGAAGTATCTCGGCTCACGTCGCCGGGGCCTGGCGCCGGCTTCGTACGTCTCGCGGAAGGAGCGAAGCCCATCCTCCGCGAGGAAGGTTCCTGCGGGTAGCACCGCCGTCGCGCCACCGTCGTGCTCGCGCGAGTCGTCGGCTCGCGCGTCGGACCCAGCGATTCCGAGAGTCACCGCGGCGAGGAACGAGACCAGGGGGCTTGCGCGTGGAATTGCCATGATCGGTGCCCCCCACCGTTTCCACGGAGGAGCACCGCGTGTGCCAGCGTTCGTGGCTTGCAACACGCCTCGTCACGCGGCCGCCCGCGCGCCGATTGCGCTCGCCGGCACCCACTGCAGATCACGGAACGATGCGTGAGAACGTGTCGCGGACGACGCCGCGATCGTCGTACGTAACGCCGGCGATCTCGCCCGGCTTCACCTCGAACAACGTGGCGTTCCAGAACGTGCCCGACGACTTGCGCGAGGCGCACTCGGGCCGCGAGACGTTCTCGTCGACCTTGCCGGGTTTGCTGCCGCCGCCGGCCGAGGTCACCCACACTTGGGCAACGCCGAGTCCTCGTCCACGTCCCCCTCTGCATCGGCGACGGTGACGGAGGACACCTCGTCCTTGCTGCTGCAGCCGACGAGCGAGACAAACGCGAGCAACAGCGAGAGGCGATGCATGAGCCTGATGATCGCGCACCGGGCAGGTCTGCAAGCAGTCATCCGTCGTCAGTCGTCAGGGATGGATCCAGATCGGTGTCCCCGTGCTCAACGGACGAGCCATCGCGGCGTGCCAGGTCTCGGGGACCTCGGGGCCGGTCCAGGCGAAGAGCCACATCGCGTCCCACTCGGGAAGGTTCACGCAGCCGTGGCTCCGCGGCTCGCCGAAGCCGTCGTGCCAGTACGCGCCGTGCAGCGCGTAGCCTGTCTCGAAGTACTGCACGTAGGGCACGTCTCGGAGGCTGAACTCCTCGCCCGACTCGGTCGAGTCCATCGTGACGGAGACGTGTTTGGTGCCGACGCGGTAGACGCCGCGCACCGTCGCGTGCGTGCTCTCGGGATCACCGAGACCATCGCGGCCGGTCGAGACCAGCGTGACGTACACCGGTTTCTGCCCCTCGAACGCGATGAGCGACTGACGCGCGATCGAGACGTCGATCCACTTCTCGCCCTTGTTGGCGAACGCGGGCCATGACTTCGGCGGATCGACGCGGACGACGTCCTCCGCCTTCACCCAGGCGCCGTCGGTGGTTCCATACCAGTCCGATCCGGCGATCCGCTTGAGCTGCCCGTTGAGCGGCACCGCGGTGCGGGCGAGCAACAGCTCGTTCTTGTTCGTGTCGAGCCACGTCTTGGTCGTGCGGTGACGAGGCCGCACGAACGCCACCGGCAAGGTGGTGTTGTCGTCGAGCACGAGGCCGCGGAACGCAGAGGGGCGCACCTCCTTGAGGCGGTCGTGCGGCAACAGCAGGAAGTCGGTGGTGAGATCGTACCGACGGTCGTCGGGCCCCCCCGTCGGGTCGGTGCCGCCGGGGCCGCTCATGAACGACGCAACGATCGCGAATCCCTCTTTGTGCTTGGGGCGACCGGCCCAAAGCGCCTTGCTCCCTTTCACCAGACCGCTGACGTTGGGGACCGTCTTGCCGTCGCGGAGGAAGTCGGGCGGGCCCTCGGTCCAGACCGAGGTGGAACCGCCATCGACCCAGACCGACGCGTCGAACTCGGGGCCCGCGTCGGCGATCGCAGCCGCGTAGGCCTTGGGCGCGTACTTCAGGTGCGACTCGAGATCGGGCTCGAGCCGCAGCGCCTCTGCCTTGGTCGGGACGCGTCCGTAGAACGGCCCGAGCGAGTTCTTCGCGATGGCGTAGGCGTAGGGCAGCGGAGCGTTGCGATCGGGGCGACGGCTCGCGGCTTTGACGATCGGATCGTCGATGTCGAGCGTGACGTGGTCACCGACGCAGACGAAGCCCCTCGGCCGGATGCCGTACCAACCCTTCGAGCACCCCTGCTCGGCCGATGGCTTCTCGTCGCGCTCGACGACGGCGCCGGCCCGGAGGTACCCGAGCTTGGACGAGCCGGGACGTGCCTCGGCATAGATGTGCGCGAGTTGACCCCGCGCAGCCAACATCGGCTTGTGCGCGACAGGAGCGTCCGAGCTCGCGTCGCCGGCGTCGGTCGCGTCGGGAGACGCGTCAGCAGAGGAAGTGGTGAACGGCGCGACGGAGGGCTGGGCCGACGCCGAGGGTGCAGCCGGGAGGTCACCCGGCGGTGACGCACGTCCACAGGCGAGGAATGCCGCCGTGACGAACAGGGAGATCACCGGGGGAAGCACGCCTCGTGACACGCGCCTTCCTCTGCCCCGCGATCGACGGGGCGCAAAGCCTCGACAGATGGTTCTCAAATTCACATACCCACGTCCCGCCTTGCGGCGGATCCGTAGAAGCGACGACTGCGCTGGCCCGGCCCGGGGTTTTGGGCTAACCCACATCCGGATTTCTCGCCTGACCGCTCGTCGGCACCCTACGCAGCAGGTCTCTCTCAGGTCTCGAGTCCGCCCGTTGGGGCGATCAGGAGCGGTGATGCGCCGTTTGGCTTTCTTGTTCCTCGGAGTCGCGTTCGGCTGCTCGGCCGCCACCACCAAAGACGGTGGGGGGACGCAGCTCGGCAGCGAGACCGACAGCGGAACGGGTTTCGACCTCGAGGGAGGCGCTGCGGTCGACGGCGATCCCATCGGCGCGATCGACCCCGAGAAGGACAACGACGGCGACGGCTGGCTGTTCGCCGACGACTGCGACGACCGCAACCCCGAGGTCAACCCTGGCGCGTTCGACGTGCCCGGCGACGGCGTGGACAACGATTGCAACGGCAAGGTCGACGACGCGGACGACTGCGACACGCTCTCGCTCAAGTACGACAGCAAGGACCCGCTCGATTTCGCGCGCGCGCTCGGCCTCTGCCGTACCGCGACCGCCGCCGCGACCGGCAAGGACAAGCGCTGGGGCGTCATCGACGCCAAGCTCGTCCGCGCCAACGGCAGCGGCAGCGTCGACCCGCTCCAGTTCGGCATCCTGAAGAAGTGGGGCACCAACGTGTCCCCGCGCGCCGGCAAGAACTTCATCGTGCTGTCGAGCGGCACCGCGCGCACCCCCGATTACCCGGGTTGGGTCGCGCCGCTCGATCCCTCGTTCGAGGGCACGAGCGAGGCGACGCCGCCCGCCGGGTGGCCGAAGAACAGCGCCGGTTGCCCCGATCCGCTGTTCGGCGCCACGGCCAACGACAGCGTCAACCTCAAGCTGACCATCCGCGTGCCCACCAACGCGAAGGCTTTCTCGTACGACTTCGACTTCTACTCGTCGGAGTACATCTCGTTCGTCTGCAGCGAGTACAACGACTCGTTCGTCGCGCTCCTCGACAGCAAGTCCCCGCTCGACCCGAAGTTCGCCAAGAACATCTCGTTCGACAGCAAGGGGAACCCGATCAACGTCAACAGCGGGTTCTTCGAGGTCTGCACACCGGGCACCTCGAGCTCCGGCAAGAAGTTCGCGTGCGCCAAGGGCACCAAGGAGCTCGACGGCACCGGCTACTGGATGGACGAGGTTCCCGAAGAGCACGGCGCGACGTCGTGGCTGCAGACCAAAGCACCGGTCATCCCTGGCGAGACCATCACCGTGCAGTTCGTCATCTGGGACACGGGCGACCACGTGCTCGACTCGTCGGTGCTCGTCGACAACTGGCAGTGGGACGCCAAGGGAACCACCGCGCCGGTGACCGATCGCCCCAAGTGACCTCGCTCGGCACGTGACTCGTCGCTCCACGGATCCGCCGAAAACGGGACGTGGGGTATGTGAATTCGTCTGGAGGAATCTCTCGTGAAGCTCCGTTCCATCTCCGCCCCCGCCCTCGTCGCCCTCGCCTTCGCCACCGCCTGCTCCGCCGGCGGCAACAAGGGCGACGACATCGACATCAAGTCCGACGGCGGCGGCGACACGAACGGCTTCGATCCGGCGGCAGGCGATGCGTGGGAGCTCGAGGCGAACCCCGACTCGCTGACCATCGATCCCGAGAAGGACAACGACGGCGACGGCTACGTGTTCAAGGACGACTGCAACGACGGCAACCCCGAGGTGAACCCGGGGGCGTACGAGGTGCCGGGCGACGGCGTCGACAACGACTGCAACGGGAAGGTCGACGAGGTCGACGACTGCGATTCGGTCGTCGATCTGAACCACTACAAGTCGACCAACGGGCTGGACTTCGCGAAGGCCCTCGGCCTGTGTCGAACGGCCACCGCGGGCGCGACCGGCAAGGACAAGACCTGGGGCGTGATCAGCGCCCAGCTCGTGCGCGCCGATGGTTCGGCGCTCGTCACGGGTCAGTCCGTGCAGCACGGCATCCTCAAGAAGTTCGGGCCGCTCGGCCCGCGCGCCGGCAAGAACATGATCGTCCTGTCGAGCGGCACTGCACGCACGCCGGACTACCCCGAGTTCAGCGAGCCGCGCACGAAGTCATTCTCGGTCTCGACCAACGAGGTCACGCCCCCCGCCGGTCACCCGCAGAACGCTGGTGGATGCAGCGAGCCGTTCAAGAAGACTGCGAACGACAGCGTCAACCTCAAGTTGAAGATCCGCGTTCCCACCAACGCGAACAGCTTCAAGTTCGACTTCGACTTCTTCTCGTCGGAGTACTCCACGTTCGTGTGCTCGAGCTACAACGACACCTTCGTCGCCATCCTCGACAGCAAGAAGCCGCTCGACCCGAAGTACGCCAAGAACATCTCGTTCGACAGCAAGGGCAGCCCGGTGAACGTGAACTCTGGCTTCTTCGAGGCGTGCACGGCCGGCACCTACAAGGGCAAGACCTTCCCCTGCAGCAAGGGCACCGCGGAGCTCGTGGGCACCGGCTTCTGGGACACCGATCCCAAGCAGAACGGCGCGACGTCGTGGCTCGAGACCAAGGCGCCCGTCATTCCCGGCGAAGAGATCACCATCCAGTTCATGATCTGGGATACCGGCGATCACATCCTCGACTCGACCGTGATTCTCGACAACTGGCGCTGGGACGCGAAGCCGACGACCGGGCCGGTGACCGATCGCCCGAAGTGATCGCGTGACCTTCAGCTGGGAGCGTGGGACGCTCGGAGCATGGCCGCGAAGAAGACCGCAGCACCGACGCCGAAGCTCCTGCGCGGCCAACGGTTCGACGACGTCGATCTCTCACGGGCGACGTTCCATGACGTGACGATGAAGTCGATCACCATCGACGACGCCGACATGTCCAAGGCGCGGCTGCACAACGTGACCATGTCGGGCGCGACGATCGACGACGCCGATCTGCGCGGTTCGACTCTGACGAACGTGGATCTTTCCAGCGTGGTCGTCGACGACGCGAACCTCTCGGGAGCCCGCTTCCGTAACGTCGACCTCTCTGGGCTCACGGTGGAAGACGCGAAAATCGACGGCCTGACGATCGACGGCGTGCGCATCGACGAGCTCCTGGCAAAAGCACGCAAGCAGCGGCGCCGCTGACGGTTGCTAGACTGCGCGCCCATGCGCGCGCTTCCCGTTCTCTCCCTGGCCTCGCTCGTGTTCGCCGTCGGCTGCTCTGCAGCGAGCAGCCGTGACGACACGACGTTCACCGGCGGCGGCGACGACGGAGGTCTGAAGATCTCCGACGGCGAGCCCGGCGGTTTCGGCGACGTCGATCCGAGCACCCTCGACCCCGAGAAGGACAACGACGGGGACGGGTATCTGTTCGCCGACGACTGCAACGACGGCAACCCGTTGGTGAACCCGGGCGCGTACGACGTTGCCGGCGACGGCGTGGACAACGACTGCAACGGCAAGATCGACGACGAAGAGCAGTGCGACGATGGACTCGCGCTGACCTCGACCAACGCCAACGACTTCGCCAAGGCCATGGGCCTGTGCCGCACCGCCAAGGCCGGCGCGACGGGCAAGGAGAAGACCTGGGGAGTCGTCTCGGCCAAGCTGACGACCACCGACGGCGCAGCGCTTCCTGGCGGCCGGCAGTTCGGCATCCAGCCGTCGTGGGGCAGCGTGGTCAAGCCGCGCGGCGGCAAGAGCATGGTCGTGCTCTCGACCGGCAGCGCGCGGACGCCGGGCCAGGCCGGCTACATGAAGCCGCTCGACATGTTCCTCATCAGCAACACGCCGAACGAGAGCACCCCTCCGTCCGGTTGGCCCCGCAACACCGCGGGTTGCCCGGGGCCGAGCGGCAAGACGGCCAACGACTCGGTCGTCCTGAAGATGGTCGTGCGCGTGCCGACGAACGCGAAGTCGTTCACCTTCGACTTCGACTTCTACACGTCGGAGTACATCGACTTCTCCTGCAGCGCTTTCAACGACACCTACGTCGCGATCCTCAAGTCGAAGGCGCCGCTCGATCCGAAGTGGGGCGGCAACATCTCGTTCGACACCAAGGGCAACCCGATCAACGTCAACAGCGACTTCTTCCAGGTCTGCACGCCCGGCACCTCGAGCACCGGTGGGCTGAAGTACTCGTGCCCGTTGGGCCGCGGCGAGCTCGCCGGCACCGGCTACGACAACGGCAGCGGCGACAAGCAGCACGGCGCGACGTCGTGGCTGCAGACGCGCGCGAGCGTCGTCCCGGGCGAGGAGATCGAGATCGCGTTCATGATCTGGAACACCAGCGATCACATCCTCCAGTCGTCGATCGTCCTCGACAACTGGAAGTGGAGCGCCGAGGGCACGACGGCGCCGGTAACCGATCGCCCGAAGTGAAGATCTGCCGAGAAATCCCCCCCCGGACTGAAGTCCGGGGCACCGACAGCGACCTCAAGTCCTTCGGACTCACCGACTCGCTGGGCTGGCCCGAGGTTGTCGCCGCAAACTGAAATGCGTGTCGAGCGTGCTGAAAATCGTGTCGATCTGCGATCGCGTCTCGTGAAGGAAGGACTGCACTTCCTCGTCCGAACCCCCGCCAGCCCGGAGGGCTTCGTCTTGCTGTCGGTGCCCCGGACTTCAGTCCGGGGGAATTCCTGACAGGTCTTGAACCTCAGAAAGAACCGGCAAGACCGAACGTCGCGCCGTTCGCGCCGACCGTCATCGTCGGCGTGAACGCGCTCGCTTGCGGGCGCGCCGGGGCCGTGGCGAGGCGCAGCAGGCCGACGCCGAGGATCATCAGGCCAACGCCGCCGGTGATGTACGAAGCCGTTCGCGCGCCCTTCCAGGTCGCGACAGCGTCGTTGTCCGACTGGACCTGGCTCTCGAAACCGGGCTTCGGGTACTGGCACTGATCGGGATCGTCGCTGCGCAGGGTGAGGCAGTGGTCACGCATCGTGTCCAGGCGATCGTCGAGACCACGGTTGGTGAAGATGACGCCCACGCCAGCGGCGACGAACAACACGCTCCCGCCGACGATGAGCGACCAGCCGAGCGTGCGCGCGCCGGCGCCGGTATCGCTGAGGGGCACCGTGGGAGACTCGGTCGGAACGGCGGAGGCCGTCGGGGCCGCCGAAGCCGTGGGCGCTGCGGTGACCGTGGCCGCGGGCGGCGGCGCGAGCTTCGCGGTGACGTCGATCTGCGCGGTCCCGCCCTCTTTGAGGGTCACGGTCTCGTCGACCTGACGTCCAGAGGCGACGACGCGGATCTTCACCGGTCCCGCGAACACGACGATGGGCGCGTGCGGCAGCGTCGCGCGTCGACGCGGCCCGATGAACACCTCGGCGCCCGCCGGCCCTTTGACCTCGAGGTGGCCCATGAGGTTCTTGTGCACCGAGAGGAACGTCTGCGCCTTCTCTTTGGCCTTGCCCGAGAGCCCGAGCGCGATCGCCGCTTCGAAGGACTCGTAGGCCAGGTCGTCCTCCTTGAGCTTGATGGCCGCGTTGGCCACCTCGTACTTGGAGTCCTTGGTCGGCTTGAGAGCGTCAGCCTCGAGGAAGAGGTTGAGCGCGGCCTCCCACGCGGCCGGGTCGTTGCTGTCGACCGCCTTCTCTTTGGCAGCCACCGCGCGGGCCATCGCCGCGTCGTACGCATCGGCAAAGCCGCGCGGCGCGATGGCGCTGACGGCGAGCACCGCGGCGAGCACACAGGCTGCGCCCCGGAATGGGGAACGAGATCGAGTCACTGGCACTCCTCCGCCACGCAGAAGCCGCTCGCGCACTCGCTCGAGCGTGAGCACGCGGCCCCCTTGGGGAGCTTGGATTTACCCACGGGCGGAGCGGTGGTGGCCGCGCTCGCAGTCGTAGTCGCAGTCGCTGTCGCCTTCACCTTCGCCGTCGAGAACGGCTTGATCGCAACGGTCGCGCTCACGCTCGGGATCGCCGTCGGGGTCGGGACCGGCGTCGGCACGGGTGTCGGTGCGGGTGTCGGCGTGGGCGTGGGCGATGCCGTCGGGGCAGCGGGCGAGCTGGCGGCCGGCGCAACGACAGGCTGCTCACCACGCCCGCGCACGAGCACGACGCCGCCAATCAACGACACGAGCGCGAGCGCGCCGACGACGACGAGTGGACCGCGCCTGTTCCGTGACGCAGCCGGCGCGGCGGTCGTCACGTCGCCCCCCACCGTGCGCGACGCCGGCGCCGCGGTGGTCTGAACGAGTGAGGGTGCTTGGGGCGACAGCGACGCGACGTTCACCGTCTCGGCCGTGGCCAGACCGGTCTCGCTCTTGGGAATCAGGGGCGGCGCGGCATCCGCGACCTCCAAGGCCTCCGCGAGCGCCGCGACCTGCTCGCCGGCCGAGGGCCACCGCTCCGCCGGATTCCGCATGCACGAGCGGAAGAACCACGCGTCGAACGCGTGCGGCAAGGTGGACAGGCGCTGCGTCGGCGCGTCGAGCGGATCGTTGACGATCTGCAGCAACAGCTCGGCCGTCGAGCGCGCCGTGGAGAAGTACTCGCGCCCGGTGAGCGCCTTGAAGGCGATGAGGCCTACCGCCCATTGGTCGGTCGCGACGACCACGTCCGTCGACGAGCGCGCCTGCTCCGGGGCCATGTACATCGGCGTCCCGACGGTGGTCCCGGTCTGCGTGCCCAGGGCGCTGGAGGCCATCAGGCCCGCCGCTGCGTCGCCCGCGAGCTTGGCGATGCCAAAGTCGCAGACCTTCGTCACCGGCTCGCCGTCGTCGTCGTGAGCGAGGAACACGTTCTCGGGCTTGAGATCGCGGTGGACGATGCCCTTCTGGTGCGCGACGTCGAGGGCCCGCGCGACCCCGCGGAGCACCCACACAGTCTCGGCCGGCGAGAGGCGCCCTTGTCGCTGGACGATCTGCTCGAGGTTCGCGCCCTCGAGCAGCTCCATGACGATGAACGGCAGAGGATGCCCCGTGCTCTCCTCGAGGTGAGTCATCTGCGCATCGACGACCTTCACCACGTTCTTCGAACGCAACGCAGCGGCCGCGCGCGCCTCGCGAAGGAATCGCTCCACCGCGAGCCGGTCACTGGCGACCTCGTCGTGCAGCGTCTTCAGGGCGTAGTGCTGCAACGACTCGGTGTGCTGCACCAGGAAGACCGACCCCATGCCGCCAACACCGAGGCGCCGCAGGACGCGGTAGCGCCCGGCAATCGTCGTCCCGGTGAGATCGCGGCGCTCCATGGAGGGCATGACACGGTAGCCAAACGTACGGCGGGCCGAAAGCCCATGCCGCAGTGCGGCGTAACCAACCCGTAACCCAGGGGATCAAGCATGACCGCCGTCATGCCCGAGGCCCCCCCCAAGCTCGACTCCGGCGATACCGCCTGGCTGCTCATCTCCACCGCCCTGGTCTGCCTGATGACGCCGGGATTGGCGTTGTTCTACGGAGGTATGGTCCGGAAGAAGAACGTGCTCTCGACGTTCGTCCACTCGCTGTTCAGCCTGGCGCTGATCAGCGTGCAATGGGTGGTGATCGGCTACTCGCTCTCCTTCGGCGCGACCAAGGGCGGGTTCATCGGCGGCTTCGATTTCGTGATGATGAAGGGCGTCGTGGGCACGCAGAAAGGGAGCGTTCCGCACCTCGCGTTCATGGCGTTCCAGATGATGTTCGCCGGAATCACCCCGGCCCTCATCAGCGGTGCGTTCGCCGAGCGGATGAAGTTCGGGGCCTACACCCTCTTCATCCTGCTCTGGTCGACGCTCGTCTATGACCCGGTCGCCCACTGGGTGTGGGCCGACGGCGGCTGGCTCCTCAAGATGGGGGCGCTCGATTTCGCGGGTGGAACCGTCGTCCACCTGACCGCCGGTCTCTCGGCGCTCGTCTGCGCGTACATGATCGGCAAGCGCCTCGACTGGCCCGGTCCGGGGTTCATCCCGCACAACCTGACCATGACGCTCACAGGCGCCGGTCTGCTCTGGTTCGGCTGGTTCGGATTCAACGCGGGCAGCGCCCTGATCGCCGGGCAACCGGCGGCGCTCGCGCTCGTGACGACGCACATCGGCGCATCGGCCGGCGCGCTCGGATGGTTGCTCGTCGAAGCCAGGCACCGCGGCAAGCCCTCGGCGCTCGGCGCAGCCTCGGGCATCGTCGCCGGTCTCGTCGCCATCACCCCCGCGGCTGGCTTCGTCTCGCCGTGGGCCTCGATCCTCATCGGCTTCATCGCCGGGATGGTCTGCTACGGCGCGGTCGTCATGAAGAACCGCTTCACCTACGACGACGCGCTCGACGTGTTCGGCGTGCACGGCGTCGGCGGCCTGCTCGGCGCGCTCCTCACCGGCGTCTTCGCGCAGAAGGCCCTCAACCCCGCAGGCGCAGATGGCGCAGCTTTTGGCGGGCTCAAGCAGCTCGGGGTCCAGGCGATCGGGGTGGTCGCCGCGGGCACGTACGCGATCGTGATGACCTTCGTGATCTTCAAGATCGTGAACGCGATCACCCCGGTCCGGGTCAGCGAGCAGGACGAGCGCGAGGGGCTCGATACTGCGCTGCATGGGGAAGAGGGGTACGTCGGATAGTCGCGGCTTCGAGATCGCGCTCGAACGCGGAGGTCATCGCGCCGACTTGGAGCTGCCGACGACGAGCTCGGCTCCAGGCTTGGCCCCTATGGCGTACACGCCATTGCCGCGCAACTCGACTGCGATCCATCCGGCCTCGATGCCGCGCGCGCTGAACAGCTCCGCCCGATCGGCCACGCGCCACACGATGACGTCGCGCCAGTGGTAGACGTCTTCGCCGAGCCCCGGCCCCCAACTCGCGTTCTCGACCGTGGTCCGTTTTCGCATCCACGCGATCCGCGTGAACGCGTCGTCGAAGGTGCAGACGTCGGGGGCATCGCGTCCGCGAGAGATCTCCAGGACGAGCGGCAGGCCGATCGCACGAAGGTCATCGATGTGGGCGTACACCGATTCCAGATCGCGCATGGTCAGGACGAGTCCAATGTTCCACCACGCGAAGAGGCGGGTCCAGGGCGCGTATCGCGTGCGCCACGCACGCGCGACCGCGTTCATCCGGGCGACGACGGAGGAGTCGCCGCGTCGCAGGCGAAGCGACAGCGCGATGTACTCGCCCAGCGGATTCTTCTCGGCGGCGAGCGCGTCGGCGACCGCCAGCCACCGCGCGTCGTCGTCGCGCGCCTCGCGCGCGTGGGCGACGAGACGAGCTGAGGCTTCGGAGGGCGGCAGGATAGCCATTTTCGAGATCACAGCGGTTGCGCCCGCATCAGCGCTTCGAGCTCCGGATCCGTGCGTGCGTCACTGAGAGAAGTACGCCGACACCGGGCCGTCGGGCGTCTTCTTGGTGCCGGAGCTCCAACGCTCGGGGAGCACGTCGAGCGTGTTTGTCGCGTGGTACTCGGTCGAGAAGGGCCCCTTCGAGCTGTCCGGAAACTTCAGCACGCCCGACCCACTCTTCGAACAGAGCAGCGCGATCCAGTAGGCCGTGCCCTTCTCGATCGCAGCGTCCTTCGCAATCGCGACGGTGTTCCAGCCGGCGATCGGCGGCGCCATCGTGCCGTGGGTGACGAGCGTGTCCGGGTGCCCGGCGCCGTCCGTGTAGAGGCCGACGATGACCTTGTTGCACGTGCTCGAGACGTCGATGAAGAAGCTCACCGTGCGCGCCGTGCCAGAGGCGGTGGCGACGAACTCGAAGGCTTGCGACTCGCCGGGCGCGAGGCCTTGCCAGACCTCGGTTTGCGGCACGTCGGTGCCCACGAGCGGAGCTCCCGGCTTCGCCGCAGTCGGCGACTCGACCTTCTCGCCCTCGCACGCGAGGATCAATGCGGTAGCGAGGACGACGGCGCGACGCATCACGGTCATCGTGCCACGCTGCAGAGGCGGCGGAAATGTCCAAACGGGCAGCCGGAGCGGCGCCCTGACAGATCTTCAGTCGGCGCGACGCGTCCGCTCGCAGAAGTTCCGCCGCCGCGGCCGACGGAGCAGCGCGAACACCAAGAGCGCGGCACCGAACATGCCGCTCGAGGGACGGCCCATGGCGCACCCGCCCGAGTCGCCGGTGCTCTCGTGCACGACGCAAAGGCGCGCCGCGCTGTCGCAGACGGCACCGGGCGCGCAGTCCTCGGTTCGGCCGCAGTCCGCGCCGCATCGACCATCGCTCCGGCAACGGTACGGGCTGCAATTCGTCGAGATGCCGTCCGCGCCGATCGACGACAGGCCGTCGGTGGTGCACGAGCCTTCGGCGACGCATTTGCCGTCCGCGCACACGTTGCCCTTCGCGCAGTCGGCGTGCGACGCGCAAGTCGTCTTGCAGTCGGTCGCGTCGCACCCGTACGGCGCGCACGTGCGCACCTCCTTGGCGACGCAGCTGCCGGCGCCGTCGCAGCGTGAGGGGGCGTGGAACACGGCGCCCTCGCCGCACCACGCGGCGTGACACTCGATCGTCTCGCCCGCGGCGAACGCCACGCACTTCTCGGGATCCCGTGCGCCGTCGCACGCGAGGCGCTGACACACGTCGGGGCCGGCCGAGCCGCACTCGGGCCGCGCGCCGCGCGGCGCGCCGGTCACCGGCGAGCACGTGCCGACCTTCCCGGCGACGTCGCAGGCCTGACACTGCCCACGACAAGCGCTGTCGCAGCACACGCCGTCGGCGCACACGGACGACGCGCATTCATCGTCAGTGGCGCAGGTCTCGCCGGTGTTCTTGGCGCAGGTACCTTTCTTCCGTTCACTGGCGCACGTCTTGCCCGCACCGCACGAAACCTCGGCGCAGCACACGCCCTCGGTGCAGAAGCTACCGGCGGCGCACGAGGACGCGTCGGTACAGGCTCGGCCGAGCCCGACCACCGGCACGCACGCGCCGCCGTTGCAGTAGAAGCCCGAGGCGCAGTCGGCGCTCGTGGTGCACGTCGTCTTGCACGACGCCGCGCCGCACGCGTACGCGCCGCACGCGGTCGGGACGTCGAGGCACTTGCCCTTGCCGTCGCACTTCGACAGGTGCGTCTCCACGCCCGCCGCGCAGGCGGTGCCGCTGCAGGCGACGGTCGTCGCGGCGAGGTTGCAGCGGGTCATGTCGACGCCGTTGCACGACGGCCCACAGGTGGTGCCGAGGCCGGCGCCGAAACAGGTGGCGCGGCCAACAGGTGGCGCGCCGACGACCGCAGAGCAGGTGCCGAGCTTGCCGGTGACGTTGCACGCGCCGCACTGAAGCCGCGCCCCCGCCCCGTCCTCGCACGCGGAGTTGCAGCACACGCCATCGACGCAGAACGAGCTCGTGCACTCGCGGCCCGCGGCGCAGGACAGCCCGTTCGCCTTCTTCACGACGCAGGTCGTCCCCGAGCACCAGTAGCCGGTCGCGCAGTCGTCGTCGGCGACGCACTTGGTCGGGCAGGTCCCACCGTTGCAGCGGAACGGCGCGGCGCAGGCGGTCGCACAGCAGAGCCCCGACGCACAGATGTTCGAGCCGCACTCTCCGGCCGCCGCGCAGACGGCGCCGTTGGAGAGCAGCGCGAAGCGCTCGGTCGACGCGACGGTGAGCACCACGCCGGTGTTGGCGAGGCCGCCGGTGACGATCGCCTCGCTCGCGCCGGCGACGCCGGCCGCCGGGAACGCCGCCACGCGATGGAATTGCCGCCGCGTCGCCATGGCCGGGACGGTGCGCCAGGTGCTCGTCGAGGACTCCCAGATCGCGGCGGTCGAGAGCGACGACCCGCCCGTCCACGAGTTGGAGCCGCCGACCACGAGGAATCGTCCGAACCCGAGCCCGACGACCTGCGCGCCGTGTCGCGCGCCCGGCATCGCGGGCCCGGCGCTCCAGGTGCCTGCGACGGGGTCGTAGATCTCGGTGGTCGCCG
>Ga0208492_1001277_pt1 | contig 16328 bp, 13 predicted proteins | sample Subbioar_CSW14AB_FD_184820 | JGI IMG/M metagenome (GOLD analysis project Ga0208492, IMG submission 184820) | Serpentinite rock and fluid subsurface biosphere microbial communities from McLaughlin Reserve, California, USA - CR12Mar_CSW14AB (SPAdes) | ecosystem: Environmental > Terrestrial > Deep... | reverse complement strand
ATCTAGTGCGGGGCTTACCCTGCGCTTGGGGCAGGATTTGGCGAACGACTATGGTCCGCCACGCGTTCGACCGGCCCTTGCGGGCGCAGGCTTTTTCACGCCGCGAGACAAGTTCTCGTGGTATTTGTTCGCGGGCGCCAATGGCCGCGCGGTGGCTTACAACATCGTGCTCGACGGCAACGCCTTTCGCGAGGGCGGGCCCAGTGTAGACCGGCGAACTTTCGTCGCGGAAGCGCAAGCGGGTCTGGTCCTTCAAGCCGGACGTTGGCAAACGGCTTTTACCGTCGTCGGCCGCACAGATGAATTTCACGGGCAGGGCAAGCAGGAGCTGTTTGGCGCTATCGCAATTTCCATGAAGCTCTAGACGTTTGCCATTCAAACGCCCGCGTGGTTGCGGGCGATGGCGGGTCGGCTGTCCGCAGGCTGGCCGGTCGCGCAGTTTCTTTTCCGGTCATCTCCCTTCAGCCAAAAGTCGTTGCGTGTCCCGCTTCCTGACGCTGTCGACGCATCCTCGGCGATCGATGTGGCTCCACGCCGTTCGCTAAGTCCCACGCGGTACGCCCGAAGTGCACGCACTTATTCCTCTCCTTTTGTAATCGGTTCAATGCCGAGCGTTCCGCGTTCCCGCCGATTGGCCGGCATTTCCCGCACACGCCTCGACCGCGCGCCTGCAAACGTATTGGCACTCCGATTGCTTTGGTAACAGGAGCGTCGTGTTGGGCGCGTAACAACGGAGTTTCGCATATGAACTGGGACAAGATTGAAGGTAACTGGAAGCAGGCCAAGGGCAAGGTCAAAGAGCAATGGGGCAAGCTCACCGATGACCAACTCGATATCATCAATGGAAAGCGCGAGCAACTCGCCGGACACATCCAGGAGGCCTATGGCATCGGCAAGGATGAGGCCGAGGAGCAAATCAAGCGCTTCGAGACCGATCGCCGCGACATGTTCTGAGTTGTCGAGTCGGCTAGGAGAAAACCATGAATCGACGTATCAAGTTCTCCATCGCGGCGGCTAGCATGCTCGTCTTTGCGTATGCCAGTGCCGAGGATGTCGCCATCAAAGCCACCTATGACGCGGCCCTTGAAACAGCTGACGCCGACTATGACGTGGCCAAAGCCAAGTGCGACCAGTTGAGTGGCAATCCCAATGACATCTGTGTGGCTGCCGCGAAACGCGAACGCGACACGGCCAAAGCGCGCGCGGAAGCGGCTTATCGGCCCAATGTCGAAAACGTCGTCGATGAGATGGTGACGGACGCGGATGGCGAATACAAAGTCGCGAAGCAGCGCTGCGACGCACGCACGGGCAACGAAAAGGATGTGTGCCTCAAGGAGGCCGAGGCGGCCCATGTGCGTGCAGTCAGCGGCGCGAAAGCGGACGGCAAAGCCGCCGAGGCTCAAATAGATGCAGCCGAGGACACTCGTGAAGCGAGTTACGACGTGGCGAAGGAGCGTTGCGATACCTTCTCCGGCGACCGCAAGGATGCCTGCGTCGCGGAAGCCAGGGCGCGTTACGGCAAGTAGCCTGATTCACAACTGTAAAGGACGGACGAAGCATATGGTTCGAAATCTCAAAGGGTGGTGGCGGGTAGGCGCCCTGGCTTTCATGTTGGGAATGGCCGTGTCCGAAATCCTGGCGGAATCGCGGCAACGACGCAGGGCAAAGAAGCCGGTAAAAGAAGACTTGCAGAACTGGGAGAACGAAGGGGGAGCGATCATTCCACCCCCCTGAGTCCCGAAGGGTACTTGAAGATGAGAACGCCGCCTTGAGGGCGGCGTCCTTTTTGAGTGTCAGCCGATTCCGCCAGCAGTGTGATGGAACGGTCCCTGTCGCCGTCGGGGACGGCTATGCTCTCGCAGGGAGCTAACGCTCGGCGTGATCGAATTAGGATGAGGGCGGGACGGAGCTTGCTCCGTCCCGCAAGCGCTTGGTCACTCGTACCAGTAGGAACGCACTTTGTAATAGTCGTGAACGCCTTGCGCCCAGATCGGGTCCGCCATGGATGGCCAATGATCCTTGTCGAAGCCAGGCGCGTTGCGAAGCACTTCGGCCGTGACGTCCAGCACAAAGCATTTCCTGTCCGCATCCAGCGTCAGCGCGCCCCAGGGAATGGCGAACAGCTTCTCGCCTATGCCGAGAAAGCCGCCGGACGCCAGCACCGCATAGGCGATTCGTCCGCGCGCAACGTCAAGCATGATGGCATCGATATCGCCCAGGTCCTCACCGACCGAATTCACGACGTCGTTGCCTATCAACGTGGCAGCATCCATGACACCCGGGCCGGGGCCACTGGTATTGTCGCGACCACCGACGATGCCGGCGCCACTTTGCGAAGGCGATGTGGGTGAGTTTCCCGAAACATTGCTCATATTTCACCTCGGAACATTTGATACAGAATGGTCAGATCAATCAGAGTGAGCATTGAGCGTGTCGAACTGGGCCGTGACCCCTCATTCCTGATTGAATGATGACGTCTTCCCTTGTGACCACGTGAAGCCTTGGGAAGACGTCGCTTGATGCATTTCCACGAGGTGATAACAGAGCAGGATGCATGCCAATCAACGTGCGGTCGTGCCGGTCTCTCGATGGAGACGCGGCGCGACTTCAACCGTAACGGGGCGCGACAGGATATCCGGCGGAGGATGATGCGGTGCGCGCCGGGCGCGTGGCTTGCGGCGGGCGCGGGGCGTCCTTCGCCGCCGCGGCGTTTTTGTAGGCGTTGACCCGTGCGCGGATATCAGCGAGCAACACATGCTTGCCCATCACCCGCAACCACCCTTCGCAGCGGGTGATTCTTCGTCGTATGAGATCAACCTCGAGACCGCTCAACTGCAGTTGCCCGCTGCTCGCCGAGACCAGCATCCTCTCGTGCTTGAGAAGCGCCATATAGATTTCTTCTATTGCTTCGTCCACGCGTGAACTCCCGCAAGGGACGCAAAGCGCGTCCGTGAATCTCGATGAGATGCATGCCCGCGTGTCTGGTCAGGACAAAGGGACCGCCCCGCAACCTGCGGCATGAATCCCGTGGAGCACGTAGGGGTGAAGTCTCAGCCAGCGCCGACTATTCGGCTGTCGGCGACGAACGGCCGCCTAAGTAGGATTGTTCCTACACACATTGGCGAGGGCCTGGTGGCATCATGCAGCGACCGTAGCCGGTTGAAATCCTGGGAGCGCCGCAGTGCCCCGTGCGGACCTGGGAGAGTTCTGCCCACGCCGTTTTCACTGCGGCGTGGACGCGACGGAAGATTACGTAATCGCTGCTCACCATCGAACCTAGCGGAGTCTGAGATATGGCTTTATCCACTGACGTCACGTCCGACATAGAGGGTCCGCGCAGTGAAGGGGCATCCGCACCATCGCCTGAGTATCGCAAGTTGCTCGTTGCATTGCAGGCCGTGCAGGAGGGTGATTTCACCGTGCGCATGCGCGGCGACCTGACCGGCTTCATCGGCAAGGTGGCAGATACCTTCAACGAAATCGTGTCCGCCAATGCGCGTATGGCGGAAGAATTGAAGCGCGTAGGGCACGCGGTCGGACGTGAAGGAAAGACCAGTCAGCGCGCCAACTTTCAGCGGGTGTCGGGCTCCTGGGGCGAGATGGAGAACTTCCTCAACACACTCATCGATGACCTCTTATGGCCGACCACCGAAGTCACGCGTGCGATTGGCGCAGTCGCGGACGGGGATCTGCTGCAAACCGTTCCTCTCGAAGTGGAAGGCCGTCGCCTGGAAGGCGAGTTCCTGCGCGCGGCGACGATTGTGAACACCATGATTCAGCAACTCGAGGTCTTCACCTCGGAAGTCACACGCGTTGCGCGCGAAGTCGGAACGGACGGCAAGCTGGGTGGTCAGGCGCAAGTGCCGGAAGTCAGCGGCGTGTGGAAGGATCTGACCGAGAACGTCAACTTGATGGCAAGCAATCTTACCGCGCAGGTACGTAACATCGCGGAAGTGACATTTGCCGTCGCCAGTGGCGATCTGTCGAAGAAAATCACGGTGGACGTGCGCGGCGAGATCCTGCAATTGAAAGAGGCCATCAACACCATGGTGGATCAATTGCGCTCCTTCGCTTCGGAGGTCACGCGGGTGGCACGCGAAGTCGGCACCGAAGGCCGCCTGGGTGGGCAGGCGGTGGTGCCGGGCGTCGCCGGCACATGGAAGGACTTGACCGATTCGGTCAACGCAATGTGCGGCAACCTGACCGATCAGGTGCGCAATATTGCCGATGTGACCACCGCCGTCGCCCGTGGCGATCTGTCGCGCAAGATCACGGTGGACGTGCGCGGCGAAATCCGACAGTTGAAGGAGACCATCAACACGATGGTCGACCAGTTAAATGCCTTCGCGGGTGAGGTGACGCGTGTTGCGCGTGAAGTGGGCACGGACGGCAAGCTGGGTGGCCAGGCGCAGGTGCGTGAGGTCAGTGGCGTGTGGAAGGATCTCACCGAGAACGTCAACCTCATGGCGAGCAACCTGACGGCGCAGGTTCGCAACATCGCCGAAGTGACCATCGCGGTGGCGAGTGGCGACTTGTCCAAGAAAATCACCGCGGACGTGCGCGGCGAGATTCTGCAGTTGAAGGAGGCCATCAACACCATGGTCGACCAGCTGCGCTCCTTCGCCTCGGAGGTGACGCGCGTGGCGCGGGAAGTCGGCACGGAAGGGCGGCTGGGCGGGCAGGCCGTGGTGCCCGGTGTCGCCGGCACCTGGAAGGACCTCACCGACAGCGTCAACTCGATGGCCAACAACCTCACGGCCCAGGTCCGCAATATCGCCGATGTGGCCACGGCAATTGCGAGCGGCGACTTGTCGCGCAAGATCACGGTCGACGTCAGCGGCGAGATCCTGCGCCTCAAGGAGACCATCAACACGATGGTCGATCAGTTGAATGCCTTTGCCGGCGAAGTGACACGTGTGGCGCGCGAGGTCGGTACCGAAGGCAAGTTGGGCGGCCAGGCCCAGGTGCATGGCGTGGCCGGCACCTGGAAGGACCTGACCGACAGCGTCAACTCCATGGCCGGCAATCTGACTGCGCAGGTGCGCAATATCGCGGAAGTGGCGACCGCCGTCGCGCGCGGCGATCTGTCGCGCAAGATCACGGTGGACGTGCGTGGCGAGATCCTGCTGCTCAAGGAAACCCTCAACACGATGGTCGATCAGTTGAACGCGTTCGCCGGCGAAGTGACGCGCGTGGCGCGAGAAGTGGGCACGGACGGCAAACTGGGCGGGCAGGCGGCGGTGCCGGGTGTGGCCGGCACCTGGAAGGATCTGACCGACAGCGTCAACTTCATGGCCAACAACCTGACCGCGCAGGTACGAAACATCGCGGAAGTCGCGACAGCCATCGCCGGCGGCGATCTCTCGAAGAAGATCACCGTCAACGTGCGGGGCGAGATTCTGTTGCTCAAGGACACCTTGAACACCATGGTCGACCAGTTGAATGCATTCGCCGGCGAAGTGACGCGCGTCGCCCGCGAAGTCGGCACGGAAGGGCGTCTCGGTGGTCAGGCCAACGTGCCGGGCATGGCCGGCACCTGGAAGGACCTGACGGACAGTGTCAACACCATGGCCAGCAGCTTGACCACGCAGGTGCGCAATATTGCTGAAGTCACCACCGCGGTTGCGCGCGGCGATCTGTCGCGCAAGATCACGGTGGACGTGAAGGGCGAGATTCTGCAGTTGAAGGAAACCATCAATACGATGGTGGATCAGCTCAATGCCTTCGCGGCAGAGGTGACGCGCGTGGCGCGCGAAGTCGGCACCGACGGCAAGCTGGGCGGACAGGCGGCGGTGCCGGGCGTCGCCGGCACCTGGAAGGATCTGACCGACAGCGTCAATTTCATGGCCAGCAATCTGACCGCGCAGGTACGCAATATCGCCGAAGTGGCGACCGCCATCGCCAGCGGCGACCTGTCGAAGAAAATCACCGTCGACGTGCGTGGCGAAATCCTGCTGCTGAAGGAAACGCTCAACACCACCGTCGAGCAACTGCGCTCGTTTGCCGCCGAGGTGACGCGTGTCGCGCGCGAAGTCGGCACCGAGGGACGTCTGGGAGGTCAAGCCAATGTGCCGGGCGTCGCCGGCACCTGGAAGGATTTGACCGACAGCGTCAATTCCATGGCCAACAACCTGACCGGGCAGGTGCGCAATATCGCCGGCGTCACCACTGCCGTGGCCCGCGGCGACCTGTCGCGCAAGATCACGGTGGACGTCAAGGGCGAGATGCTGGAGCTCAAGAACACGCTCAACATCATGGTCGATCAGCTCAACGCCTTCGCCGCCGAGGTGACCCGCGTCGCACGCGAAGTGGGCACCGACGGCAAGCTGGGTGGACAGGCCGATGTGCCGGGCGTGGCGGGAATCTGGAAGGATTTGACGGACAACGTCAACGTCATGGCGGCGAATCTGACCGAGCAGGTGCGCGGCATCGTGAAGGTCGTGACGGCGGTCGCGAACGGCGATCTGAAACAGAATCTCACGGTGCGCGCCAAGGGCGAAGTCGCGGCGCTGGCGGAGACCATCAACAACATGACCGACACCCTGGCGACCTTCGCTGACCAGGTCACCAGCGTTGCCCGCGAAGTGGGCGTGGAAGGACGGCTGGGCGGCCAGGCCAACGTGCCTGGCGCCGCCGGGACCTGGAAGGACCTGACCGGCAACGTGAACCTGCTGGCGGACAACCTGACGAATCAGGTGCGGGCGATCGCGGAAGTGGCCACGGCGGTGACAAAGGGCGATTTGACCCGCGCGATTCAAGTCGATGCGCGTGGCGAGGTCGCGGAGTTGAAGGACAACATCAACACCATGATCACCAATCTGCGCCTCACCACGGAGCGCAACAGTGAGCAGGACTGGTTGAAGAGCAATCTTGCGCGTGTCACCGGCATGCTGCAGGGCCAGCGCGACCTGCAGACCGTCGGGCGCATCCTGCTGTCCGAGCTGACGCCGCTGGTCAACGCCCAGCATGCCGTCATCTACCACGTGCGGGGCGCGGAATATCCACCCCGGCTTCGGCTGCTGGCGGTCTATGCCGGCGGCGACGCATCCTCCATCGCCGAAGAACTCGGCTTTGGCTGCGGACTCGTGGGCCAGTGCGCTGAAGACAAGCAGCGCCTGCTGATTACCGATATTCCCGCCGATGTCATGGCCGTCTCTTCCGGGCTGTTTCAGGCCGTGCCGCGCAACGTGGTGGTGTTGCCGGTGTTGTTCGAGGGCGTCACCAAGGCCGTCGTCGAACTCGCCTCGCTGCGCAGCTTCACCGACCAGCATCTGATGTTCCTCGAGCAATTGACCGCGAGCGTCGGCATCGTTCTCAACAGCATCGAGGCGACCATGCGCACCGAGGCGCTGCTGGTGCAGTCCCAGAACCTCGCCGGCGAACTGACCACCCAGCAGAAGGAATTGCAGGAGAAGAACGAGCAGCTCGCGCAGAAGGCGCAGCAGCTCGCGGAGCAGAACGCCGAAGTGGAACGCAAGAATCGCCAGATCGAACAGGCGCGTCGCGCCTTGGAGGAAAAGGCCGACGAACTGGCGCTGACCTCCAAGTACAAATCGGAATTCCTGGCCAACATGTCGCACGAGTTGCGCACGCCGCTCAACAGCATCCTGATACTCGGCGGGCAATTGAGCGAGAACAGCGAGCAGAACTTGTCGGACAAGCAGGTCGAATACGCCCGCACCATCCATAGCGCGGGCACCGACCTCCTGAATCTCATTACCGACATTCTCGACCTGTCCAAGATCGAGTCCGGCACGGTGACGGTCGAGGCGGAGGAACTCGCGTTTTCCAAGTTGCTGGACGCCGCGGAGCGCAGCTTTCGCCATGTGGCGGAAGACCGTGGCCTGAGTTTCGTCATCGAACTCGACCCGGCAGTGGGCAGAAGTCTCACCACCGACAGCAAGCGGCTCATGCAGGTGCTCAAGAACCTGCTGTCCAATGCGTTCAAATTCACTTCGCAGGGCGATGTCCGGCTGCAGGTCTCCGCCGTCAGCAGCGGCTGGAACGCCGAGCACCCGGTGTTGAAGAACGCCGAGAGTGTGGTGGCGTTCTCCGTCTCAGACACCGGCATCGGCATTCCGCTCGACAAGCAGCGGATAGTGTTCGAAGCGTTTCAGCAGGCGGACGCCAGTACCAGCCGCAAATTCGGCGGCACCGGCCTCGGCCTTGCCATCAGCCGGGAGCTGGCCTATCTGCTGGGCGGTGAACTGCAACTCGTCAGCCAGCCCGCGGTGGGCAGTACCTTCACCCTCTACCTGCCCATCAAGTACGCCGGCCCGTCGATCGCGGTTGCGAGCCTGTCCCATGATCTCGAAGTGCCTTCCGAGCGGGGCCTCGTGGTGCGTCTGCCGGAGCGAAGCAGCGAGCGCATCGCCGACGACCGCGACCGACTCGAGGCCGACGATACGGTGTTGCTGGTGGTGGAGGACGACCCGAATTACTGCCGCGCGATTGTCGATCTGGCGCGCGACAACGGCTTCAAGGTGCTGGTCGCGACACGCGGCGTCGAAGCGCTGGCCCTGGCCCGCGAATTCCGCCCGGCGGCGGTCTCGCTCGACGTGTTTCTGCCGGATATGCTGGGCTGGACCGTCCTGAGTCAGTTGAAACACGACCCGGCCACGCGACACATTCCCGTGCAGATGGTGACCCTGGAAGAAGATCGCCAGCACGGCCTCGCGCGTGGCGCATTCGCCTTCATCACCAAGCCGACCACGGCCGAAGGGCTCGGCAGCGCCTTGTTGCGCATCAAGGATTACGCGCGTCCGCGCCGTAAGCGCCTGATGGTCGCCGAGGACAATACCCACGAACAGCTCAGCATCCGCGAACTTCTGGGCCATGACGACATCGAGATATCGACGGCCGGCACCGGCAAGGAAGCCCTGGAAAAACTGCGTGCCACGCCCCACGACTGCCTGGTGCTGGATTTGAAGCTGCCGGACCTGTCCGGCTTTGAAGTGCTCGACGAGATCAGTGACGACGAGCAGTTGCGCGATCTCCCGGTGGTGGTGTTCACCGGCAAGCAGTTGACGCCCGAGGAAGACGATCGCCTGCATCGCATGGCGCGCAGCGTGGTGGTGAAAGGCGTGGAATCGCCGGAGCGTCTGCTGGACGAGACCGCATTGTTCCTGCACAGGGTGGTTGACGATTTGCCACCGGAAAAGCAGCAGATGCTGGACCGCCTGCACCGCTCGGACGAGGATCTGATCGGCAAGCCGGTGCTGGTGGTGGATGACGATGTGCGTAACATCTTCGCGCTGAGCAGCGTGCTTGAACGTCGAGGCATGAACGTGCTGGCCGCCACCACCGGCCATGAAGCCATTGCCACCCTGGAGGCGCGGCCCGATACCGCCATCGTCCTGATGGACATCATGATGCCGGAGATGGATGGCTACCAGACGATGCAGGCGATTCGGCAGAACCCCGTGCATTGGCGTCTGCCCATCATCGCGCTCACCGCCAAAGCCATGAAAGGCGATCGTGAAAAATGTCTCGAGGCCGGCGCGTCCGATTACCTGGCCAAGCCGGTCAACACGGAGCAGCTATTGTCCTCGTTGCGGATGTGGTTGCACCGATGATCACCGCCAGCGGGCCATATCGTTCCGACGCCGTCGGACACAGCGGGGTAAGCGCGGTGGACATCCTTGCCGGCGTGAAATCCTTGGGCGATTCACCTCCCGCCAACTCGAACGAGCGCGATTCCGCGCGGCCGGCGCCGCGACCGCCCGTCAACATACTGCTGGTCGATGACCATCCGTCGAAGCTGTTGAGTTACGAAGTGATTCTGGCGAGCCTGGGCGAACGGCTCATCCGTGCGCATTCGGGGATGGAAGCGCTGGAGATCCTGCTTCGCACCGAAGTGGCCGTGGTGCTCGTGGACGTGTGCATGCCGGGCATCGATGGCTTCGAGCTATCGGCCATGATTCGTGAGCATCCGCGCTTGAACAAGACGTCGATCATCCTCGTGTCCGGCGTCATGGTGGAGGACGATGCACGTCTCAAAGGCTACGATTCGGGCGCCGTCGATTATGTCTCCGTGCCGATCATTCCGGCGATACTGCGCGCCAAGGTGGCGGTGTTCGCCGATCTGTTTCGCAAGACGGCGGAACTCGAACGGCTCAACCGCGACCTCGAGCGGCGGGTCAGCGAGCGCACCGCGGAGATTTCGCGATTGCTCGCGCAGGCCGAACAGGCACGCCGTGAGGCGGAAACCGCCAACAAGCTGAAGGACGAGTTCCTGGCCACGGTATCGCATGAGTTGCGTACCCCGTTGCATGCGATCAGCGGCTGGGTCGAAATTCTCAAAATCCGCGATGTCGACGACGCCGTACGTGCCAAGGCGCTGGAGATCATCGGCCGCAACGCGCATCTGCAGGGGCGCCTGATCGCCGAGATACTCGATGTCTCGCGCATCATCACCGGCAAGCTTCGACTCGACCTGCAAGCCATCAACCTGTTGACGGCCGCGCACTCGGCCATGGATACCTTGCGACCGGCCGCCGCGGAAAAGGGCGTCGAGCTCATCATGGAGCCGTGGTCCGGACCGGCGGTCATGTCCGGTGATGTCGAGCGCCTGCAGCAGGTGATCTGGAATCTGGTTGCCAACGCCATCAAATTCTCGCCCACGGGGGGACAGGTGCGCGTCGGCCTGTCAGCCGTCGGGAACGAGTTCAGGCTCGACGTCATCGACGATGGGCAGGGCATTACGCCCGAATTCCTGCCCTATATCTTCGAACGCTTCCGCCAGGCGGACTCCTCCAGTACCCGCGTGCATCAGGGACTGGGTCTGGGTCTCGCGATTGTGCGGCATCTGGTCGAGATGCATGGCGGTCGCGTGATGGCCGCCAATCGAGGTGAGCGGTCAGGCGCATGTTTTTCAGTTTTTCTGCCGAGGGGAAACGAGACCGACGATTCGGTGGTCACCGAAATCGAAGGACTCGGCAATGCGCACTGGCAGGCCGCGGGATCCCTGCATGGACGGCGCGTGCTGGTGGTCGATGACGACGCTGATGGGCGGGAGGCCATTGCCGCGCTGCTGGAGACCTGGGGCGCCGAGGTGAAAGTGGCCTCGTGCGCCGCCGAGGCGCGCCTGCTCGTTGCGCGGGAGCGTCCCGACGTGCTGCTCGCCGATATCGAAATGCCCGAAGAGGACGGCTATGAAATGCTGCGCAAGCTGCGCGCGCTCTCGCCCGAGGATGGTGGCCAGGTGCCCTCCATCGCATTGACGGCCTATGCCGGCGCCAAGGATCGCAAGGCCGCACTGCGCGCCGGGTTTCAAATGCACTTGGCCAAGCCGGTGAAAGCGAGCGCCTTGTTCGCCGCGCTGCTGAGCCAGGTCGGCGGCGAGAAGAAGGAGCACTGACCGCGAGCGCGCGACCGCGGCAGTGGAGGTCAGGGCTCAGGTGGGCCAGCGTTACCAAATGAATGGGCTGCGGGAAAAACCAGCCACTGCCTGGCAAGGCGTTCGGACAAGACGCATGGGTGTTCGCTGAAGCCATCGCACAACGGAGCGCGCGCCGGGCAAACCCTCCTGTAGGACCAAATCCCCTTGCGCCCCGGCAAAGTCCGACAGCACGCGAAGACCGTTGCGCAAATAGTACGTATACAAGAGTGCCGAGCCCAGAGTGCAGGGCCTTGACCTCAGTGGTGCCCTTGCCTCGACGCCAACGCCGGGTCTTGTCTCGACTAGACTTCTCGAGCGAGCGTCGATGGTGAGGCCTCCCGGCCAACGATTATCAAGCGCCGAATCACGTGCTGCTTTCCAATGACGGTGTCATGCGTGGATGTGAAGATCGGGCATCATGGATTTGAATATCAACAGCGACAAACATGCGGCTGAAGCGGGACTGATTCCTGTCACGGACCATGGCGACGAATTCATGACCCGGCTTGCCCATGCCGTGCGCAACCCGCTCGCGCCCATACGCAATGTCCTGAGTGTGCTGAGGATCTCGAAAGCGGAAGACGTCGCCGTCGTGCAGATGTATGAAATGATGGAACGACAGGTGAACCGATTGGTGCAGCTCGTCGATGGGCTGCTGGACGATGCCCGCATCGCCCAGGGCAACGCAACCCTGCGCAAGACCGACGTCCTGTTGGCGGACATTCTTGCGCGTGCGTTGCAGAGCGACGCCCTCTCCAGCGCTGGCACAGGCTGCATGTTCGACGTGTCGCTACCGACCGATGGCGTGCGTCTGTGCGCGGATCGGGCACGAGCGGTGCAACTGTTCACCGCAGTGTTCGAAGTCTGCCACCAGCGTGGTGGCCCGGGCGCGCCGCTGCGCGTGCAGGCGCAGATCGAAGGTGGGCGCGTTGCCGTGTCGGTCAACTACACTTGCGCCAACGCGCCCTGTGCCAGGCAGAAGAGCGTCACAGATCGCCCTGCAAGTCATTCGCTCCCGCCCTCGGGCGCGCCACGGTCCAGCAGCGCCTTGCGGACAGCGCGGATGCTGGCAGAGTGGCATGGGGGATCGCTGGTCGCGAGCAAAGAGGGCGCCGCAAAGGCCGGCGAGATAGTCGTCACCCTCCCGCTGGCCGGGGTCATTCACAGCAATAGCAATCACACCGAGGAGCCTATCACCGTGTTACCCAAATACCGGGTCATGGTCGTCGACGATCACCGCGACGGCGCCGATAGCCTGGGCATGCTCCTGGAACTCATGGGGGTCGATGTCCGTATTGCCTATAGTGGCGCGGAGGCCCTCGGGGAACTGCCGCGCTTCAACGCGCAGGTGGTCCTGTTGGATATCGCCATGCCGGACATGGATGGTTATCAGGTCGCGGAACGGATAAGGGATGAATATGCCGATCGCGACGTGGTGCTGATCGCGATGACGGGATGGAGCGAGGAAGATGTCGTGGGGCGGGATGGCCGTGCGGCCTTCGACGCACACCTCGTCAAGCCGGTATCGGCGGCGACGCTCATCAAAACGCTGTCGGCCTTGCCCAATGGGAAGGTGGACTGGCCGGACTAGCGTCGTCCTCAGCGCGCCGCGCCCCGGGATTATTTGGCGGCTTCTTCGTGTGCCGCGGTATCCAACGACTTTGCCATTTCGTTCTCGATTAAATCGAGCATCGCCTCGGGGCGGGTGGCCGATTCCAGGCCATCGAGTTCGGGGTCGTTCTCGAGATCGATTCCAAGCTTTTCACACACCCGGCGCAGCATGTGCAGCGTCTTGGTGGTTTCCTGTTCCGCCAGCATGTTGATCTGCAGATCCAGATGGCTGCGTCGGTCAGCACGCTTCGTTTCGCGATCCTGACTGATGAGTATGAAGGCCGACAGGAAGATCGCTTCGAGAGACACGACCAGGGTGAGGAAGTTGAACGGGTAGGGGTCGGGACGCATCCGATCGAACCACGGCAAGGTGTTGAACAACACCCATGCGCCGAACCAGGCAATATGCATCCACACGAAAGCCATGGTGCCGCAGAAGGCCGCGATGCTCTCCGCCAGGCGTTCGCCGAAAGTCGAGTGTCCGCGTGCCGCGTGCTCCAGTTGCGCAATGCGCTGCACGTTGTTGGCTGCGATGTCGTTATGCGGAACGTCGCCCGAGGCTGCCGACACGGAGGGCGTATCGCTGGGTTTCATAGGTTGGCGTGGGCCTTGCACTGGGATGTCATGGCCAGCAAGAACGCAGACAGATTTGCGATACTGAACAGGTATCTGAAATGCACGGCGCTGGCGTATGTCGCCATGCTCGTGCCGAGTCTCGCCCAGCTCGGCCTGTGGTGGTTCGGCATTGCGGTGCCTGACCCGCGCGCCGCTGCGGTATTGGGTCTGGCGATGAGTGGGGCGGCTGTCACGGTGGCAGCAATCTTCGAATACTTGTGTTTCTCGTCGACGGAGCGCTGAGCCCTGGCGAGGATGGGCTGTGGAAACGGCGGCTGCCGTTCCCACAGCCTGCTGCTCAAGCGCGTTGCTGCCTGCCCGATTGGGCGTTCTCGCCGGCCCTGTCCATTCCCTGGGCAAGCTTGTCGGTGCCGGGCGATTGCGGGTTCTGGTTGCCGCTACGCGCTGACTGAACGCGCAGATTGTTGTGGATTTCCTTCACCCCACCGCAGGCGTCCACCAGATTCTCGATCTGATGGCGCGTATTACGGTCGCAGACCTGGCCCGAAAGCGTCACTTCGCCTTTGTTCACTTCAACCGATACCTCACTCGCATCGATATCGTGGTGCTCGGTGAGATGCTCGCAAATGAGTTCCTTCAGACGATCATCGGAACGCTCATAGCCCTTCGGGCCCACGCCGCGGTAGGACTGACGACCGCTCCCCTGTCGGTCATTGGCCGACGACGGATAGTGATTGCTTTGCACTGAATTCTCACCGAGGGGCCACGGGCTGCCGCTCATGCCGGGCCCGAAACCTTGCGATTCCTCGCTCCGTCCGTAGTTGCTGCGTTGGCCATACTGACCGGGGCCGCGCGCGCCTTCTCTCTGTCCACCATAGGGGCCGCGGTCTTCCTGCCAGCCCGGCGCATTGCCATAGCGATTGCGTTCGTTCCAGCCTTGCTGGTTTCCGCCGTAGGGATCGCTGCCGGAGGAGCGCCCGCGGTTGTCGTTCTGTGATTCGTCCCATGGCTCGTTGCGTTGTGAGCCACCGGTCTGATAGCGCCCGGAATCGAGATCATAACCTGCGCCGCCGCGTCCGCTTTCACCGCGATTGCTCCGGCGACCACGCTCATTATCCCAATCCTCCTGTTGATCGCGACGACCCCGATTCTGACCATAGCTCTCGTCGTTCTGGGCGCGAGTCTCGTCGGAGTAGGAATCAAATCGATCGCGGTTCGACTGTCTCTGTGCCATGTCGTATCTCCTAATGTGCGTATTGCTTCTTTTGAATGAGCCGTCCTGCAACGTGCCGCAGGACAACGGTCGCGCAGCAAACCCCGTGCCATCCAAATGGCGGTTGCAGGACATGGCACGCCTGTTGCTGAGGTCCGTTTTTTTGGAGAATCTGTCATGCCCGTCTGCAATACCTGCGGCAACGATTACCCCAAGGCGTTCGAGATCGTGATGGATGGCAAGCGCTACTGGTTTGATTGTTTTGAATGCGCGATTCATCTTCTCGCACCGACGTGCCACACCTGTGGCTGCGGCATCATCGGGCACGGTGTGGAGCACGAGAACGTATGGTACTGCTGTCAGCATTGTGTGAAATCGAGTGGCGGCCTGAACGTTCCCCACTTGTCGGTGTAGCACCGATCGTAAGCCTTACACCCGCGTGTAGTTATTGCCCCTCCGATGCCCTTCGGACGGCGACGTCAAACCCAGAAATCGGAGTTCTCCATGGCCAAGCGCAAGGCTGCGAAACGTAAGACTTCAGACGACGCACAGACGGAAGGAGGCAGTTCGCGTCGTCCGCTGTGGTCAGGGCAGATTCGATTGTCGCTGGTGGCGGTGCCGGTGAAGATCTTTTCGGCCGTCAAGGCGGGCGCGCGATTGAGCTTTCACCAGGTTCACGGGCCGAGCGGCAAACGTATCCGTTACGAGAAAGTTGCCCCGGGACTCGGCCCTGTGGATTCCTCGGACATCCTCAAGGGTTTCGAAGTCAGCAAGGGCCAGTATGTGTTGTTCGAAAAGGAGGAAATCGACAACCTGCGCCTCGAGACCAAGCGCACCTTCGAACTCGTGCAGTTCGTCGACTACAAGGACGTCGATCCGATCTACTTCGATCAGCCGTACTACGTGACGCCCGATGGGGATCTCGCGGAGGATGCCTACCGCGTGTTGCGCGACGCGCTGCGCAAGACCGGCAAGATGGGCCTCGGCCAACTGGTGATGCGTGGGCGCGAATACGTGGCTGCGCTGAAGCCCTGTGGCGATGGTCTGTTGCTGGAGACACTGCGCTTCAGCGATGAAGTGCGGGCGGCGGCCCCGGTATTCGCGGCCATAGACGATGTCCATTCAGACCGCGAACTGGTCGGCCTCGCCGAGGAACTCATCAAGCGCAAATCCTTTCCGTTCGATGCCGCCCTGTTCAAGGATCATTACACCGAAGCGCTGCGCACGCTGATTGAGGCCAAGGCCAAACATCGCGAAGCGGTGGACGTCGAGGACACCGAAGAACACAGCGGTGCCGAAATCATCGACCTCGTGGCGGCGCTGAAAAGAAGTGTGGCGGGGCAAGCGGGCGGGAAGGCCGCGGCGGGCGGCAAGCGGCGGCCCACCGCCGCGCAGGGGAGGCGCAAGCGCCCCGCTTAGGGCGACCCTGCGGCATGCACCTCGACCCGCGCGTCGTGCGCGGACAGTATCGCCAAGGCCTCGGTCTTGCCCGCGGCGCCGTTGACCAGAATATTGAGCATGGGCTCGTCGGGCGCGCTCGTCGGGGCC
>Ga0208492_1001276_pt1 | contig 16331 bp, 15 predicted proteins | sample Subbioar_CSW14AB_FD_184820 | JGI IMG/M metagenome (GOLD analysis project Ga0208492, IMG submission 184820) | Serpentinite rock and fluid subsurface biosphere microbial communities from McLaughlin Reserve, California, USA - CR12Mar_CSW14AB (SPAdes) | ecosystem: Environmental > Terrestrial > Deep... | reverse complement strand
CTCAGCTATGTGATTGAGGAAGACAGATCTTATGCTGAAAATTGTCTTCATTCCTTAAGTAAGTCAAACACAGCAACGACTGAATTTGAAGTCAAAATCAAAAACAAACTGGGAGATATCCGCTGGGTTCAAATTATTGCAAGGAAATTTTCGATGGACTCTGATACTGAAAAATCAGCCATTGCGGGCAGTATCGTTGATATTACCAACAGGAAAGAGTCTGAACAAAAAGCACTGGAGTTAACCGAATTAAAATCCAATTTCGTGACGATGGCTTCCCATCAGTTCCGTACTCCGCTGACAGTAATTTATTCGAACATTGAATTGCTGGAGAACTATTCTGGCAGAATCGATAAAGCAGTTGCAGTTAAAGTTAAAAACCTGGGCAAAAGGATCAAGTCTGAGATTAACAGGATGACCGACCTGATGAATAATATTTTATTGTTCGGAAGATATAATTCAAAAGAATTAACCTTGAACTCAAAGCCATCTAATCTATCAGCTCTTTGCGAAAGAGTAGTTACTACTTATTTCTCAAGGCAGGCAGACGAAAGAAAGGTTGAATTTGAAGGCGTTAATAACGGTAATAACCTGGTTAATATCGATGAACTGTTCTTCACCTATATACTAACCAATATCTTATCCAATGCTTTTAAATATTCTGAGGGAGAAAAAAATCCGGAGTTAAAGATCAATTACAAACCTGAATATGTACAGATAGAGGTTCGTGATTACGGTATAGGTGTGCCGAAAGACGAAATAAACAAATTATTTAATTCATTTTACAGAGCTTCAAATACCAGTACAATCCCGGGATCTGGCCTTGGCCTTGTAGTAGCCAAGCAATTTATGGAACTACACAACGGACATGTTGATCTGAGCAGTGAGCTTGGTAAAGGCTGTAAAGTAACTTTAACTTTTCCTTATGCAAAAAAGAAGAATTCTGTTAGTTGAGGATGAGCTGACTCTCAGAGATACAATTGAAGAAATACTTGATTTTAACGACTTTGATGTTAAAACAGCTTCTAATGGTGAAGTCGCTCTAAAGATTCTGGGCACATGGAAACCAGATCTCATCCTGAGTGATGTGATGATGCCGGTGATGTCTGGATTTGATTTGATTGAAAAGGTACTGGCTATCGACCATTTAAAGGATATTCCCTTTGTTTTTCTCTCAGCACTAGTTGCAAAAAATGAACAAAAAAAAGGAACAGATCTGGGTGCAAGAGCCTTTATCACCAAACCATTTAAAACGGCTGATTTACTGAAAACAATTGAAAAGTATCTTTAAATCCAAGCCTGATTTATATATTAAACATAAATTCAGGGACCTTAATCTGAAAAATATTCATACGTATTTTCCCGCATAAGTATAAGTACCTGTTTTAAAACTGAACCAATAACCGCTGTTAGATAATACCTATTTTTATTGAAAGATTCATCAGTTAAAATCAGGAACAGCCCCAATGCGCTCCGAAATGGAATTTTATATTAAGCCTTTTACAAAACATGAAGATACGCTTCTGGGAACCAATATTCTGTTCTCTATCCTGGCCGACTCTGACTTAAGAGACTTAAATTCCATTGTGCATGAAGTTGGCGGGACAGGCCTGGCTCGTACAAAATTTGTAAGCGTAAAAGATGGAAAACAAAGTGCCTATAAAATCCATTTTATTCCTGAGGTTAACGAGAATTTAAAAGTCTCTGAAATTCAAATCAAACTTGAGCCAGTCAGCTCTCAGCGTTTCAGAAAACACATTGATAATTCGAAATATTTACAAATTCATCAGAAATATACGAATATCCATGCAACTGCAATCTTCGACAAAAAGCTTAATCTGATTAATTTTTTCAGTAATCATGAAACGAGTCTTGAAGAATTAATTCAAAATAAATCGGGTATACATCAGCTGAAAAAATGGCTAAAACAGCTCTTTAACGGTAAACAAATTTCAGAAATCAATTTAAAATTCATTGAAACAGGCACCTGTTCCCTTAAGATATCCTCAAGCGGATTTAGCACAACTAATGACTCTGTTTGTGTAAACATTGAAGCATCAGGCTCTGATAACATCCTGACCAGTCATTCGGAAGGACTACAATTCAACAAGTATCTTCTAAATTCTATTCCTGCCGACATCGTGTTATGGAACCTGGATCATCGGTACATTTTTCTGAATAAAAACACAATGCAGGATGATGAATTGCGCAAATGGATGATCGGTAAAAATGATTTTGAATTCTGTCGCTACAGAAATAAACCCGTAGAAATTGCTATCAAACGGCGCGAGGCATTTAATAAAGTGATTACCCGCGGCGAAAAGGTATTTCTGGAAGAAAATTTTAAAACCTCCGGTGGCGATATCCATCACTTAAGGATTATGCAGCCGCTGACTGATTATAACGATCATATCAAATGGGTTTTAGGATACAGTATGGACATCACTCCGATTAAAACCATCGAATCCAGATTATTAAAGATGAAGGTTGCTGTTCAGGAAACCATGGATGGTATTGGTGTACTGAATGATAAATCTGAGTATATCTATGTTAATGATGCTCATATAAAAATGTTCGGTTATGAAAAACCAGAAGATTTTCTGGGTAAAACCTGGCATATGTTGTATGACAAGGCCGAAATAAACAGACTGGAGAAAGAAATATTTCCTTTAATCGCTAAAAATGGTCGTTGGGTAGGTGAAACCAAAGGAAAACTAAAAAACGGTAAAGATGTCTATCAGGAAATTACTTTAACTACACTTCCGGATGGAGGGTTAGTTTGTATTTGCCGCGACCGTACGGAACTCAGGGAAAATCAGGAAAGAATTCAGACTGCTGAAATTATTGCAGATAAAATAACCAGCACAGTAATGATTACTGACCCACAACGAAAAATCATGTGGGTAAATAAAGCATTCGAAAATACAACAGGTTACAAACTGGAGGAGGTAATAGGAAAAGATCCGAAGTTTTTACATGGTCCTGAAACTAACAAAGAAGAAGCAAAACTGTTTTCAAAGAAACTGCGGCTAAAAATTCCTTGCTCGGCTGAGCTATTAAATTATACTAAGAATGGGATTAAATATTGGAGTCAGATTAACGTTACACCTGTTTTTGATGAGCATAACAATCTGAAAAGCTATATTTCAGTTCAGAATGATGTTACAGCACTTAAAAATGCAGAACTGAACACAAAGAATGCCCTTACAAAAGAAAAGGAATTAAATGAACTGAAAAGTCAGTTTGTAAGTATTGCTTCGCACGAAATCAGAACTCCGCTGGCCAGTATACAATCAAGTTCTGACCTGATTCAAATGTTTATATCTGCCGATGAGATCCCGAAGGATAAAATCAAGAGGCATTTAGAGAAGATATCAAGTCAGATCTTTCGTCTGTCTTCCATTATGTCAAATCTGCTGACTATTGGTAAGATTAATCTGGATAAATTCAGTTTGAATAAAAATGAGGTTGATATCGAGAAATTTATACAAAAGATCATTGCTGATTTCTTTACCATCAATCCGGATGGAAGGTCAGTAAAATTCTGTTCAACCGGTAAAAAAAGAAAGAGTGACGTCGATAAGGTTCTGATGAGTCAGGTTATAACCAACCTGATTGGAAACGCCATCAAATACTCTAAAGACAGGTCAGGTCCTGAGGTGCTTCTGGAATATCTTCCTGATAATTTCAGAATTTCAATTAAGGATTACGGAATTGGGATTCCGGAAGATCAGTTGGCACACATTTATGACTCTTTCTTCAGAGCCAGAAATGTAGAGAACATACAGGGTACCGGATTAGGTATGGTTATCGTTAAAAAATTTGTAGAAATGCATAAGGGAATAATTGAGGTAGATAGTGTAGAGAACAAAGGAACTACTTTCAGATTAACCTTCCCATATGTTTAATAGATTATGAAAGCTCGAAAATTAAAAGTATTAATCATTGAAGACGAAACAATATTAAGAGAGAATATTGTTGATTTTCTGGAATTGAAGAATTTCAAAACCTACCAGGCAAAAAATGGTCTTGATGCACTTGAACTCCTGCATAAAGAAACGCCGGATATTATTATTTCAGATATTGCCATGCCTATATTTAATGGTATTCAGTTATTGAAAATTGTTAGGAAGAATGATAAATACAATCATATTCCTTTTATTTTTCTGACCGCAAAATCAGAAAAAGACGATTTAAGGGATGGAATGTTAAATGGTGCTGACGATTACATTATTAAGCCATTCACATTTGATGTATTGATCAATTCGATTAATACAAGAATTATGCGTATGAAGCAAATTCAGGATAATCAGCAGAGAGATCATTCTATATTAAAATCCATTTCATTGTATTCTGAAAAGGAACAAACAGCTATGTCTCTACTACCGACACTTTCTAAAAGTGAGCATGCTATTCTAAAAAAAATAGGCAAGGGAATGACTTCTCTGGATATTGCCAATGAATTGAATATCAGTGTAAGAACTGTCGACAATCACAGATATAACATCTGTAAAAAATTGAAATTATCCGGTACAAATTCACTTATCAAGTTTATTTTAAAAGTTGAAAGCTGAATAAAGGCTGTAAAATATCAGAAAATATGCCGGTTAAAATTCTAGTCATAGAGGATCAAAAGGCTATACGCGAAAATATTCAGGAGCTACTGGAGATTAAAGGCTTTGATGTACAATCTGCAGATCATGCTGCTGATGGAATAGAGAAGGTGTTTTCCTTTGCCCCGGATCTTGTTGTAACAGACCTGATGCTTCCTGACTTTTCGGGCATTGAACTGATTGAAAAAATAAGGAACATAGATGGCTTCAGTGAAATTCCTGTGATTATAATAACCGGAAACAATAAACCTGAAACATTCCGCAGTTCTATGACCAGAGGAGCTGATGATTATTTGAGTAAGCCTTTTAAAGCTCAGGAATTATATGATTCTATTGCCTCACAGTTACATAAAAAAGAAGTAAGGAAAGAAAATGTAGAATTGATTGCTGAGCTTTCAGAGCAATCGCCCCTCCCTATTATACGCATTAACCAATTTGGCAAACTTATTTATTCCAATCCTGCGGCAAAGCAGATTAACTGTGAGAATTTAATTGAGCATATTTACAAGCTAATCAAACCGAGAAATGAAACTAATTTTGACTTTGAATTCCCTTTTGAAAATCAATTATTCAAAGTAGTTGTTACACATAATGCCAATCAGGGCTATTATAATGTCTATTTTCTGGACATTACCACAGAAAGAGATAAAAATGTAGAATTATCTCAGAAAAATGAATTGGTTCAATTAAAGAATGAGAATTTGATGCAGTTTACCTATATAGTATCTCATGATTTGAAAGCCCCGATTATCAATTTGAGACAGCTGTCTAATCTGATTATTGCTAAGTCTCACTTACTTTCAGAAATAAACTCCCCCTCTGAGCCACTCTTAACCTTGCTAGATCAAAGCTTAGCTAAGCTTGAGGGCGTGATGGATGATTTATCGGAAATATTAAAAGCAAGAGATGACCGTGCCATCAGTGAGAATGAAATTTTTAAAATTCATTCTCAGGTAGAAAAAATAACTAAACAATACAAGCAAAAATTTCAGGAAGCAAAAGCCTCATTAGTCCTTCAGCTTGATCAAAAAATTAATCTTGATTTTCCTATTCTAAGTTTTAATACAATTGTCAGGAATATTTATGAAACTTCCCTAAAATACAGGACTGAAGGGAAAAATCTGAAAATAAAGATAAAATCCTTCGAGACTGAAAACAGTATTGTACTCGAAATTACAGACAATTGTTGTTCTTTTCTGAAACATTACATTAATGAAAATCCTACGCTGGTTTATAAACCTTCAGCTGAGAGTCCTGTTGAAAAAGGGCTCGGATTTCAGATTATAAAGAATATAATGAACTCTCATGATGGAGACTTCCTTTTCCGTGAAAAAACGGATAAGGGTTGTGTCTATACTCTCATATTTAAAAAAAATGACGCTCAACAATCCACCCAAAACTCTGAATTTTATACTAATTGATGATGATGTAATTCAATTGTTTCTGATCAAAAAAACACTGAATGATAATTTTGATTTTTCAGAAGTTGTATCTTTTTCAATGCCTGAAGCTGCGATTGAGCATATTTACAGTCTGAAGGAAGTTGATTTTAATGGTCTTATCATTCTGCTGGATCTTAATATGCCCGCAATGACGGGATGGGAAGTGCTGGATCATTTAAGACTTAAATACGGAGCACAATTACCGGAAAATGCAAAAGTCTTTATCCTAAGTTCTTCCGATTTGCCCGAAGATATCTGTAAGTCGGAAGATTACCCGATGCTATCCGGATTTTACAGTAAACCACTTGACAAGCTTAAAATTGAGGAGATTGTAGAGAATTCATTCAGCCGGAAATAATCCGCCCATCTTCCATTTCAATAATCCGGTTGGTGCGCGAAGCAAATTCATTATCATGGGTAACGATGAGTAATGACTGATGATACTCATCTGCCAGTTCTTTAAATATATCAAAGACAATTTCACTGTTCTTCTTGTCGAGATTTCCGGTCGGCTCATCGCCCATAATAATCAAAGGGTCATTAATTAATGCCCGGGCAATAGCAACACGCTGCTTTTGCCCACCCGACAATTGGTTTGGCTTCTTCAACGCCTCTGATTCAATACCTAAAACCTTTAATTTCTCATAGGCCCGGTGTTCAATTTCACTCTGAGAATACCTGGCTAATTTCAAAGCAGGAAGCATCACGTTCTTCAATACTGAAAATTCATTTAACAGATAATGAAATTGAAAAACAAAGCCAATCTTTTCATTTCTGATTAGTGCCAGATCAGCCTCACTCTTTCCTGACATGCTCAAACCGTCAATCATAATTTCGCCCTGATAATCCGTATCCATGGTCGACATGATATACAACAGGGTTGATTTACCACACCCTGATTTACCTGTGACCGAAACGAACTCCCCTTTATTCAGAAAGAAACTGACATTATTCAGAACCTGAACAGTTACCGGATCGTGAAAATATTTATTAACCTTTATGGCTTCCAGTACTTTATGATCCATCCTATTTCCCTCTGATAATTATAACCGGATCTATTCTACTTGCCTTTCTCGATGGAAAATATCCGGCAAAGTAGGTAGTTATCAATGAAAAACAGATTCCAATCATATAAAACCGGGGATTATAATTAATCGGATAGGTTTTAATGGTAGGTAATGACGGGGTATCAAAGGGAATCTGATCAATAATGAGCGACAGGCTCAAACCGAAAAACAGTCCGAGTAAGCCGCCAATTACCCCAATACTCAAAGCAATGCTGGTAAAAATACGGTTCACATCCTTCCCTGAAAAGCCCGTAGCTTTGAGAATAGCAATGGAATCCATTTTTTCATAAATCATCATGTTCAGGATATTATAGATACCAAAACCGGCCACGATTAGCAGGGTTATTCCCACCGCATAAGAAATAATCGAACGTACTGAACTTCCGGTTTCAAACTGCGAATTAGCGGTCTGGATATCCAGAGCTTCTACATCAAATAAGCGTTCATATTCTCTGGCAATCTGCGGCGCCATGGTAATATCTTTAACTTTGATCTGTATATCGGTAATATAACTTACTGATTCGCCAAGCAGTTTCTGGGTAGTTAGAATAGAGGCATAACTTTGAGTATTGTCGGCATCCTGAAGTCCCGACTGAAAAATTCCTACCACCTTGAGTTGTATGCGCTCTCCCCTTGAGGTAGTCAGCTGAATCACATCTCCGATTACCGCCAGCATTTTAGTAGCAAGCCCTTTGCCAAGTATGATACTGTTCGGCGTGTTTTTAAGATCGATATAGTTCCCCTCAACTACATAATCCTGGAATTTAAACAAACTGTTTTCAGCTTCCACATCAATGCCATTGACCACCCCGGTTAAATCAATCACACCTACATTATAAAAAACCTGAGTGTTAATTTTAGGTGCAATTCCTATCACACGATCATCTGACCTTAAAAAATTCATAATCGCCGCACTATTGTAAATTTCGGGCCGCTCCTGCTTAGGCTTTACAGATTGAATAAAATTGTGATAAGACTGATACGTATCCGACTGATCAATTGGCTGCTGAGCGGTAGGCTGAATCTCATTATAAAGACGTATATGTGGTGTACGATTCAGGATCAGTCCATCCAGAAGATCATTCAGCCCTGACATAAAGCTTAATAAACTCACAAACATCGCAATACCGAAGGTTACTCCAAAGGCAGCTACCATAGTTTGCCTCCAGCGAGCAAGCATCAGTGATTTGGCAATTGAAAAAATGAGTTTAAAATTCATTGTTCAGGTAAAATCAATTCGTCGGTTTCCTGCAATCCTTCAAGAATTTCTACTTTCCGGTAATCCTGTAATCCGATTCTAACCATTTGAGTATCTCCATTTGATTTAAGAACCAGCGAATCTTTAAAAACATACTTTCTTGGTATCAGCAATGCCCTCTCTTTTGTCTGGATCAATATGCTCGCCTCAAAAGTTGTATTGGGATATAATCGCTCAGGCCTTTGTACAAACTTCGCTTCAACCGTAAAAGTTTGTGTCCGTTCATTCATGAGCGGATTGATCTTTGTAAGGACTGCCTCATATACCCGGCCTTTATAACTGTCAAGTTTGACCAGCACTTTCATACCGGTCTTAACAAGCAGAATATCATTTTCATCTATTTGCATTTCAAGGATAAAATCCTTTGCACTACCAATAACTGCCAGAGAGGTCTGTGGCCCTACAATTTCTCCTACTGAGCGGTTTATATTGTACACAATACCATCCATCTCACTTCTGAGTACAAAATCAGATGAAAGCGTTTGTGAAATGGATAAATTTCTTTTTGCCTGAGACGCGGCATAGTTGAGCTGCCGCTTTAACTCATTATATCTGATAATTGAATTAGCATAAGCATTTTTAGAATTGAGATATGCCAATTCCCTCTGATCCAACTCGTTTTTAGATCCTACCTGCTGATCCCATAAATTCTTTTGCCGGAAATAAACAGACGAATCAGTTTTCATCTTACTGCGCGACAGGTCAATTAATGAAGCTGCTTCATTCAGTCTTTCCTTATTGGCAGACAGATCATTATAATCAGCAGCCAGACGGGCATTTTCAGCATTCAGCTTTTGCACTTTGTCCGAAACTCTGAGTATTGGTTCTCCCTTCTTAACAGTATCACCTTCAGACACGAATATCTCAGCGATTATACCATTCACCGTCGCATATGCCTGATACTGTCCATCACTTTTCAATACCCCCGACGCATAAACCGACTGGGAAATCGGCTGAATTTCAGGTCTGATTCTTTCATCAGAATTGCTGCAGGAATAAAATAATATTGATAGGAAAACAAATAAAGAGACCTTCATGAAACAATTTTAAACACAAAATTAAAACTAAAATCCTGTTCAAAATATGACTAAGGTCTCTAATTTGACAATATTTATGTTGTAACATTCAAATTAAAACTGAATCAAATTCAAACAAAGCAACCTATCTGATTATAGATTAAAACTAATTAATTACTGGCAATTAAAACAAAATCAGCTTATGTTTATCGGACATTTTGGAATCGGATTTGGAGCAAAAAAACTGGCACCACAGATCTCCCTCGGCGTTCTTTTTATAGCCACTCAATTTTTAGATCTTCTCTGGCCGGTATTATTACTACTGGATATCGAGCATGTACGGATTGCACCGGGAATAACCAAATTAACGCCGCTCGATTTTTTTGATTATCCCATTTCCCATAGTCTGGCTCTTGTTGTGTTCTGGGCATTAATCTGTGCATTATTAACTCAGCTATTTACAAAAAAGAGTAAATACGCCTTCATTATTTTTGCCTGTGTATTAAGTCATTGGTTTCTGGATCTGATTGTTCACCGTCCGGACCTGCCATTGATGCCCGGCAGCGATTTATACGTTGGTCTGGGGCTTTGGAATTCGGTGTTTTTGACCATTCTTATTGAGTTGATTCTATTTCTTGGAGGAGCTTTCATCTATGGAAAAAGCACTATAGCAAAAAATAACTTTGGCAAATATGGCCTCATTGCCCTGATCCTTCTGTTTTTGATTATTCAAACAGCAAATATGACTGGACCTCCGCCGCCTGATGTAAACGTGATTGCATGGGCCGGTAATCTGCAATGGCTGTTTGTAATTCTTGCATTTTACGTTGACAAAAACCGAAAAACAGTATAAAATTTGCAATGAATAAATTAAAAGGATTAAGCTAAATATCTTATCTTCATCAGGTTATTAAGCATAATCCCCGTATGAATCTATTGCATTTTGTACAGATTATCTATTTGCTGATTCTTATTCTTGTTTGCATCCGAATTATTGTCGACACAAGAAATAATACCAAAGCACTCGCCTATCTCTTATTTGCAATCTTCGTACCTGTTATTGGCATTGCCTTTTACTTTTTGCTCGGTATAAATTACCGGAACAAAAAAATGTACAGCAAAAAATTAATCAGTAATACCCGACTGGCAGAAAAACTTAAAGGAGCTATCTACGATTATTCAAAACAGACTTTTAATGAGAGTGACCATACGGTAAAAAATTATGAGGAACTGGCAACCATGCTGTTAAAAGACAGTACAAGCCCGCTGACCTCCGATAATTCCGTAAAGCTATTGCTCAACGGGGAAAATAAATTCCCCGAACTGATCGCAGTCCTGAAATCAGCTAAAGAGCATATCCATATTGAATATTATATCGTAGAAGACGATGAAACCGGAAGGGAGATCGAATCAATATTGGTACTGAAAGTAAAAGAAGGAGTTACAGTCAGGTTCATTTACGATGATTACGGCAGTCGTTCGATACGGAAAACCCTGGTCTCCAGACTGAAGGCTGCAGGAGTAAAAGCATTTCCTTTCTTCAAGATTCGCTTTGTTACACTAGCCAATCGTCTGAACTACAGGAATCACAGGAAAATAGTAGTTGTTGATGGAATTACCGCATTTATAGGCGGCATTAATATAAGCGACCGATACATTAATAAACTCAAAAATCCGGGTAAGGTATTCTGGAGAGATACTCATCTTCGTATAGATGGCCCGGGTGTACAATATCTTCAGTACCTTTTTCTTTGCGACTGGAATTTTTGTGCAGATGTTCAGCTTGAGCCTGATAACAAGTTGTTTCCTCCACTTACGGACATTCCTAAAACAGGAAATAAGATCGTTCAGATTGCTGCCAGCGGACCGGATTCTGACACTCCGGTAATATTTTATTCCATACTACAGGCAATCAATCTTGCTTCCAGAGAGGTGTTGATCAGCACTCCATATTTTATACCTAATGAAAGTCTGCTGGATGCCCTTACCATTGCTTCGCTGGGAGGCCTGAAAGTCAAAATCATTTTACCTTTAAAATCCGATTCTTCTTTGGTTGACCTTGCCGTTCAATCGTATTACAGTGAGCTTCTTCATGCTGGAATTGAAATCTATCGCTATAAAAAAGGTTTTATTCATGCAAAAACGATAGTTTTTGATCGCGAGCTGGCCATGATCGGAACGTCAAATATGGATATCAGAAGCTTTGATCTGAACTTCGAAGTCAATGCCATCATTTACGATAAGGAGACCGCAAAGATACTTTACGATAATTTCGGAGAAGATTTAAAACATTCAGTCAGACTAAACGAAAAAGAATGGAACAATCGTCCGGGCTACAGAAAACTATTAGAAAAAGCAGTCAGACTGGTCTCTCCTCTTCTTTAAGCTGACAGGTGGCAACAATTGATAAAAAATAACCGTCGGCAAATTATAAATACGAAATTTGTATACCGGATAAAACTAAAATCTCATATGGAATTAGGTCTATACACCTTTGCCGACATGCTACCTGATGCTGCAAATCGCAGCCAAAATACTAATCAAAGAATAAAAGACCTTCTTGAAGAAATTGAACTTGCAGATCAGCTTGGACTGGATGTTTTCGGGGTTGGTGAGCACCATCGTCCGGATTATGCCGTTTCAGCACCGGCAATTATTCTGGCTGCTGCAGCGGTAAAAACAAAAAATATCAAGTTAAGCAGTGCGGTAACTGTTTTAAGTTCCGATGATCCGGTAAGAGTATTCCAGCAATTTGCCACAGTAGATCAGCTATCCTCAGGAAGGGCAGAAATCATGGCAGGAAGAGGCTCGTTTATAGAATCTTACCCCCTCTTCGGATATAAACTCAGTGATTACGATGAATTGTTTTCTGAAAAGCTGGATCTGCTCATTAAAATCAATCAAAATGATACACTGAGCTGGAAAGGCAAACACAGACCTTCATTTGATGAGAAAGGTATTTATCCAAGGCCTTTTCAGAAATCTATGCCAATATGGATTGCCGCCGGTGGTACACCGGCATCTGCAATAAGAGCAGCAAACCTTAACATACCACTTGCATTAGCCATTATCGGAGGGATGCCCGAGCAGTTTGTACCATTTATCCGCTTATATCGTCAGACTGCGGAACGTAATGGGCAGAACCCGGATCAATTGCAAATCAGCATCAACTCTCATGTTTACATTGCCGATAGTTCTGAACAGGCATCAGAGGAGTTATATCCTCATTATGCTGCAATGATGAACCGGATCGGTCTGGAAAGAGGATGGTCTCCTCTTTCCAGACAGCAGTTTGAATACTCAAGATCCCCAAAAGGTGCTTTGCTGGTCGGCAGTCCGCAGGAAGTAATTGATAAAATACTTTATGAACATGAATTGTTTGGTAATACGCGCTTTCTGGCTCAGATGAGTATGGGTACCCTACCTCATCAAAAAGTGATGAAGTCGATCGAATTGTACGGAAATATAGTTGCTCCTGCAGTGAGAAAGGCACTTGCAAAATAAGTTTTCAAAAAAAATCTACATCTTTTTCTTTTCCACCATTTCATGAAACTCCAGATATTTTGCCAAAGCTGCTGAGCCATACCATTGAAACAATTCTGCCTCCAGAAGTTTAGATTTTACAGCAGGATCTGTTTCCAGAAGTGCCGCAGCTTCCTCCAAACTGCCGGTATTCAGAATAAATATTCCGCGATAGTTCTTTTCATTCTTTTTCATAGGGCCCGCAACAATCAGCTTCCCTGAAGCTGCAAGCCGGCCGATATTCACCATATGGCCTTTGAACAGGCTGTCTGAAGCTGTTTTACCGAAAGTAACCGGACCCGTTTTAAGAATAACAAAGACATACATTTTCATACCATAATCATCTGCACCCAATGATTCGGCCAGTTTACTATCGTATTTCGGGTTCTCATTTTGTGCCATAGCCGACAAAAAGGAGAAACAGAAAAGAATCAGGAGGAAAATTTTGTTCATAGTATATCAGGATTATCCAATACAATCTAATTTACTGAATCCAGCCAAAATATTGTAATTTCAAAGCGGCTCAGATGTTTATTCGGAATGAGCCATTAAAAATACAGATTTTTATTCAGGCTGTGTTAAGGTAATGAAAGAGATAAAAGCCATAATTAAAGCTTACGATGAGATTGACCGAAACAATCTTCATGCAGCCCTGGCAACAGTTGTGCGTGTGGAAGGTTCTTCCTATCGCCGTACAGGAGCCCGCATGCTTGTTCTTGATAACGGAACCTGGGTTGGAGGAATTAGCGGAGGTTGTCTGGAAGGGGATGCACTGAAAAGAGCCAGACTTGCAATTAACAACTCCCGGTCTACACTAATTACTTATGATACCAGTGAAGATGATCCCCATCAAATCGGGGTTGGCTTGGGTTGTAATGGCATTATTGACGTATTATTTACCCCACTCGATTTTAATAATCCTGAGAATCCCGTTGAAATCTTAAAATCATGCATCAGATCAAACCGGGAAACCCATACCCTGATCACCATCACTAAAACAGAAGGCAACTGGGGTAATCTTCAGGCAGGACAACTGATCAGATATACCACTGCAGATAGTCTGAAAGTATTCGGAGACCAAAATCTGGAGAAATTATTAAATGAGGCTGCAGAGCTCCAGATTTCCAAAAGCACATCAAATTCCTTCCATTATGAATCACCGGAAGGAAAAAGCATCGCATTATTTATTGAAATTCTGCCTCCCGAAATTCATGTTGTTCTGATTGGACATCAATATGATGTTTATCCGATGAGCCGTTTGTTGAAAGAACTGGGCTGGCGGGTCAGTATCCTTGCAGAGCTTCTCAAGGTTAATTCAAAAATCAGGGCAATAGCCGATGAGATCCGGCCGGTTTCAGAATTCTCAGAGCTGACAATTGATGAGCACACTGCAATTATTCTGATGTCGCATGATTATAAAACAGACAAAAGAAACTTACCCTTAGTGCTAAAAACGAAGGCACCGTTTATCGGAATGCTTGGTCCTCGTTTGCGTTCAGAAAAAATATGGAAAGAACTTGCCGAAGAAAATAATGCTGTTTCTGAAAAAGACATGGATCGGATTTATGCCCCTCTCGGACTTGATATTGGTGCAGTAACACCAGAAGAGATTGCCTTATCACTTGCCGCAGGTATCAGAGCAGCATTTTCCGGAAGAAGCGGAGAGTTTTTAAAATTCAGACAAAGTCCTATACATCCCAGAAACTGACCCGATGTCTGATCAAAATTATACTGCAAAGAATATTGCCCTAATCATTCTGGCTGCTGGGAAGTCATCCCGTTTGGGAAGCCCCAAACAGTTATTGAAATATCAGGGTAAAAATCTGCTTCAGCATAGCATTGATGTTGCACTTGGAAGCAATGCCGCTCCGGTACTACTTGTTCTTGGTTCTGAGAGCGGCGAGATAAAGAAGCAACTGAATAAAGACCGGATTATTCTCATAGAAAACCCTGATTGGGAAAGCGGAATGGCATCATCAATCAGGTACGGAATTAATAAAATTCTGACCGGCTTCCCTGAAAAAGAAGCAGTAATCATCATGGTTTGCGATCAGCCTTATGTCAGTTCAGACTTGTTAAACAAATTGATATCCGCTTATCAGACCAGCGGAAAAAATATCATTGCCAGCCGTTATGATCGGATATTAGGTACCCCTGCTCTGTTTCACAAAACCATGTTTGCCGAATTAACAGCTTTGGAAGGTGATCGCGGAGCAAAAATATTGTTCAATAAATTTTCAGACGAAATAGCCCTAGTCGATTTTAAAGATGGTGGTATCGATATTGATACGAGCGAAGATTATAAGAATTTAGCTAAATAGCGTATTTTTAACCATGCTTATTGATTCATACAAGCGGGTTCACAATTATCTCAGGATATCATTAACTGACAACTGCAATTTGCGTTGCTTTTATTGTATGCCTGAAGAAAACTATGAGTTCACTCCTCATTCAAGGTTGATGCAACCTGATGAAATTGAATCGCTGGCAAAGCTTTTTGTGGATAACGGGGTCAATAAAATCCGCCTCACAGGTGGAGAGCCTCTGGTCAGGAAAGATGCCGCAGACATAATTCTTCGTCTGGCAAAACTTCCGGTAAAACTTACACTTACAACCAATGCAACCAGGCTTCATGATTTTGCAGATGTGCTTGAACAGGCCGGAGTAAGATCATTGAATATCAGTCTGGACACCTTAAATCCCGACAAATTCAGTATTATCACCCGCAGAGACAGTTTTCAGAAAGTGATGGATAATATCAATCTGATGATCAGCAAAAACTTTCATGTCAAAATAAATGTAGTGGTAATGAAAGGAATGAATGAGCATGAGATCAATGATTTTATTGCATGGACCAAAGATGTTCCGGTACATGTGCGCTTTATTGAATTCATGCCGTTTGAAGGTAATCGCTGGACAAGCAATCAGGTATTCACCTGGACCGAAATGCTGGATGAAATTTCCAAGCAATATTCGGCAGTCCCATTACCCGGTAATATTCATGATACAGCAAAAAAGTATTCTATAGAAAATCATAAAGGCACATTTGCCATTATCAGTACGATGAGTGCTCCTTTCTGTGCGGGATGTAACAGGATGAGGCTAACTGCTGATGGTAAAATGAAAAACTGTCTCTTTTCACAAACTGAGAATGATCTGCTGACTGCTTTGAGAAAAGGGGAAGATGTATTGCCCCTGATTCAGGCGAATATTGCTGCTAAAGCAAAAGAGCTTGGCGGACAGTTCAGCAAAGATTTTAAAAAGATCCATACAGAAAATCTGCATAACAGGAGCATGATTAGCATTGGAGGATAGTTAATATCTTCCTGATTGCATATCCTCCGGTTTTTATTGAAATTCATGTTTATTTAGCAAAATATCAGAAATGTCTGTAGAATTAATTGAAGTTTCAG
>Ga0208492_1001275_pt1 | contig 16349 bp, 18 predicted proteins | sample Subbioar_CSW14AB_FD_184820 | JGI IMG/M metagenome (GOLD analysis project Ga0208492, IMG submission 184820) | Serpentinite rock and fluid subsurface biosphere microbial communities from McLaughlin Reserve, California, USA - CR12Mar_CSW14AB (SPAdes) | ecosystem: Environmental > Terrestrial > Deep... | reverse complement strand
AATCGAAACGAGCGATAGGGCCCCGGCTTTTCAAGCCGGGGGGAACGGGAATCCCTTCGGATCGATCCGGGTGAGAAGGGCTCTAGGAGGTCAGGCTCGCGGCGCGGCGGGTGAGGGCGGGCTCGATGAATGGGAGGGACTCGGCCAGCGCCCTCGACATCGCGGGGACCTCGAAGCAGCGGGTCTTCCAGGCGGCGATCGCCTCCGGCGGCGTGACCCCGAGGCGCTCGAGGTAGTCGGTCGCGATCGCCGCGCCGAGATCGCCGAGGGTGAAGGCCGCGCCGGCGACGAAAGGTCGATGCTCGAGGCGACGCTCGAACAGCTGCCAGGCCGTCGCGGCGACCGACGCGGTCTCCTTGGCGCCGTCGCTCCGGGGCTCCCACCAGAGGGTCGCCATCGGCGCCATCAGGTAGAGATCGCCGATCCGATCGAAGTGTCGTGCGGCGAATGCGGCCTCTCGGTCGTCGGGGATGAGCACCCGCGGACCGCGTGATTCGAGCCACTCGACGATCGAGGTCGACTCGATGATCGCCTCCGCGTCTCCCGTCTCGAGCACCGGCATCTTGCCGAACGGCGAGATCGCGAGGAACTCGGGGCGCTGGAGCGCGCCTGTCCCGAGCTTCAGTTGCACCGGCTCGAACGCGTCGCCGCGATGGAGCAGCGCAACCCAAGCCTTGCGGCTGTATGGCGACATCGGGTGGAAGTGCAGGCGGAGCATGTCCCCAGGCGTATCACGACCGTCGACCCGGCGGCCTCGGTGTTCAGCGGCGCTGACCTCGCGCAGGGGCCCGGACGTCTGCGGACGCGATTCGCGTGATGTGCTCCATGACGAACTGCAGCGCCGGATCGTCGGCGAGCGCAGACCGGTAGAGCAGCTCCATGGGCGTAGCGCCGAGCGGGAAGGGGAGGTGCGCGGTGCGGAGCCGTGGCCGGTGCACCAGGACTTCGCGCGCGACCCGCTCCGGAACGGTCGCGAGCAAGTCGCTGCCCTCGACGAGCGCGCCGACCGGGTGGAAGGTCGGCACCGAGACGCGCACCTTGCGGTCGATGCCGAGGAGGTCCTCGACGATGCCGCGGAGGTCGCCGTTGTAGGAGACGATGACGTGCTGGTGCGCCAGGTAGCTCGCCCGGGTGAGCCGCTTGCCGATGCGCGCGTGACGAGGGTCGTATAGGCAGACGAACCCGCCGACGAAGAGCGTGCGTCGCGCGATGCCCGAGGGCACCTCGTCAGCCACGGTGACGGCGAGGTCGATCGCTCCGGAGGCGAGCGCGGAACCGACGGTGCGGAACTGCACCGGCAGCACCACCACCCGCATGTGCGGCGCCTCGCGGGCGAGCTCTGCGAGGAGGCGCGGGAGCAACCATGTCTCGGTCGAATCGGCGAGGCCGATGCGGACGGTGCGGTCGCTCTCGGTCGGGTCGAACGCAGGCGGTGCGAGGGCCGCGTCGATCAACGCAGACAAGAGCGGTCGGGCTCGATCGAGCAGGCGTGCACCGCGCGCGGTGAGCGACACGCCGCGGCCCTGGCGTGCGAACAGCGGCGCCCCGACGGCCGACTGCAGTCGCTTGAGCGAAGCGCTGATGGCCGGCTGCGTCAGGTAGAGCCGGCCGGCGGCCGCAGTGACGCTTCCGGTCTCCGCCACGACGACGAATACGCGGAGCAGGTTGAGATCGAGGTCGCGCGAGTAGGTCTGGGACATCGTCAATCCCATCAACGAGGGTGATGGGTTCCATTCATTCTATTCACTGGTGCAATGTGTGGCGAGGTTTACCTTCGAGTGCATGAAGACCACCCAAGACTCGTTGGATCAGATTCGGCTCGGCAAGACCGGCCCGCAGGTGTTCGCGCTCGGCCTCGGATGCATGGGCATGTCGGGCATGTACGGCGCGACCGACGACCAGGAGAGCATTCGCGCGATTCGGGCAGCCATCGACGGAGCACAGGGGCCGCTCCTGGTCGATACCGGCGACTTCTACGGCATGGGACACAACGAGATGCTCGTCGGTCGCGCCATCGAAGGGCGTCGCGACCGGGTGGTCCTCTCGGTGAAGTTCGGCGCGATGCGTGGACCGGACGGCAGCTGGAACGGCGTCGACGGTCGGCCCGCGGCCGTGAAGAACTTCGTCGCCTACAGCTTGAAGCGACTCGGCGTCGACGCGATCGACGTCTACCGTCCCGCCCGGCTCGATCCCGCGGTTCCGATCGAGGACACGGTCGGCGCCATCGCCGACCTGGTGAAGGCGGGATACGTGCGCCACATCGGCCTCTCGGAGGTCGGCGCCGAGACGATTCGACGCGCGGCAGCCGTGCATCCGATCACCGATCTGCAGATCGAGTATTCGATCGCGAGCCGGCAGCCGGAGGCGACGCTCTTCCCGGCGCTGAGGGAGCTCGGCATCTCGGCGACGCTCTATGCCGTGCTCTCGCGCGGGCTTCTCACCGGGGGCAAGCCCCGCGGTCCCACCGACTTCCGCGCGTACCTCCCGAGGTTCACCGGCGAGTCGGGCGCGAAGAACTCGGATGTCGCGGTGAGGCTCGCGGCCTTCGCCGCCGAGCGCGGGATGAGCTCGGCGCAACTCCTGATCTCGTGGGTGCGGGCCCGGCAGCCCGGCTTCGTTCCTCTCGTGGGTCCGAAGACCGAGGTCCAACTCCGCGACGCGTTCGGCTCGCTCGGCAAGCCTCTCGGCGCGGCGGACGTCGCGGCCCTCGAGCAGCTCCTTCCCATCGGTGCGGTCGCGGGCCAGCGTTACGCGCCCGCGATCATGCAGCACCTCGACAGCGAACGCTCCTGAGCGGCTACGCTCCGGCGCTCGATGGGGAAGCCGAAGACGGAGTACACGCCTGCGGATCGTGCGCTCGAGCGCGCGTTGGTGTTCAACTTCGTCGTCCACGGGCTCGCGTTGCTGTCGATGGCCCTGTTGCTCCTCCCGACGTTGCCGGGAGGCACCGCGCTCACCGACGCCGAACGCGTCGCGAACATCGCCGCGAATCCATGGCGGTTCCGGCTCGGGTGGTTGCCCTGGCAGCTCTGTGCCGTCGCGGATCTCGCGATGGCCTGGACGATGGTCCGTGTCCGCTGGCTGCCGCGCGGACCGGCCATCGCCGTGCTCGTCCTCACGGTCGCCGCCGTCATCCCCGATCAAGGCGCGCAGGCCATTTGGGTGACCCGGGGCGTCGAGCTCGCTCGCACGGATGCGGCGGCGTACCTGGCGCTCGAGCGGACGATCTTCCCGCTCACCGCAGGGTGGGGGGCCTTGTTCTACACGCTCTCCGCGCTCGGCTGGACGTGGTGCTTCGCGCGCGGCGGCACCTGGTCGCGCTTGCTGACGATGCTCAGCGTCCCGTTGTGGCTGACGATGGTCGTCGCGGTGGTCTCGCCGCTGCTCCCGTCTTCCGTGCGTCCGAGCGCGAAGTTCGTCTCGACCGCGAACGGCATCGGGTTCGTGATGTTGCAGATCTGGCTCGGGCTCGTGACCGAACAGGTGCTCCGTCGCGCGCGTCCGGACGAGCGCTTCGGCCGGCTCGCACCGTGGCGGCATCCGGGTCGCGGAGTCTTCGCGCGCGCCGTCGACGCCTTCGCCAACAGCCGACTCTTCGGGCTCTTGCTCGAACCGCTGCCGGAGGTGGAGATGCGGAGCGACATCCGCGACGTGGTGTACGTGAACTACCTCGTCGAGGCCGCCGTCGCCGAGTCGTGGGTTCCCGAGGGGCTCGAGCTGCAGCGGCTCGGCCCGGACGGACGGTGGGCGCTGTTCACCTTCCTCACCTATCGGCACGGGCACTTCGGCTTCGCGTTCCTCGGTCCGTTGCGCCGCTTGTTGCCCTCACCGGTGCAGACCAACTGGCGTATCCACGTGCGCGATCCGGCGACGGGCCATCGCGGGATCACGTTCCTCACCAACGCGATCACCCATTCCGTGCCCGCGCTGGCAGCGCGGATGACCACCGAGGGGATGCCGATGCACGTGCTCAACCGTGGCGAGGTCGTGGCTCGCGGCGCCGAGCTGTGGGTCTCGCTCGATCCGGGCGAAGGCAGCGCCCCCGACGCCGAGCTCGTCGTCCGACCGAGCGCACAGCCTCCGGCGCTTGCTTCTGCGTGGGCCGAGTGTTTTGCCGACTACCGTGCGTTCCTCGCCTACTGCGTTCCACAAGACCGCGCCATGTCGAGTCAGCCGTTACGAGGGCGCATCTCCCGGCAGGAGATCGACCTCGGGATCCCGCTCGAATCGTGCACGCCGCTCGAGGGCACCGTCAGTTCCTCGGCCGCGCGCGCGATCGCGGGTGATGCAGACCCGATCTGTTTCCATGTCGCGCAGGTGAGCTTCCGCTTCTCGCTCGAGGCCCACGACTCGCGCAGTTCGCGCACCTGAAGTCGCCACCGGCCGACGCTCGTGATAACGAGCGCCGACCATGAAGTTCGTCGACGAGGTTCGCATCCGCGTGAAGGCGGGAGATGGCGGCAACGGCTCGGTCGCCTTCCGCCGCGAGAAGTACGTTCCGTTCGGCGGCCCCGCGGGGGGAGACGGCGGCAACGGCGGCTCGGTCGTGCTCGTCGCCGACGAGGGACGCACGTCGCTCCTGGACCTCGCCCACGCACCGCACGTACGCGCCAAGAACGGTGAGCACGGCCGCGGCAAGGACCAGTACGGCAAGGCCGCGCCCGACTCCGAGGTGAAGGTTCCGGTCGGAACGATCGTGTGGAACCACGACACCGGCGAGCGGATTGCCGATCTGACCGAGCACGGCATGCGCGCAGTCGTCGCGCAGGGCGGCAAGGGCGGTCGGGGCAACATCCACTTCTCGACGCCGTTCGACCGCGCACCGCGTCGAGCCGAGCCGGGGGTCGAGGGCGAGGAGAAGATCATCCGCCTCGAGCTGAAGGTCCTCGCCGACATCGGGTTGCTGGGCTTTCCCAACGTGGGCAAGTCGACGTTGGTCGCGACGATGTCGCGGGCCCGACCGAAGGTCGCCGACTACCCGTTCACGACGCTGCGACCGCACCTCGGCGTGGTGAAGATCGGCGGGAAATCGAGCTCCGCGAGCTTCGTCATCGCAGACATCCCCGGGCTCATCCCAGGCGCGAGCGAAGGCCACGGTCTCGGGACCCGCTTCCTCAAGCATGTCGAGCGCTGCCGGGCCCTGCTCCACCTCGTCGCGCCGCCGACCGACGAGCTCCGGGAAGAAGGCCGTGAGCCGCTCGCCGACTTCGATCTCATCAACGCGGAGCTCGCCAAGTTCGCCCCCGAGCTCGCGGCGCGACCGCAAATCGTCGCCATGAGCAAGGGCGACCTCCCCGAAACGCGCGAAGCATTCCTCGAGGTCCAGAAGCGCTTCAAGAAGCGTGGAATCGCCATCCGGTTGATCAGCGCAGCGACAGGCGAGGGCCTCGAGCAACTCGCGTCGGATCTCTACCATCTGGTGCGTGGTCGCCGTCCCGAACAGGACGACGCCGAAGCCGAGCCGGTCGCGGTGAGCGTTCCCGTGGAGGAGCCGAAAGCGAAGAAGCCCGCAGCCAAGGTCAAGGCGAAGAAGCCCGCAGCCAAGGTCAAGGCGAAGAAGCCCGCAGCCAAGGCCAAGGCGAAGAAGCCTGCAGCCAAGGTCACGAAGAAGCCCGCAGCCAAGGCCAAGGCGAAGAAGCCCGCAGCCAAGGCGAAAGAGCCCGCGGCCAAGGCGAAAAAGCCCGCGGCCAAAGCGAAGAAGCCCGCGGCCAGAGCGAAAAAGGCCAAGAAGCCGGGCAAAACGCGCCGTTGAGCCACAGAACGTCCGGCGGGGCCTCGCCCGTGCTACCTTCGCCGGCCGCATGATCACCGTCGGCTGCGCGGGATTCGCCGTCCCCCTGACCCGCTACGTCAAGGAGTTCATGTTCGTGGAGGTCCAGGAGACCAATACCTCCACGCCTGGACGAGGCACGCTCGGTCGCTGGAAGCGCCAGGGCCCCGAGGGGTTCGAGTTCGCGCTCCTCGGGCCGCGTGAGGTGGGCCAGGAGGGCTTCCGCGAGGGCAAGGTCGTCGAGACCGCGCTCGCGATGTTGTCCGACGTCGCCGAGGAGCTCGGGAGCAAGACGGTGGTCTTCCTCGCGCCGCCCGACTTCGCCGCCAACAAGGCGAACCGCGCCGTGGTGAAGGATTTCCTCACGAGCGTGCGCAAGCGCTTCGATCGCGTCGTGTGGGAGGCTCCGCCGACCTGGGACGCGGACGACGCGCTCGAGGTCGCGCTCGAAGCAGGCGCGGTCGCCGCACGCGATCCGCTCAGCGCGGGCACCTACAAATCCAAGTTCGGCTACTACCGTTTGCCCGGCCCGGCCGGTCACAAGTCGCGCTACGAAGACCCCGCGCTCGAGAAGCTCGCCGAGATCGTCAAGGCCGCCAAACACGAGAACAGCGTCTGGGTCTTCACCAACGTCGACATGTTCGCCGACGCCAAGCGGCTGAAGAAGCTGCTGAAGCTCTGAGCGTCGTCAGACCTCCGTAGACCTCCGTCGTCAGCCCGTGCTGACGCCGAAGGACAGAAGCCGCGCGGAGCTGCGACGTGAAGCACGGCGAAGCGGTGCGCAACGGCGCGTTGCGCAGCGGGGGGTGTCGGGGGGAGCGAACGCTCCCCCTGACCTCAAACGACGGTGCGGCCGCGCACCAGGTTGATCACCAGGGTGACGACGGCGAGCACGAGCAGGATGTGGATCCACATGCCGAGCTGCGACGAAGTCGCGACGCCGAGCACCCACAGGAACAGGAGCAGAATCGTCAGTGCCCACAGCATTGGTACACCTCCAGCGTGCCTCCGCACGCACGTGCGGGGCCTTGGGGAACGGGTGGTTGACGAACGGGCGACGGCCCGCTCTCGGGTTCAGCTGATCTTCGAGAAGACGCGACCGATGACGTAGCCGACACCGACTGCGACACCGAGCACGAGCATCGGGTTCTCCTGCATCGCGGTGGCCAGCCGCCGATCGAGCGTCTCGACAGCGTCCTTGGCTCTATCGGTGACGTCCTCGACTTGCGTGCGTGCACGCTCGACAATCTTGCTGACGTCGCGCCCTTCTCCGCGCGCTTCGGTCGCAGTGCCGTTCTGGTTCGCCATCGAGGGCTCCTTCCGGTGACACGGTGCTTCGGTCGGCCACCGACGAGCGATTCGTATGCCAACAGCTCCTCCGTGGCAGTTGCCCCTGCGATGGGTCGCGGCTGCACAGGTAGGGCATCGAACGGTACCGAGTGACCGGCATCGAGTAACTGTGGCCGCGGCACGCACGACCAGTCCCGAGATCGCCCGCGTCAGCCGCGAGACGCTCACCCGCGAGACGATCTGCCGGCCGACCCGCGAGCCGCGCGCTCCTTTCGTCGCCGGTCCGCCGGGGCCGCGCATCGCGGCTGCACCGCGTGTCGTCGGCGCAGCCGTGGCACGCGAAGGGGGCCCGACGACGCGGAGCTCGTGCGGCGCGCCCGAGTCCGAGAGCCGGGCACGAGAACCCGAGCTGCTCGTCGTCTTGGACCGAACGCTGCTTCCCGCGCTGCGGGAGGCCTTCGAGGCGCGCGGAGGCTCGGTGGTGCTGCTGCGAGACGAGCCCGTCCCGAAGCCATCGTGGTCGCGCGGCCTCGACCGAGCGTCGCTGGTCGCGGCCACGTTCGGCTCGTTGGCGGCCGTGTCGGGTGCGCTGTTGGGGCGAGGGGAGACCTCGCTCCCGGTGGTCGGTTGGCTGCCCTCGTCGGTCGTCGCGGCGGCGGCGTTCGCGGGTGGTGTGGCGACGCTCGGCTTCGCGCTCGCGTTCGTGCTGGATGCAGCGTTCCCGTCGCAGCTCGCTCGACCCGCTCGCGTGCTCTGCGTCGTGCGCGGCGTCTTCGCGGGAAATGAAGTGCGCGCGCTCGGAGGCGAGCTCCTCGCGCTCCTCCCGCGCGCCGACTGAAGCACGGATGGGCGGCACCCTCGCGAGTGCCGCCCATTCGTTCGCTCGTTCCAGGCTCAGGACCTGCGAGCTGCGGATCCCGTCGCCATCGTCGGTACGGTCTTGCTCACGCCAACCTTCTCCGAGAGCTGGCCCATGCGTTCCTCGAGCATGCGCTGCGCGTCGGAGGCACTGCGCCGGACCCTCTGCCGGATCTCTTCGCCGCGGTAGGGCGTGAGAAACAGCGCGAGGCCCGCGCCGACGGCCATGCCAGCGCCAATGCCGGCGAGCATCGGGAAGACCCAATCGCCGCTCGAGCGCTTCCGCAGACCCATGAGGCCGAGCACGTCGTCGGCATCGACGTCGCGGATGTTTCCGCGCATGTTCGACATGTACTTCCGGATGTTCATCGCTGGTTGCTCCTTCTGGTGGCTTCTTGCAGGAGGCTCGTTCCACGCAGCGTGCCAGCTCCGGTGTGACCGTCTCGTGCACACGAGCTTGTGCGCGCTGCGCGACGCAACAGCGCCGGCGACATCTACTCGGGCCTTGAACCCGCGTTGTGCTACGCAGAAGCTCGAGTCATGCGTTGGTTGACGATCCCCCTGCGGCGTGACGCCGACGTGCTCTTCGCGCGGGGCCGCCTGCGTGCGTTCGTCGATGCGACCGGCCTCTCGGGAATCCACCGCACCCGTCTGGTGACGGTCGGGACCGAGCTTGCGCGCGCGGCGGTCTCCACCCGCGACGGTTCCATCGAGTTCGGCTGGGATCGCGAGGCGGAGCGGCCGTTCTGCATGGTCGATCTGCCAAGTTATGCCGACGTCCCTGCCGATCTGGTCCAAGAGGAGCGTGAGCGCTCCGAGGGAGACCGCGGCCCCTTGAGGTTCGACGTCCAGCGCGAGCGCGAGCGCACGCGCTATCGCTTCGTCGTCGAGTCGCGCGCGGCCGCCGACGAGGTCCAACGCGCAGTGGCCGAGGCGCCAGAAGCCACCGCGGTCGAGCTGCTCCGCGAGCAGAACCTCGAGATGGCCCGCATGCTCGGCACTCTGCGCGACCGTGAGTTCGAGCTCGTGCGCGCGCTCGACGAGGCCCGCCGCAACGCGAACGAGGCGACCGCCCACGCACTCCACCTCCGCGAGCTCGGCAAGAGGAAGGACGAGCTCCTGGCGATCGCCTCCCACGACATCCGCTCGCCCATCGCCGCCGCCAAGGGAGCGCTCGAGCTGCTGGAGCCGACCCTCACGAACCTGAACGACGACCAGAAGCATCTGCTCGGTGTCGCGCGCCGTGCCGCCGACACGGTGGTGCACCTGCTCGGCAACCTCCTCTCGACTGCGTTGCTCGAGGGGGACGACGACGAAGTCGCACCCCCGCCGATCGTGGACGTCGGAGCGATCGCCCGCGAGGTCATCGATCAGATGTCCGTGCAGGCGCGGCACAAGGGACTGCAGCTGCAGCTCGACGTCGACTCCGAGACGACCACCGTGCGCGGTGACTTGATGTGGATCCGTCAGGTGATCTCCAACCTGGTGAACAACGCGCTCAAGTTCACGCCCAAGGGCGGGCACGTCGAGGTGCGCGTCGGTCGCGACGGCGACGCTGTGACGCTGACCGTCGAGGACGACGGCGTCGGCATCCCCGCGGACAAGATCGAGCGCGTGTTCGATCGCCTGACCAAGCTGCGGCCCCGCGGCACGGCGGGCGAGCGCGGGACGGGAATCGGCCTGTTCGTCACACGTCAGCTCGTCGCGCGGCTCGGGGGATCGATCGACGTCGCGCCGCGCGCGCCGACCGGCACGAGGTTCCAGGTCCGCGTGCCTCATGCCGTGGGCACGGCCTTGCCCATCTCCGATCACGCCCCGGTGTGATCACTGCGAAGGGGCGAACTGCGCGCCAGGCGGTACGCACGGATCGCGGTCGCTCGGAGCTTCGCCTTCCCCACACGCTCGGGGGCCAACGCCCTCGTGCTTGGGCATCTCGACGCGCTGGCGCTCGGCGCGGCTCTGATCGCCGACCGTGCGCCTCGCAGTCAGCTCTCGCGGCGCGAGCAAGAGCAACAAGCAGATCGTCGCGAGCCCGAGGAGCAGCCAGCGCATCATGGACCCACCACGGCGCCGACGGCGCGGGCGCGTTGTTCGCGATCCCACAAACGGAGCGCAGTCAGACAGAGGGCGACGATCAGCGGTCCGGCGAAGAGCCCGAACCCGCCGAGAGAAGCCGTGCCGCCGAACATCCCGACCAGCACCAGCAGCGGGTGCAGCCGTGACCTCCGGGTGCGCGTCAGATACGGGCGGGCGAAGTGATCGATGCCGCCGATCACGACGATCCCCAGGATCACGAGCACGGTGGCCGCGAACGTTCGCCCCTGCGACCAGAGGACGGCCGCTACTGGCCCCCAGACCAGAACGGTGCCGACCGGCACCATCGCCGCGATGGCCGTGAGCACCGTGAGCAAGGCCGCGCTCGACAGTCCGAGCGCGAAGTATCCGATGCCTGCCACCCCACCCTCGAGCGACGCAGTGAGCACCATCGAGACGAGCACGGCTCGGCCGACGTCGACGAACTCTCGGACGAAGGCGTCGACGTGCTCGCCCGCCAACGGTGAGACCCGCCTGGCGAACCCCATCGCGGCGTGACCGTCGAGCAGCACGTAGTAGACGGTCATCACGAAGACGAGCACGCCGAGCACGAGCTCCGTCGTCGTTCCAATGAGCGCGGGCACGGCATCGGCCAGGCGCAACTCGAGCGCGCGCACCAGCTCCCGCGGCGAGCTCGGCGTCGCGTTCGCATCCAACAACGGCGCGAGCGTGGCCAGGCGGCCGTCGCGTAGCGCGACGAACACGATGCGCAGCTGGGACACGATGGGCACCGCGACGGCGGCGACCGGCAGCACGATGATCAACACCACGAACGCGGTCAGCGCAGCTGCCGCCCGCCGTGCGCCTCCGAGACGGCGCATGCGCGCCATCCACGGGCGGACGATTCCGGCGACACACGCGCCGAGCAAGAGCGGCCCGATCAGCGAGCGAATCGCGAGCAGCGCCGCGAGCGAGAGGACGCACGCGACGACGATCAGCGTCACGCGACCGATCCCCTCGACCGGCGTGACCGGGAGTGACGCGAGGGAGGGGCGTGCGCCGTCTGGTGATGGGCTCACGCTCGCCCGCGGTGCAGCCAGGGTGCCAGTGCCGCAGGGGTGACGGGCGAGCAGCACGTGCACGGATCGACGGCATCGCACTGGTACACGCATTGCGAACGCGCCTGTCGGTGTGCGCGTCGCGCGACGAACACCGTCCCCATTATTCGCAGGAGGCCGAGGATGCAGGGCGAATCGATGAACATGGGTCGTGACCTCGAGGAGACGCAGCAGAAGGCGATCGAGGGGCTGCGCGAGGCGCAGAGCGCGATCGAGTCGTACGCGCGCGAGAACCCGCGCACCGCCGTGGCCATCGCGGTCGGCGTGGGCTTCGTGCTCGGGGGCGGCCTGACGCCGCGGATCCTCTTCGGCCTCGGTGCGCTCGCCGCGCGCACCGTCGCGCGCGATTACGTACGCGATCAGCTCGGTTCCTACGCCAGCGGACTGATCGGAGACCGCGCCGAAGCAGAGTGAGCCCCCGAGTGGCACGGCGCGCGCAAAGCATCTCGGGGAGACGTGGAAACCGAACCCGAGGTGATCGATGAACGACCCGAGCAAGCCGAACCAGGAGCCTCGACGCGTCTCGCAGCCCAACCAACCGAGTCAGCCGCAGAAGACGAAGCCGGTCGAGGCGCCCGGGAGCGAGTACGAGAAGGAAGTTCCCCACTCCGGTGAACCGCCTGTTGCCCATACGGGCAAGTTCGGCGAGGGGAGCTACGAGGGCACGCGCGAGTACGCCGAGGGCTACGAGGAGTTCGCGAGGAGCACGTCCCCAGACGAGTCAGTGAAGAAGGGCCAGGAGATCGATCCGAACGACCCTGTGCTGAAGGAGGCGGAGGAACGCGCGAAGTCCGCGCGCGTTTCGTCGACGTCCATCCATTAGCACCCCGCTCGCTTCGCTCGCGGGGAATTGCCCTCACCCCAACCCCTCTCCCAAAGGGAGAGGGGCGCAGAATTTCCGGCAATTCTCGGGCCCTCTCCCTTCGGGAGAGGGTTGGGTGAGGGCAAATCTCCGGGGCCGCGAAGGCGGACCCGGGCGAATCCGGACGCTCGGACCTTCGACCGGAGCGCTCAAGCCTCCGCTTCGTTCTCGGGCGCGGCCGGGCCGTCCTCTTCCGGCACGGCCTCGGCATTGCTCTTCATCACGCCGTACTCTTCGAGACGGTTGTACAGGCAGCGTCGGCTGATGCCGAGCACGCGCGCGGCCTTCTGCTTGTTGCCGCCGACGTACTCGAGCGTGCGGAGGATGAGCGACTTCTCCGCCTCCTGGATCGTCGTGCCGAGCGGGATGACGATCGCGTTCGGCGGCACCATCGGCGGCGGCGGCTCGCTGCGCGGCAACAGCTGCGAGGGCATCGGCGGTGGCGTCGCCATGATTGGCATCGGCGGCGGCTGATAGGAAGGCGGCGGTTGCGCAGCCTCTGGCGACGAGAGCGGCGACTGCGCCGCCTGCCCGCTCGGCATCGGGGGCGTCAGCGCGCCCGCGACGAACGAGGCCGAGCTCCCGGTGAGCATCATCGAGGAGGCGCCATCGAGCGGCGCCAGCTCGTACCGGGTGGCGACGTGACGCGCCTGCGTCTCGCGGACGACCTGACCAGGGTCGGGCAGGCGTTCGGCCACGAGTTGCAGCGAATGCGCGGCCAGCTCGGTGGTGGTGGCGAACACGGCGGCGCGCTCCATCACGTTGCGCAGCTCACGTACGTTGCCCGGCCAGGGGTAGCTCACGAGGCGCTCTGCCGCGGCGAACGAGATGCGACGCACGGGGGTGCCGTAGCGCTGGGCGAACCGCAACAGGTAGTGCTCTGCGAGCGGCAGGATGTCGTCGCGGCGCTCGCGCAGTGCGGGCAAGGTGATCGAGAACACGTTCAGGCGGAAGTAGAGGTCCTCGCGGAACTTGTTCTCCTGAACCAGCGTGAGCAAATCGCGGTTGGTTGCGGCGATGACCCGCACGTCGGCGACGTGCTCCTTGCGGCCACCGACACGCGTGAAGCGCATCGTCTCGAGCACGCGCAGGAGCGCGATTTGGACGTCGTGCACCATGGTGCCGACTTCGTCGAGGAAGATGCTTCCGCGCGAGGCAGCCTCGAACTTGCCGTCGGCTGCGGTGAGCGCTCCCGTGAACGCGCCGCGCTCGTGGCCGAACAACTCGGATGCGACGAGCTCCTTCGGGATGGCGCCGGTGTGGACCGGGACGAACGCCGCGTGACGTCGACCGCTCCGATTGTGGACGGCGCGTGCGACGAGCTCCTTGCCCGAACCGCTCTCGCCGACGATGAGCACGGGGGCCTCGGTGCGCGCGACGCGCTCGATGGCATCGAACACCTGCCGCATCGGCCCCGAACGGCCGAGCATCCCTTCGAACCAACCGTCGGCCGATACCGGCCGGAGATCGCTGTCGATCGGCTGGCCGACGGGCGGAGGGGAAGCCTGACTCTCGCTGCCGGTGCCCATCATCGGGCCGTTCGCGAGCAACTCGGAGACGAGCCCACGCAACCGTTGGCCATCGATTGGCTTCTGCAGGAAGTCGGCGGCCCCTTGCTTGAGCGCCTCGACCGCTGCGTGCACCGAGCCCTCTCCGGTGAGCACCAGGACCGGCACGTTGTTGCCGGCGCCGCGGAGGGTGGTGATGAGCTCGATCCCGGTCCGCTCGGGGAGGTTCAGGTCCGTGACGATGGCATCGACGCGTTGGCGTTCGACGATCTCGAGCGCCTCCTCGGCACTCGACGCGCCGATCGACTCGACGCCGCTTCCGGCGACCATCTTTCGAACGACCGCAAGGTAGTCGGCGTCGTCATCGACGCAGAGCACCACGCGAGCGAGCGCGTCGTCGCGTCGGACCGACGAAGGACCAGCGAACGGTCCGGTGGGCGTGGGATGGGTGGCGTTGGACATTCTCCCTCGGAGGTCTTCCTAGTCTCGGTCCGGGGTCTGCCTCGCGCCGCGACCAGCGCGGAGAAGGGAGAGCCCAGCCTGGTCCTTGGGGGACCGGACGAGAGCTCGCCGGAAGCCAGTGTGAATCACCGTGACAGTGCGATGCACCACCGGAGGAAAGAGCGCGCGGCAGAGGCACTCAGTTACGCACAATGTAGCGTGCGCGCTCTGCACTGGGGCACGACGCAAGCATGAAATCGCAAAAAACCGTCTCGTCAGCGGCTTCCGAGCTTCTCGCGATCGACCGATTCGGGACGGGGCGTGAAGAGATCGGCGAATCGGACCAGCGGCGGCGGGAGCACGGCGCCCCTGCGGCGATGGGCGACGACGGCGTGCGCCAACTCCTCGATCACGACCTCCATGGGACGCGCCTCGAGCTCGACGTCGTCGACCACGTCGCCTGCCTTCGGGGCCTCGGCGGCGCGTCGGATCGGGTCGTGCCGGACATCGTGGAAGCCGGCATCGCCCTCCATCACGCACGTCAGCACCTCGACGAAATCGAGATACAGCGGGTTGATGATCACGACGAGCCGACGCTCGCGGTGCTCACCGACGAGGGCACGCAAGACGTTCTGCGGGACGGGTGCGCCGTGCTTGAGGAGCGCCGACTCGATGCGCGCGCGACGACCGGGGTCGTCCTCGACGCCGAGGAGCGGCGCGTACAGCGCGATCGCCGGCGCACCGACGTCGGGCGCGTCGATCTCGAGGGCGTCGATCCAAGCCTCGCGCCCGTCGACGGGGAGTGAGCGGTAGGTCAGCGCGGCCGCCCAGGCAGCCTCGGGGTCATGGGCGAGCGCCTCGAGCCACACGCGCCAGGCACGTGCGTAGCGGGCGTCGTCCTCGGTCAGCCCCTTGCTCACGACGCGCGTGATGGGGGGGTCCCGCGACACGACCGGCATCGCGCCCGACATGGGCGGCGCCTTGGGATCGTTCTCACCATCGCTGCCGCTCATCGACCTCTCAGGGGCTAACGCCTCTGCCTCGCCGGGGCAACGCGCGGCCGTGATCGAACTATTCTCGCGCCGTCGCTTGACGCCCGGCGCGTGACCCTTCGCGATCTCGGATAGTCTGAGGGGCGAGCTCGATCCGGCATGCACGAGGGACATCCCACACGCCGCAAGGCCGACGACGCACGGGTCCGCGAGGCACTCGACCTCCTCGACGCCGTCGCGCGCAGCGTGGCGCGTCAGCTCGGCAGCCGGTTCGACCTCGACGACCTCAAGGGCTACGCCCACGAGGCCATCACCGACGTCGTGACCAAGTTCGACGAGGGGCGGGGCGTGTCGTTCCGCTCGTTCGCACGGCTACGGCTGCGTGGTGCGATCATCGACGGCCTCCGCAAGGAGTCGGGGCTGCCCCGCGGCGTCGCGGCCCGCCTGCGCGCGATGGAGGCCGCCGACCTCTACGTCGAGACCAAGTCCGAGGAGCACGGCGCACAGAAGCCGACCACGGGCTCCGAGGCCGACGCGCGGGTGCAGAACTTCCTCAAGGGCCTCGCCACCGCCTATGCGACCGGGCTCGTCGCACGCGAGGGCGGGGAGTCCGCCGAGGCGTCCGACGACCAGGACACCGTCGATCCGGAGCAAGCGGCGTCACGGAAGCAGACCCGCGCGCTCCTCGACCGCGCGCTCACCGACATCGGCGATCCGGAGGGCACCATCCTCCGCCGGCATTACTTCATGGACGAAGACCTGCAAGACGCGGCGGCGAGCCTTGGACTGTCCAAGTCGTGGGGCTCCCGGCTGCATGCGCGGGGCATCGAGAAGCTCACCAAGCGACTGTCGGAGCTACGCGGCACGCTCTGACTCGGGTGTCGCCGTTTTCGGCGGCCTGACACCCGCGCGGGCGCAAGTGCAGGCGCAAGCGCAAGCGCAAGCGCAAGCGCAGGCGCAGGCGCCCGCGCGGGCTCAAGCGCATGGGCTCGCGCAGGCGCCTGCGGGGTGCATTAGCGGGTGCGGACGCGCGGCCGAGGCCACGCGCCCGCACCAATGTTCACTTGCGGGCGTTCTTCATGAGCGTGCCGACCACCAGGGCCATGGAGTCAGCGAGTTCGTGTGCGGGCGGCTCGATGTAGCCGAGAGCCACTGCGACCTCGATGGCCGCGATGACCTCGCGCATCGAGCCGGCACCGGTGTGATAACGAGCGGCGCGATTGCGGCCGCGACTGGATGCGCCTTCGGCCACGTTCAGCGGCACGCTGGTGAGCGCGCGCCGCATCTGCCGTGCGAGGTCAGCATCGTGCTGACCGACTTGCTCGAGGACGGGACGAAGCGTGCGGACGATGACGAGGATGACGTCGTAGATACGAAGCATGGTGATCTCCTTCACCCCGTTGCTCGGGGCGAAGTCCCGAGACCAGGCGCGCGCAGGCGCGGTCCAGGCTCGCGAGGCTTTGCGAGCGACCGCGC
>Ga0208492_1001274_pt1 | contig 16357 bp, 15 predicted proteins | sample Subbioar_CSW14AB_FD_184820 | JGI IMG/M metagenome (GOLD analysis project Ga0208492, IMG submission 184820) | Serpentinite rock and fluid subsurface biosphere microbial communities from McLaughlin Reserve, California, USA - CR12Mar_CSW14AB (SPAdes) | ecosystem: Environmental > Terrestrial > Deep... | reverse complement strand
AGATGTCAGAGGCTAATTTCGAAAAAACAACAGCCAAAATCAGCATATCTACCCGCAATGAAATTTTCGTTGCCAATGGAGAAGTCATGAAATTTGACGGATTCCTGAAAGTATATATGGAATCAACGGATGAGGAGAATGAAATAAATCTGGATGAGGAAAATGAAAACTCAATTCTCCCTCCGCTCAGTCAGGGTCAGCAACTGAACCTCAGGGAAATGAATGCTACCGAACGTTATTCCCGTCCGCCGGCAAGATACACGGAAGCAAGTCTGGTCAAAAAGCTCGAGGAACTGGGAATTGGCAGACCTTCTACCTACGCACCTACTATTTCAACCATCCAAAACCGCGGTTATGTTGTTAAAGAAGAGCGTGAAGGAAAGAAACGTAACATTAAGGTGATCAGCCTGAAAGATTCACGGGTATCTAAAAGTATTAAAACAGAAAATACCGGTGCAGAAAAAAATAAGCTATTCCCAACAGATATTGGTGCCGTAGTGAATGACTTTCTGGTTGAGCACTTTAAAGGAATTGTAGACTTTCATTTTACAGCTAAAGTTGAAAAGGAGTTTGATGAAATAGCTCAGGGATTGAAGAACTGGACAGAAATGCTCCGCTCCTTCTACAACCCTTTCCATACAGAAGTTGAAACTACTCTTCAAAATGCAAACCGGGCAAGTGGCGAACGGGAATTGGGAATTGACCCCGAAACCGGAAAGAAAATCTCCGTTCGTATAGGACGCTACGGACCTTTCGTTCAAATAGGCGAATCTTCTGAAAATGAAGAAGACGAAAAACCAAGATATGCCAGCCTTCGCTCAGGGCAAATGATTGAAAGCATAACCCTTGCAGAGGCTCTGGATTTGTTTAAACTTCCTTTCCAGCTTGAAAACTATGAAGGCAAAGAACTCAGTGTGGGTGTCGGACGCTTCGGGCCTTATATCAAGTGGGGTGATAGTTTCATTTCTTTACCTAAAGGAGAAGACCCGCTTTCAGTAAATCTGGAGCGCGCAATTGAACTGATAAATGAAAAAAATATGGCTGAAGCACCTGTAGCTGAATTTCAGGGACTTCCGGTAACCAAAGGTAAGGGTCGTTTCGGACCATTTATTAAATGGAACAATCTCTTTATCAATGTACCGGTAAGATATAATTTCGACAGACTTAGTCAGGCAGATATTGAAGATCTGATCAGTAAAAAGATAGAGAAAGAATCCAATCGCTTTATTCAGCAATGGCCGGAAGAAAAGATCGCTATTGAAAACGGAAGATGGGGACCATTTATCCGCTTTGGTAAACAAATGCTTAAACTGGGTAAAAATCCTGCAAGCAAGGATAAATACACAGCAGAAGAACTTGCCGAAATCTCTTTGGAATCTGTAAAAAAACTGATTACAGAACAAGTTCCTGATGCTTTTGCCGCTAAAGCCAGAAAAGCAGTTAAAAAGGCTCCGGCAAAAAAGAAACCGGCAAAAGCTGCAGCAAAAAAATAGTACCGATAAGTGTTCCGGAATTATTTATGAAGAAAGACCTCCCTGAAAACATTGTGGAAAATATTTCCATTGCTGTGGTTCTTGAATCCTCCGGTCCTGAAAGTAAAACCTGGAAGGTTTATCTTCTGAACCTGAAATCTGACCCTATTGAAACCGTGCTGGTCAGCTCAAAAGGTTATGGAGAAAAAGATGGGGAACAGGTTAAAACATCTATCCTGCGTCACTCTTTAGGTGGCATTCCTGCAAACTCCTACGCGGCAATAGAATTAATTGACGAACAGGTTTTCGGACTGACTAATGAATACTGGCTCAGCTATTATCTGAATGGAAACATTTACGATAAAAAATTCATTTTCGTACCTGAAAGCATAGTCGATACCAACTTAATCCGTGTTCCTTTGCTGAACAAACCCGGAGTTATGATAGGCTGATCCTCCCCTTCTTAATTAAAGCCGACAGAATCCTATATTTGAGCATGGATTCAGCACAAAATTTACCTGTTTTAAGTCGGGAAGAACAACGCGTACTTGGCTCTTTAATCGAAAAAAGCCGTACAACACCCGACTATTATCCGATGTCATTAAACGGACTCCAGTCGGCCTGCAACCAGAAAAGCTCAAGACACCCGATAGTTCAATACAGCGAAGAAACGATTATTCAGACACTTGATTCACTAAAAAAGAAGGGTCTGATCTCTACAGTTACCGGAGGAACCGGAAGAGTAATCAAATACAAGCATAATCTGGCTATTGTTTATCCATTGGTACCTGCAGAACTCTCTGTGATATGCTTGTTATTACTAAGAGGTGCCTTAACTCCGGGAGAAATAAACAGCAATTCAGGCAGATTATATGAATTTGAAAGTCTGGAAGAGGTGAATAACATACTTCAAAAACTTTCCGGACCGGGACAGGCATTTGTAAAAGCTCTGAGCCGTAAACCGGGGCAAAAAGAGGTTCGCTATGTTCACCTTCTGGGAGATTACCAGGAAGAGGATGAACCAGCGGTTAATGATACCGGAGATCAGACATCGGTTGCAGCACTTGAACTTCGTGTTCAGACTCTGGAAAGTGAACTAGCAGAACTTAAAGAGGCGTTTAACAAACTGATGGCTGAATTAAGCTGACCGTTTACTCAATTAATTTTATACAGAAACTGATTCAGGTAACTTAATGAACTGATCATTTATGGTTTATGCTTGAGAACATTGACTTACATCAGGTATTGGTCATTGATATTGAAACAGTACCTCAATATCCGACTTTCAGTGATTTGCCTGTCGAAATGCAGCAATTATGGGAGCTAAAGACCAGATTTCAGCGAAAAGACGGAGAAAGCCCGGCAGAGTTTTACGTAAGAGCCGGAATATTATCTGAATTTGGTAAGATCATTTGCATCTCTGCCGGAATATTCTCTCATAAAACCCAAAATATATCTCTTCGGGTAAAATCCTTTTATGGCGATAATGAAAAGGAAATTTTAAAAGAATTCACAGCGCTTTTGAGTAAACAGCCTGATACGCTGGTTTTATGTGCTCATAATGGAAAAGAGTTTGATTTCCCTTATTTATGCCGAAGATTGCTGATAAACAATATGGATATCCCCTCCCAGTTAAGGATTCACGGCAAAAAACCATGGGAAGTGATGCATCTGGATACGATGGATCTGTGGAAATTCGGAGATTATAAAAATTATACTTCACTGAACCTTCTTGCAGCTGTACTGAATATTCCAAGCCCCAAAGATGATATTGACGGAAGTATGGTTTGTAAGGTTTACTGGGAAGACAAAGACCTCGAAAGGATAAAAAGTTACTGCGAAAAAGATGTCATTACAACAGCCCGCATATTATTGAGATTTAAAGCTTTACCCCCATTGCCAGATGATTCCATCGCATTTGTAAAATAAAGCAATGAACCGGATTTGTGCCAGTTTAATGTTATCTTATTGTTTCTAAGGTATTTATTCGCAGTATTAGCCTTATCTTTAATCAAATATTGAAAAATGTCGAAGAAGAAATCAAACAGCTTTAATCTGGTATTAACCAAACTCATTACCGATGTGTTTGAAAAATCAGGAAATAAGGCTTTAAATTATAAGCAAGTAGCTTCCAAACTTAATCTTCATGACGATGAATCCAGAAGTTTGATTCTGGAAATTCTGAAAGAAGAAACAAGAAAAGGAATTCTGAAAGAACCTGAAAAGGGTAAATTCATCCTCAAACAGCAAAAAACCTATGTCACCGGTAAGGTTGACATGACTTCTGATGGATCTGCTTATATCGTCAGTGAAGATGAATTTGAAGAAGATATTTATGTTGCTCCCCGCAAACTACGGAATGCATTACATGGAGATATTGTTAAAGTCTATGTCTATGCTAAAAGTAAGGGCAGGAAAAAGGATGGCGAGGTAGTCGAAATCATTGAGCGGGCAAAAATGGACTTTACCGGTATTGTAAAGCTATCCGACCGTTTTGCTTTCTTTATCCCCGATGACCGTAAGATGCTGCATGACATTTTCATTCCGCTGGATGGTCTGAATGGTGCAAAAGATGGATATAAAGCAATTGCAAGGATCGTCGACTGGCCTGAAGAAGCTAAAAACCCGATCGGTGAGATCACTCATGTTTTAGGTAAGCAGGGAGATAACAATGCTGAAATGAACGCCATATTGGCGGATTATGGTTTCCCGCTGGCATTTCCCGACTCAGTAGAAAAAGAAGCAGAAGCCATTAATGAAACAATCAGCGCAGAAGAGATCAGAAAAAGAAAAGATTTCAGAGATGTTCTGACGTTTACAATTGACCCTGCCGATGCCAAAGATTTTGACGATGCAATCTCTTTCAGAAGTCTGGGAAATGGTAATGTGGAAGTTGGAATTCATATAGCTGACGTATCTTATTATGTTGAAAAGGGTTCAGCATTAGATAAAGAGGCTTTTGAGAGAGGAACCTCGGTTTATCTGGTCGACAGGGTTATTCCGATGCTCCCTGAGCGACTTTCTAATGGGCTTTGTTCACTAAGACCTAATGAAGACAAACTCTGTTATTCAGCGGTATTTGAGCTTGATGATGAAGCAAATGTGATTGAACAATGGTTTGGTCGAACAATTATTCATTCGGATACGCGCTTCAGTTATGAAGATGCACAAGAAATCCTGGAAAATAAGATAGGAAAACATTCTGAAGAACTTTTGAAGCTCAATGCATTAGCCTATAAACTCCGTGACCGTAAGTTTAAACATGGAGCAATCAGCTTTGAAAGTGTAGAAATTAAATTCCGCTTAGATGAGCAGGGAAAACCAACAGGAGTTTATGTTAAAGAGCGTAAAGATGCTCATAAACTGATTGAAGATTTCATGCTGCTTGCCAATAAGAAGGTTGCAGAATTTATTGCAAAAAAAGGCAAAGGCAAACAGAAGCTTACTTTTGTTTATCGGGCTCACGACTCCCCTAAAGAGGATTCTCTATTAAGTTTCTCTCAGTTTGCCTCTAAATTCGGATACAAGATCGACATGAGTTCAGGACGCGAAACCGCTAAATCATTAAACTTTTTAATGGCCGATGTAGAAGGGAAAAAGGAGCAGAATGTACTGACGCAGCTGGCTATCAGATCAATGGCAAAAGCGATTTATACGACTAAAAAACACAGTCATTACGGATTGGCGTTCGATTATTATACGCACTTTACCTCTCCTATCCGCAGATACCCTGATGTGATGGTTCACAGGCTGCTGGACCTATATCTTGCCGGTGGAAAATCCGTAAACGAGGAAGAATATGAAAAGCTGTCGATGCATGCTTCGGTAATGGAGAAAAAAGCTGCAGATGCAGAACGTGCTTCTGTAAAGTACAAGCAGGCCGAATTCCTTCAGAACAATATCGGAGAAGAATTTAACGGAATTATTTCCGGACTGACAGAATGGGGTATGTATGTAGAAATCATTGAAAACAAGTGTGAGGGAATGATCCGTTTGCGGGATTTAAACGATGATTTCTATGTACTGGATGAAAAAAACTACTGTATCATCGGCCAGAGACGTAAAAAGAAATATCAGCTTGGCGATGAGGTGAAGATCATGGTTAAAAAAGTGGATCTGAGCAAGAGGCAAATCGATTTCACCCTCGTCAGATAAAGCTTTTTCAAACCATTAATTTCAAATGAACTAAGCTTAGAGCTCTGATATAATTGATCATGACCTTCAAATTCATCTTCTCCTGAGAATATTCTTCATGATCATTCAATGCTGTTGACCATGAAGAACTCACTGTTCAAATGATTAAATTAAGGTGTTTCACTCATTAAATTATCCGATTCAATAATCGATTTTTGTTAATTTTATACGGGCTTTAGCTTTATTAAAATGCATTCGATAGATCAACTACAAACCATCATTAACAAGGCAATAGCCAACACAAAATATACAGAGCAACCTGCAGAACTTTACGAACCTATATCCTATCTGATGCAGCTGGGAGGGAAAAGAATGCGTCCGGTGCTGGTACTTGTTGCAGCAGAGTTATTTGGTGGCGACATAAAAAAAGCAATTGATGCTGCTATTGGCATTGAACTCTTCCATAATTTCACCCTGATGCATGACGATATTATGGATAAAGCTCCCCTGCGACGAGGAAAGCCAACTGTTCATGAAAAATGGAATGAAAGCGCCGCAATCTTATCTGGCGATGTGATGTTTGTTGAAGCTTATAAGCTGATGATTAAAGTTGATGATACCATTCTGCGCGAAGTACTGGACATTTTCAGCAATACCGCATCCGGCGTATGCCAGGGGCAGCAGGAAGATATGAACTTTGAACAGAGAGATGATGTAAGCATTGACGAATATATCGGAATGATCCGTAAGAAAACGGCAGTTCTGCTCGCCGGTAGTATGCAAATTGGTGCTCTTATTGGCGGAGCTGATAAACAACAATCTGAACTGCTTTATTCCTTTGGCGAAAATCTTGGGATAGCCTTCCAGCTTCAGGATGACATACTCGATGTTTACGGCGATCCTGAAAAGTTTGGCAAGCAGGTTGGCGGCGATATTATTTCAAATAAAAAGACCTTTCTGCTGATCAAAGCTCTGGAACTAGCAAAAGGAGAAATCGCCGACGAATTGAATTACTGGCTCAATCTGGAAACGTTTGACATAGAGGCTAAAGTAAGTACGGTAAGTCTGATCTATAATAAACTTAAAGTAAAGGAGCTTGCAGAAGCTGAAATGGTTCATTATGCCGGGAAAGCATTGACTTCTTTAAATAAAATCAATGCATCTGATTCAAATAAAAAACTACTCAGAGTCTTTGCAGAACAATTACTTATTCGCGAACAATAAAAAAAGCCCTGATTTGCATCAGGGCTTTTTTATTTGATTTTTTAGGATCTGCAGATTATGCCTCAGCTGAATCATCTTTCTTAGCTGCTTTCTTTGCAGCAGGTTTTTTTGCTACTGCTGGTTCTTCTGCAGCTACTTCAACCGCTTCAGCCTTTGGAGCGGCAGCTTTTTTTGCTTTTGGAGCAGCATCTTCAACTACTACCGCAGCTTCTCTTGGAAGAATAGAAACATATGATTTATCATCATTTTTCTTTCTGAAGATTACAGTACCATCAATAAGAGCAAAAAGTGTATGATCTTTACCGATACCAACATTTTTGTCAGGATGATGCTGAGTACCACGCTGACGTACAATGATATTACCTGCAATAGCAGCCTGACCACCGAAGATCTTAATACCTAAACGCTTGCTATGCGATTCGCGACCGTTTCTGGAACTACCGGCTCCTTTTTTATGTGCCATGTTATTTTTTTATTTAAAGAATTGATATACAATTCCGGATTTTAGACTTAAAACTTATTACGTATAACTTAGATAGAAATACCAGTGATCTCAATCTTAGTGAACTGCTGACGGTGTCCGTTTTTCTTTTTGTAGCCCTTACGACGCTTCTTCTTGAAAACGATCACTTTATCACCTTTTAAATGTGACAATATCTTAGCAGTTACCTTTGCTCCCTTTAGTGCTTCAGCACCTATAGAGAATTTACCATTGTTTTCAGCTAATAATACATTGTCAAATTCAATACTAGCGCCTTCTTCTCCCTGTAAACGATGTACAAAAAGATATTGGTCTTTTGCAACTTTGAATTGCTGTCCGGCTATATTTACTATTGCGTACATTATTAATATATTTTTTAAATGAGGTGCAAATATAGAAAATTATTATTTGAAAGAAAAACTAATTGAGAGTTAAAATCAAGAAATTCAATCCATTTGTCTTTCTCTGGCTTCACTGATCATATTACTCACCTCTTTAATTAATTGTTTTGCTGCATCCCTCAGTTTCGGATCTTCGCTGTACTCAGCATCAAAAAGAATATGTTTAGTCTTTTCCTTGTACTTATACTCCAGGTAATAATGAGGGGAATTAGCACTTCTTTCAGGACTATTATCGGCAAGAATTTCCTCGGGAAAATTCCAGAATCCTAATTCTGCTGCTTTTCTGTGGAGATACAAAAGATCATCTTTTTTCAATTTAACCTTAGTTTTGATAAGCGAATCTCTGGTATTCAAAAACTGATAATCTCCTGTCTTTGAATTAAACCTGTTAATCAAACTGTCACCCAGCCCGTAATTCAGTGTAATCGACTCAAAATCTGTAAATCTATAAGGGGCATTCTTTACCATTATGGAGTAATAATACACCGTGTACAATACAAATGGGGTGATAATACAAATTGCTAAAAATATTTTTTTTGCTCTTTCGCTCATTGATTAATTTATTAGTGTTTATCTGATTGATTTTCTATTGTATGTATACGATTTTCATTGGGAGCTTCAAGTTCTGCAGGCGGATTGAATTCACCCTCCCACTTTGCAATAACCACTGTTGCAAGGCAGTTACCAATTACATTTACTGACGTTCTTGCCATATCCATCAGTTCATCAATACCCAGAATGATAAATATCGGCCAAACCGGCATTCCGAATGAGGATGCAGTACCTAACAAGATAACCAGCGAAGCCCGTGGAACCCCGGCAACCCCTTTACTGGTAAGCATCAGGGTAAACACAATCAGCAATTGTTGCCCGAATGTCATTGGCATTCCTGCCGCCTGAGCCACGAATATTGATGCAAGTGATAAATAAAGTGTTGTTCCGTCAAGATTAAAACTATAACCGGTTGGCATCACAAATGCCACGATCTTTCTTGGTACCCCAATACGCTCCATCGCTTCCATAGCCCTTGGCAAAGCGGCCTCTGAACTTGTTGTAGCAAAAGCAATAGAGACGGGTTCAGCAATGGCCTGGAGAAATTTCTTAACAGGCACCCCGATAATCAGGGCAATCGGCAATAATACTCCCGCAAGAAATACGAACAAGGCTACATAAAGTGTCATCAATAACTGAAAAAGATTAACCAGAATACCCAGTCCCATATGCCCTACCGTGTAAGCAATAGCTGCTCCTACTCCGATTGGGGCAAAATACATGACAAGATTGGTAAACTTGAACATGACCTCAGAAAGGCTTTCCGCTGCTTTCAGCATAGGCTGACGTTTATCCTCCCGAACCATGGCGAGTGCAATACCAAATACGATACTGAAAATCACAATCTGCAATACCTGACCTTCTGCAATTGACTTGGCTATATTTTCAGGGAAAATGTGCAGAATAATATCATTCAGCGATTGCGGGGGTACTTTTTCCAGTTCTTCATGTACGCCAACAGGGACTTTGATTCCCATTCCTGCTTTGGAAATATTAATAGCTGCCAGTCCGATAAATAATGCAATGGTGGTAACTACTTCAAAATACAGAATTGATTTCCAGCCCATCCGGCCAACCTGCTTCAAGTCTGAATGCCCGGCAATACCATAAACAAGGGTTGCAAATAACAGAGGTGCAATAATGGTTTTAATCATCTTCAGGAAGACCTTACTCAGTACCTGAAGCTTCATACCAATCTCAGGGAAGTCATGGCCAATCTCAGCCCCGACAACCATCGAAATCAGAATCCAGGTGGTGAGGGATTTTTTCTGAAAACCATAAAGGAATAATCCGGCAAGGGCAAGCCATCTGGAGAACATAAGTACAGATTCAGGGATCTCCATGATTAAGTAATGATCCAGGAATCCCATTATTGCGGCAAATAATATGGCTATCAATGCAACAATTCCTAAACTTTTAAATTTCATCATAAGTGGTTAGCATATCCGACAAAAGTAATTAATTAGATTTACCCGACAAATGAAAGCAAAAGATGAAGCCAGAGAAGTTAAGTGATCTGAAAAAGGAGCTTTTAAATCATAATGTGCAGGAACTGACAGAAATCTGTCTGAGACTTGCCAAATACAAAAAGGAAAATAAGGAACTGCTCAACTACCTCCTTTTTGATGCCGGCCAGCCTATGGACTATGCCGAACAGGTCAAAAATTTTCTGATTGAGGATTTTAAAAGTATGCAGAAGCATTATTTCTATAGTACCAAAAGCCTGAGAAAAATTGTCCGTCTGATTAACCGATATGCCAAATATACAGGATCAAAGCAGGCAGAAACTGAACTATGCCTCTGGTTTTGCACCAACTATCTGAACTATGCGGATCTGAGAACTAATCATAAACCTTTACAGGGATTATTAAGCAGACAGCTTGAAAAAGCCACCAAACTCATTGGTCGTCTACATGAAGACCTTCAGTTTGACTACATGCAGGAGTTTGAACTTATTCTTAAAAGAGCCGAAAGCGAAACCAGGTGGATAAATAGAAAAAATTACCTGTAACAATTCATCTGTACTTTTATCTTAGAGTAAAAACAAAAGGTTTGGATAAAGAATCGCTTTTTAAAGAAATTTTTCAGGCTAACTCCAAAAAGATCTACCATTTATGCTATGGTTATACCGGCGATGATGAAATTGCCAATGACCTGATGCAGGAGACTTTTATGAAAGTATGGCAGAATCTGGAAAAATTCAGAAATCAGGCGCTGATATCAACCTGGATATACCGCATTGCAGTGAATACCTGTCTCTCTCACTTAAGAGTAGAAAAACGACAAGCCAAAGACGAACTTACTGACAATATTATTGAAACCCGTGTCGAAGAAGTCTCGGAGAAAAATGAACAGGTTTCAACTCTTTATAAATGTATCGCTCAACTGGAAGAGAATGAGCGTATCATCATTACAATGGTTCTTGATGAATTACCATATGCTGAAATCGCCGAAATCGCAGGAATTTCTGAAGGCAATTTAAGGGTAAAAATTCATCGCATTAAGCAAAAACTGACTGAATTATATAACAGACATGAAAGATTTTGAAGCATTGAAGAATATCTGGCAATGCCAGGTTGCACTGCCGAAAGTCAGTCACGATGATGTATTGAAAAAGGTACGAAAGACCAGGAATGGTCTTGCAAGCAGATTATTGATTGAGATGGCCGGGATGGGTATTGCCGCAACTGTCATTACCTGGGTATGGATAGAAAGCCCATTTAAAATGTGGACAACTCACCTTGCCATGATCATTTTTATTCTGTGCTGTTTCTATTATATCATTTCCGTGATTGGAAATTACCGTAGCCTGAATACCAATCATCTGCTCGACAAGCCCGAAGATTATATTAAACACCTTAAGAAATATAAACAAGACCGCTATATATTTAATACCAGAAAATACAGTATTTATTCCCTGTTCTTTACTGCCGGATTTCTGCTTTATTTCATTGAAATCTCGTACATGGCCTCATTTGTTGTTACCCTGCTTGGATTTATCTTCACTTTTTCCTGGATAGCATTTTGCTATTTCTTTTTGATGAGAATTTATATCAGAAAAGAGGAAGCTAAACTGGAAGATATGATCAATAATCTGGAGCGGCTTCACAAACAGTTTGAAGATAATGATCTTTAATTGATCTATTTTTTCTTCTGATCTTCTTCTTTTACCTCTTTAACCTGAAAGGAATTATTCCTTAAGCTGTATTCCAGTTTTTTCACACTTTTTACAGGAGTTTTTACTGAAGCTTCTTCTGAACTGAACTGAAATTCCCGCATGAGCTTTCCATCTTTAATATACAGAGAATCTCCCCCAAGATATCCTTCTTTGGTAGATGAACTCAGTTCAGGAAAACGAATCTGCTGACCGGAACCACTTTCATTGTATTCATAAACATACATATTAAGCTCCCCTTTGTTTTCAACACTCACTGCCTGAATAAAAATTTCGGGATTACCGTCTGTATCCAGATCCATCCCCCAGGAATCAACCATTTTGCCTTTAAGCTCACCGGTAATAGACCGATAACTGTAATGTGAAGAATCAGATCTTAATATAAGATAACCACCAATAGAATCAGTCCCACGCCCCCAGCTCAGCACATCCAGCGTCAGGCCCGGCTTAACTTCTACAGCTTTATGAAAACGAAAAGGCGCCATTATTTTAGGCTTTGCCTGACTTAGGTTTACCTTTTGCGGTGGTTCTTCTGATGAACAGGATATTATCAAAGCGGATGCAAAACACAAGCTGAAAAATAATTTAACAGATTTCATAAGATCAAGATATCAGTTTAAACCCGATGTTTAAACGCTTATTTCAAATTTAATAATTTAACGTGAGTTCGATATAAACTATCCAAAGATTGACTGTTAACCACATAGGTTGACTGTTATTATGCTTTTAAGGAGACATAGGTTGAAATCACATAGATTGAAGCTTTGCTTCAATCTATGTGTGTCTAAAATGTTGGTTACAAGCAATAGAATGCTATGTTTCCCTGCCAGCAGGCAGGTATGTGGTTTTTAATATATGATGTCGGGTTCACGTTAATTTATTGCTCCTTTAAAACAATGAATAAGAAGTCTGATTAAGAAATCATTATCATACTGACAAAAAAAATGCCTTCCTGTAACAGAAGGCATTTCCAGTATTTAAATCGGTTTATTCTCATGCATGCTCCTTTGCGGCAAGATAACGCTCAGCCTCAAGAGCTGCCATACATCCGGTACCTGCAGCTGTCACAGCCTGACGCCATAATTTATCCTGAGCATCGCCACAGGCAAAAACACCTTCTATATTAGTTTTTGTACTATCCGGCTGAGTGATCAGATAGCCGGTTTCATCCATATCGAGCCAGCCTTTAAATATCTCTGTATTCGGATTATGACCTATCGCAACAAAAAATCCGCTAACATCAATTACCTTTTCTTCTCCCGTTTTATTATTTGAAACCCTGATACCGGTTACATTTCTTCCGTCGCCAATAATTTCCTTTGTATCTGTATTGTAGTGAATTTCAATATTTGGAGTATTAAATACACGGTTTTGCATTGCTTTTGAAGCTCTGAATTCATCTCTGCGTACCAGCATATGAACTTTATTACAAAGTTTTGCCAGATAAGTTGCCTCCTCTGCAGCAGTATCACCTGCTCCTACAATTGCCACGTCCTGTCCTTTGAAGAAGAATCCGTCACAAACTGCACATGCCGAAACACCAAAACCATTATATTTCTGCTCACTTTCCAATCCGAGCCATTTAGCAGAGGCTCCCGTAGCAATAATTACAGTATCGGCAGTAATAGTTTTGCTTTCATCAATGATTACCTTGTGAGGAGTGCTTGAGAAATCCACACTGCTCGCATATCCAAAACGGATATCAGTACCAAAACGCTCTGCCTGCTTCCTGAAATCCTCCATCATTTCTGTACCCAGAATCCCATCCGGGTATCCCGGAAAATTCTCCACATCAGTAGTTTGTGTCAGTTGTCCGCCGGGAACCATCCCTGTATACATCACAGGTTTAAGATCAGCTCTGGCAGCATAAATGGCAGCAGTATAACCAGCAGGGCCTGATCCAATGATCAGACAATGTACGTGTTCAGTTTCTTCAGACATCTTAATTTTTTTTGAACAAATCTAAAACTTTGGATGCGGATGGACAACACGGAAATGTAAGGATTCAATTAAAAATTAAGAATTAAAAATTAAAAATTAAAAATTAAGAGTACCAATCTAACTAACTACAAGATATTATCAACTGTCAACTATCAATTATCAACTGTCAACTATCAACTGTCAACTAATTCTCACTTTTCTTCTCGAAACTCAGGCAGAGTTCCTATTATTACATTTCAAACTAAAACATAGCGCTGCATCCTTATGCCTGATATTAGAAAGTCCGGAAACTTATTTTTTAATTCCCGGATACACTCTTCATTCTTTTTCTGCTTTTCGGCCCTTTTGGCTATCCTTATAATAGGTTTAGATATTCAGGCTTTAGCCCAAAAAAAGAATGAATCTTATGAGCTCAAACTTAAACCGGCAACATCCGAAATTAAAATTGACGGAGTAATGAATGATCCGGCCTGGGATGATGCCGATCTGGCAAGCAATTTCTTTATGGTTCAGCCAATGGATACCAGTTTTGCCAAAGTCAGAACAGATGTAAAAATGGCCTATGACAAGGATAATTTATACATCATTGCTGTCTGCTATCACGAACCCGGACCTTATTTTGTAGAATCTCTCCGAAGAGACTTTGCCTTTGGGAAAAATGATAATTTCCTGCTGTTTATGGATCCGTTCAATGATCTGACTAATGGATTTTCATTCGGATCAAATGCTGCAGGAGCACAATGGGATGGAATCATGTATGATGGAAGTAAAGTCGATTTAAGCTGGGACAATAAATGGGTATCCGTAGTTAAAAACTATCCTGACCGATGGGTATTCGAAGCAGCAATTCCATTTAAATCTATTCGATACAAGCCGGGAATTACACGCTGGGGAATTAATTTCAGCCGCATGGACCTGAAATCAACAGAAAAATCAAGCTGGGCGCCGGTTCCAAGACAATTTGCCACCGCATCACTGGCCTATACAGGTTCCCTTGTATGGGATCAGCCTCCTCCGGTACCCGGGCAAAATATTTCAGTGATTCCTTATACTTTGGGGGGAATTTCCAATAATCATATGGTTTCACCCATTCACAGGGATCATCGTGGTGAAGTGGGCGGAGACGTAAAAGTAGCCATTAACTCCTCTCTGAACCTGGATCTGACAGTTAACCCTGATTATTCGCAGGTAGAAGTCGACAGGCAGGTACCCAATCTCGATCGCTTTGAACTTTTCTTTCCTGAGCGCAGACAATACTTTCTTGAAAATGGCGACTTGTTTGCAAACTTCGGATATCAGAATATCAGGCCGTTTTTCTCAAGACGTATCGGTCTTGGTGTTCCTATCCAGTACGGAGCCAGGTTAAGCGGAAAACTCAATAAAGATCTGAGAATAAGCGTAATGAACATGCAAACCGAAAACACAAGTGACAGTGAACCTGCACAAAACTTTGGTGTTTTTGCGCTACAACGAAGAGTTTTTGCCCGTTCCAATATCGGTGCGATAGTAATTAATAAGCAATCCCTCAATTTCGATGCTGCAAATGCTGCTGCAGGTGTTTCAAAATACAACCGGGTAGCCGGATTAGAGTACAATCTTGCTTCTGCCAATAATGTATGGACAGGGAAAGCTGTAACGATGAAATCATTTAGCCCGAATAAGACCGGCCGTGATTTCATGCAAGCCGGAAACCTGCGTTACTGGACAGGAAACTGGGATCTGAACTGGCAACATGAATATGTTGGAAAGAACTACAATGCTGAAGTAGGTTATGTGCCCAGAACGGGCTACATCAATCTTAGTCCGCAGGCATCCTATCTTTTCTTTCCGAAATCAGGCAAGCTGGTTAGCCATGGACCAAAATTTTTCAGCACCAATTATTTCAATGAATCATTTAAGCGTACTGATAATACCAATTACATTGCATACAACTTTAATTTCAGAAGCAGAGCTACATTTTCAGTATGGGGAGCTAGTGATTATGTGAAACTGCTTCGGCCATTTGACCCTACAAACGCAGGAATAGCAACCCTGCCTACAGGAAGTGAACATCACTGGAAATCGTTTGGAACAGAATTTACATCAAGGCCACAAAGCCTGTATACCTTCTCATTTTCAGGTCGTTATGGTGGTTATTATTCTAATGGAACCCGGTTAAACATCACTACGGAATTTGGCTACCGCTTTCAACCTTATGTCAGCTTTGCCCTGAGTTCCAGTTATAATGACATTAAACTTCCAAATCCGTGGAATAACAGACAATTTTGGCTGGTTGGCCCCCGGCTGGATGTAACCATGACCAATAAATTATTCTTTACTGGCTTTGTACAATACAATGAACAAAGCGATAATATCAATGTAAATACCCGACTGCAATGGAGATACAAACCTGCTTCAGATATATTCCTCGTGTATACTGATAATTATATTCCTTCGCCATTCGCTGTCAAAAACAGATTTCTGGTCTTGAAAATGACTTATTGGTGGAATCTTTGATCAGATTTCGGAGAATTTAATGAGGAAACGAAAGTAAAAGCGTCATCTCGAAGGAGGCACGACTGAGAGATCCCCTACATTAAGTCACTGCCTTTAATGTACAGATTTCTCCTCGCGTTAAATATTTTTATTAATTACAGAACTTCCGTTCGCTCGTCGAAATGACGTAAAATTGTGAGTTGCTCTAAATTCTTACCTCCCGTTAGCCTTCAAAAGTCTGATAAAATTACCCCCAAGAATCTTCCTGATATCACTACCGGAATAACCACGCTTTAATAACTCCCCGGTAATCAAAGGATATTTGCTAACATCATCCAGCCCTTTGGGATAAGATTCAGCACCATCATAATCGGCACCTAAACCAACATGCTTTGCCCCCACAAGCTTTACCATGTAATCGATATGATCAATCAGCAGCGACAGAGGAGCCCGCATATCCTCCAGCTCCCGGCGGTATTTCTGATTGATTTCTGCCAATGCT
>Ga0208492_1001273_pt1 | contig 16373 bp, 14 predicted proteins | sample Subbioar_CSW14AB_FD_184820 | JGI IMG/M metagenome (GOLD analysis project Ga0208492, IMG submission 184820) | Serpentinite rock and fluid subsurface biosphere microbial communities from McLaughlin Reserve, California, USA - CR12Mar_CSW14AB (SPAdes) | ecosystem: Environmental > Terrestrial > Deep... | reverse complement strand
CTTAAGCCTGCTGCTGATCAGGTGGTTCAGTCCGCTGTATGTAGAATCTTCTTTCACATAATAAATGCTCTCTGCATTACCATCCACATACATTTTATTCAGTTTGTTATTCAGAAAATAACCTGTAATAAGTTTCCCCTTAATCTGGTTAAAGTTGGTTGAATCAGCATCTTCAGTATTTGCGATGAAGCTGTTTTGCTGCAGAATCATATTGTCCAGCTTTTTGTTTTTCATTTGCAGGAAGATCGTATCACCTGAAAGCTGAGAACCCTGAGCCCATATCATCGGATTGGTAAAACACCTTACAGTCGAATCTGAATAACTGAAAAACATCGAATCCGCTTTAGCCTGCAAATCGGATTTAAAAATTTTAGCCTTATGATAGGCAATAATAATCCTCGACTTTGCTGTATCTCCCGATGCAGTGTCGGCTTTAAGGTTCTCTTTACTGAGTAATGAATCTGCTCCTGCCTTCCCTCTATCTTTTTTCTGATTTACAGGAGGAATTTTAGGTGGCTGCCCGGGTTTATCAGCCTGAAGCTTCTCATTTACTACAGGTTTCTCCTTCTCAGGCTTCTCTAAAACATCCGGTTTAAGTGGCACCTTATCAGGCACCACCCTTGAACCAGGCTTTATGGTATCCTGACTGACTGCTTCAATATCTTTATTTTCTGCTGCCAACAGATTATCAGGCACCATTTCCTGCTTGAGATAGGGTTTAATATCCCTGTTCAGTACCACCTTACTAAATAAAGTATCGGCAGTCATCCAGATAGAATCTACTTTTGCAGAATCTGATTCAGAAATGATAACAACATAGGGATTCTTTGTAACCAAAATGCTTTCATCAGATTTTTTATAGAACCCAAGTCCGCCTTTCAGTAAAGCCTTCTCAACGGTATCCTTAAAAGTTATATGTCCGATTGCCCTTCCGGTTCCTGCCTTACGGTCATAAAACAAACTATCGCCGGTTAATGACTTACTGCCCTGGGTATACAGATTATTTTTCCCGAAACGCGCTCTTTCCAGATTAGTATCGTAAGTTCCGTTCTCAGTATAGAGTGTATCATCCTTCCCATAAATATGTGTAGGACCATAGAAATACGCGATCTTTGAATTTGAATTGTACCGGAGTGTATCATTTTTTATCAGTGCATCCGGAGTATTCAGCACCACATCGTGCCTAAAATAGGAGTCGCGGCTATTTGCAAAATAATAGCCATTCTTGCTCGTCAGAACATTTTTTCCGTTTACGATCTTCCCTCCTCCGGTATAGGTACCGATTCTGGTGGTCATATCATAAGTTAAATATTCCGTACTCAATGTTGCATCTCCATCAACCATACGGACATTATTGGTGAGAACAGCCAGCTTAGTATTTCCGTCATAATTGAGGAGATCAGAATAAATGGTAGTACCTGAAGGCTGGGTAATCACTACATGACCAAAGGCCTGAAAAGTATTGGCCGACTGATTAAAGTCTGCACTGTCTGAAGCCAGTGTAGATCCTTCATGAGCAAAAACAGGACGAATGATGCGTGTAAAGCCCGACGTCTGAAATCCTTTGATCAGTTCGGATGATCTGATCTCGATCTGACGGCTTTGGGCAAATACCCCAACAGACAGAACGATAAACAGAACAGATATTAGGATTCTTCTCACGATGCAAAAATAGTTTTTTGGCTAAGGATTTTTAATTAAATAATTTTGACAACATGACAGTTATCCGGCGCTTCCAAAATTACATCAAAGAGCATGCCCTTTTCGGGGATGATGAACCCCTGCTCCTTGCTGTAAGTGGAGGGCGCGATTCGGTACTGATGGTTCATCTATTTAAAGATTCAGGATACCCATTCGGTATAGCACATTGTAATTTCGGGCTCCGGGGGGATGAATCTGACCAGGACGAGGCATTTTGCGCTGATCTTGCACATAAGATGGGTGTTCCCTTTCATTCGGTCCGGTTTAACACCTCCGAATTCGCTGCAATGCACCATATTTCCATTCAGATGGCTGCCAGGGATCTGCGTTATCAATGGCTGGAAAAAATCCGGATGGAATCAGGATATCGTTATATCGGAGTTGCGCATCATCAAAATGATGCCACAGAAACTATGCTTCTGAATCTAAGCCGTGGAACAGGAATTTCAGGATTACATGGAATATTACCCAAGAAAGGCAAACTCGTCCGACCGCTTCTTTTTCTCAGCCGGGAAGAAATCAATGATATCTTAAAGAATGAGCAATATGCTTTTCGTGAAGACAGCTCTAACCTTTCTTCAAAATATGCCAGGAACAAAATCAGGAATGAGGTCATTCCAGTGTTAAAACAATTAAATCCGGCACTGGAACACACTTTTGAAGAAAACCGCAAACGTTTTGCCGATCTGGAAGTACTTCTGGAACAAAGAGTAGCAGAACTAAGAGATCAGTTATTAAAAAAAATAAATCCGGAAGAGATTGAGATCAGTCTGCCTGAGCTCCAAAAGCTCCGGCCTCTGAATACCTTAATGTATGAGCTCTTTAACCCTTACGGTTTTTCAGAACCGGTACTTTCAGATCTTCAAAAATCATGGTATGGCGAACCGGGTAAGGTTTTTCAATCAGAAAGCCATGAGCTGTTACTGGACCGGAATAAATTAATTTTAAGCAGGATTACAGGTAGCGCGGAGCAAGAGATATTCATCCATCAGGAAGACGGGCAGTATGTATGGAGAGGAAAAAACTTTAAATCAGCTATTTGTCCGGCAGCTGATTTCGGATTAAAAAAAGACAGGAATCTGGCACAACTGGATTTTGATCTGCTTCAGTTTCCGCTAAAATTAAGAAGCTGGAAAATTGGTGATCACTTTCAGCCTTTTGGTATGAAAGGCACAAAGAAACTCAGCGATTTTTTCATTGAGCAAAAGATCAGCCTTAATCATAAAAAAGATATCGGGGTACTTGAGAATAAAAACAACGATATAGTCTGGATTGCCGGATTCAGAATTGATGAGCGCTATAAAATTAGCGGGCTCACCAAAAAAGTTTTTATCTTAGAACAATTGAAATAATATGCAGGAAAATCAAGTAACTTTTTTAGAAAGACAGTATCTGGGTCGTGATCACGGCCGGATCAGTATCCGTCTGGTTCTTGCCCTGTTCTGCTTTGCCGCATATTTTATTACTGAAAAAAGGGAAGAAAATGCCGGCCTTTTTTTGGTGGTAGGTTTTGGTATTCTGGTAGCATCGGTTATTATGATGTTTCTGCTCCATTATAAAACTACAGTCAATAATAAAAGTATTGTGCTCGACGGTCTGTGGACAACCAAAATGGTTAAGATAGACCTGAATAGCATTGTAAAAGTTGAACGTACTCCCTACAGTTCATACATTATTAATAATCCGGTTTATAATCTACATCAAAAAGGTACTGTACGTTTTTATGCGGGTGGTAAGGATGCTGTTAAACTCACCGACCGTGATGGCCTGGTTTACATCATCGGTACCTTACACCAGAAAGAACTGGAAAGAAGTATTCTTGAAGAGATGAATAAGTAATTCTACCTGCCCGAGACATTCCTGCTTACCGCAGCCAGGAATGGAGGCTGGATAATTGAATACCCTCCAAAAACAAAAGAGGAACCTGCTGTTAAACAGATTCCTCTTTTAATCAATTCATAAAACTTATTTCTTCAGGCCGATTTCTCTCAACCGTTCATCCAGATATTCGCCTGCAGTTATGTCAGTATATGCCTTCGGATGATCCGCATCAATGCATGAATCCAGACAGGTCAGATCCATATTGCTTTTCGGATGCAGGAAGAAAGGAACAGAAAATCTGGATGTCTTCATCAGTTCTCGAGGCGGATTCACAACACGATGCGTAGTAGATTTCAATTTATTATTGGTTAAACGCTGAAGCATATCCCCAACATTTACCACAATATCCTCCACATGGGCTTTGACCGGATACCATCTACCGTCGCGGGTTAAAACTTCCAGTCCATCAGCACTTGCCCCTATCAAAAGTGTAATCAGATTGATATCCTCATGAGCACCGGCACGCACCGCATCATCAGGTAAACTATCCGGATTTTCAATCGGGAAGTAATGAATTGCCCTCAAAATTGAATTACCATTATGGACCTTATCATCAAAATAATTTTCCGGAAGGTTCAGATAAACGGCAATCGCTCTCAACAAATGCTTGCCGGCATACTCCAAACGCTCGTAAACCTCACGGGTAACTTTATTGAAGCCTGGTAATTCATCAACCATGACATTATCAGGATACTCTGATTTTATCGGATCATGGTCTGTAACAACCTGACCACTTTGCCAGAATTCTTTCAGATCAGGCGTTTTCGAATCCTTTGCTTTCTCCCTTCCCTTACTGGTATAGCCCCTCTGACCCGCAAGTTCATGCTTTTCATACTTCAGCTTCTGCTCTTCCGGCATACTGAAAAATCGTTTCACTTCAGTATAAAGCTCATCAATAAGCTCCTGAGTCATTCCGTGATTGGCAATCGTAACAAAACCTGTATCATTAAACGCTTTACCTATCTGATCAGAAAAATGCTTTTTCTGCTCCGGATTACCCTTGATATAATCATTCAGATCAAGGCGTGGAATATTTACTTCTGCTGACATATTTATTGGTTAGTTTATACTGCAAATATACATGCAATACTTAATAAGTTTGAGCTAAACGCGGTTTCAAACCAAATAATTAGCTAATAATCAAAAAATTAATTATTAGAAGATAAATCCGGATCAGCTCAACCCAAAGGCTATTTATGAAACTTCCGGTAACGTGCCATCATCATAATTACAATAAATAAAATGGCAAGAGGTAACAGAATTTTCATCGGTCAAATATAAATTTCTTGAGCTTATAAAAATTATAAATTTTCTTGAAATACTAAAAATATTAGTATAATTTTGCTATCATGAATGATAAAGAAAAAATCGAAGCAGCAATCCTGATGCTCAAAAAGCTGAAGAGAATGGTTGGATTCTTTATGAAAAGTGAAATTTCAATTCTAATCGATAAGCTTGAAAACCGTATTCCTCAGAACGATAAACAAACTCTTATCAAAGAATCCGGCAACTAAAATTTCTCTTATATCAGATTCAGACCTGTTCTGGTTTGACTCCGGTCGGTATTATTAAACTGACCTGAACAATTCCATTATACCCTGTTCGAATGGCTATTATCAACAACCCTCACCAAAAAACTCATACAAATTTTGCCTCCCCCATCCTTAAAAATTACTGAGGAGTTCGTCTGATTGTTCATCTTTCGTTTTCAACTCTGTCAATCACCGGTGAAAATGGTTGTAAAAAGAACTTAATGATTAAGGTCATCAATAAAAACCGGAACTAAAGAGCTCAGGTTATTTTCAGATATTTATTTAATTATTGATCCGAACTTGCCGGAGCTTTTCCTATCAGCTCCATAAACTGATCCAGTTTAGGAGTAATGATAATCTGGGTACGCCGGTTTCTGGCCTTACCTGCTTCGGTATTATTATCAGCAATCGTATTGTACTCACCACGACCTCCGGCAGTAAGGCGTTTCGGATCAACTCCATAATTATTCTGAAGAGACTGAACTACTGAAGAAGCTCTTAAAGCACTCAAATCCCAGTTATTTCTGATATTAGGCATTGAGATCGGCACATTATCGGTATTACCTTCAATCAATACCTCATAATTATCATAATCCTTAATGATCTTGGCAATTTTACCAAGTACTTTATCCGCCTTATCTGAAATCAGATAACTACCTGACCTGTAAAGCATATTGTCGGCAAGAGAAATATAAACCACTCCTTTCAGCACCTGAACATTCACATCACTCATTTCTTCCCGGGTCAGAGAACGGGTGAGGTTATTGGTCAGCACCAGATTCAGAGAATCACTCTTATTTTTGGTATTAACCAATTGCTGAATATATTTATTAGAACTGTTAATCTCATCAACCAGCTTGGAAATATTCACATTCCCCTGACTGCTGGAGGTTAAACATTTATCAAGCGCTTTCTGCAAAGATTCCAAATTGGAACGTTCCGCAGCAATCTGTTCCTCCAGACTCCTCACCCGAACCTGGGATTCACTTAGATTGTTCTGTGTCTTCTGCAGTTTCTGATCCAGCTCCCGGCTGCTTTCCTGCAAAAGATTATAATTGGTCTGAAGTTGGCTATGACTGGTCTGAAGTGCAGTATATTTCTGCTTACTTACACAGGATTGAGCCAAGACAGCTGCAACCAATACTACCGGCAATAATGATTGAGTTTTCATCCGTTTATTTTTCTTGTTTTAATCCCTAACATGCGGGATAAAGTCTTTAATCCTTTAATTATGTCAGAATTCTGATTGAATATTACTACTGAACGACAATGCAGAAAAGATAGTATGAACCTCCATTCAACAGGAACATTATCTGCATCACATAAATTTATATAAAATTACGAATATTCTTTTCCCAAAAGTTAACAAAACCGGGATATAAATTGAATCCTGTACAATCGCACAAGCTAATTAATTTAAATAAATTAACTTTGCACTTTCAAATCCAAGCATTCAAACAAAACATTAAATGATCCATTTTTTTGTAAACCCCAAACAAACCGTTTTTGCAGTTCAAACACAAAATGAGATATCAAAAGAAGATATCGACAAATTAAACTGGTTATTTGGGGAGGCACATAAATTAGAGGAATCTGTACTTTCCGGTTTTTTTATTGGTCCCAGGGCAGCCATGATCACCCCATGGAGTACCAATGCCGTTGAAATTACCCAAAACATGGGTATTTCCGGAATCATCCGGATCGAGGAATTTGAAAAAGTAGCATCAGACTTTAAGGGCTTTGATCCAATGCTCTCTCAAAAATATGCTGATCTGAATCAGGAAATTTATACCATTAATATCAAGCCTGAACCTATTCTGGATATTGATGACATTGCTGCCTATAATAAATCTGAAGGCCTTGCCCTTAGTACGGAAGAGGTTGATTATTTAAATAAACTCGCTGACAAGCTGGGCAGGAAACTGACTGACTCAGAAATATTTGCCTTTTCGCAGGCTAATTCCGAGCACTGTCGTCATAAGATTTTTAACGGTACATTTATTATTGATGGCGAAGAAAAGCCTGTTTCCCTTTTCAAACTCATCAGAAAAACATCTGAAACAAACCCAAACGATATTGTTTCTGCCTATAAGGATAACGTTGCCTTTTTAAAAGGTCCGAGAGTAACCCAGTTTGCTCCCAAAAGCGCTGATAAACCGGATTTCTATGAAGAAAAGGAATTCGAATCTGTTTTATCATTAAAAGCTGAAACACATAACTTCCCAACTACCGTAGAACCATTTAACGGAGCCGCAACCGGTTCGGGAGGTGAAATCCGCGACCGCCTGGCAGGCGGGCAGGGGTCATTGCCATTGGCCGGAACAGCAGTTTACATGACTTCTTACTCCAGACTGGAGGATAACCGGGCATGGGAAAAAGGTATGGAGGAAAGACCATGGCTTTATCAGACTCCGATGGATATTCTGATTAAAGCTTCCAATGGAGCCTCAGATTTTGGAAATAAATTCGGTCAGCCACTCATTAGCGGCTCTGTGCTGACCTTCGAGCACGAAGAGAACAATCGTAAAATCGCTTATGATAAAGTGATTATGCAGGCAGGTGGTATAGGCTACGGCAAGCTGGATCAGGCAATCAAACACACTCCAAAAGCAGGTGATAAAATCGTGATTCTTGGAGGAGAGAATTACCGCATTGGAATGGGTGGAGCAGCCGTTTCATCAGCCGATACCGGTGCATTTGGTTCAGGCATAGAACTCAATGCCATTCAGCGTTCCAATCCTGAAATGCAAAAACGTGCTGCCAATGCCATTCGCGGACTGGTTGAAAGTGATCACAACCCGATCGTATCGATCCACGACCACGGAGCAGGTGGTCATTTAAATTGTTTATCCGAACTAGTAGAAGCTACCGGCGGACTGATCGATCTTGATAAATTGCCTGTCGGCGATCCGACCTTATCCGCTAAAGAAATCATCGGCAATGAATCGCAGGAACGTATGGGTCTTGTGATCGGCGAAAAAGATATTGATACGCTGAAGCGAATTGCAGATCGTGAACGCTCCCCGATGTATCAGGTTGGTGATGTAACCAATGATCACCGATTTACCTTCAGATCAGGAACAAGCGGATCAACTCCAATGGATTATGCCCTGGAAGATTTCTTCGGGAGCTCTCCAAAGACCATTATGGCTGATCAGTCGGTATCCAGAACCTATTCAGAATTAAATTATAGCAGTTCAGAAATTCCATCTTACCTGAATCAGGTACTGCAGCTCGAAGCCGTTGCCTGTAAAGACTGGTTAACCAATAAAGTTGACCGTTGTGTAGGTGGCAGAGTAGCAAAACAGCAGTGTGCCGGACCTTTACAATTGCCTCTGAATAATGTGGGCGTAATGGCGCTTGATTTCAAAGGAAAAGAAGGTATTGCCACTTCTATTGGACATTCCCCGGTTTCTGCACTGGTTAATCCGGCAGCCGGCTCGCGCAATGCAATGGCTGAAGCCCTGTCCAATATAGTCTGGGCTCCTCTTAAAAATGGTTTAAACTCCGTTTCCCTATCCGCAAACTGGATGTGGGCATGTAAAAATGAAGGAGAGGATGCCCGTTTATACGAAGCAGTTAAGGCCTGTTCAGATTTTGCCATTGAGCTTGGAATCAATATCCCGACAGGGAAAGATTCGCTATCTATGAAGCAGAAATATCCGAACGATGAAGTCATTGCTCCGGGAACCGTCATCATTTCAGCAGCCGGAAATTGTTCAAACATCACCAAAGTTGTTGAACCTGTTCTGAAACGTAATGGAGGCAATATCTATTATATTAACCTTTCGCAGGATTCCTTTAAACTGGGAGGATCTTCCTTTGCCCAGATACTGAATAAAATAGGATCTGAAGTTCCGACAATATGTGATGCTGCCTTTTTAAAGAGAGCATTTAATGTCCTTCAGGATCTGATCAAAGATCGCAAAATCAATGCCGGACATGATGTAGGAAGTGGCGGATTAATCACCACCCTGCTCGAGATGTCGTATGCTGAAGTGAATCTGGGTGCCAATTATGATCTGAGTTCATTGAAAGAGCAGGACAGCGTAAAAGCATTGTTTAATGAGAACATTGCCCTTGTATTTCAGGCTGATGCATCTGTTGAGGCTGTCTTTGCTCAAAACAATATTGAGCTGTTTAAAATAGGTACAGTTGCTGAAGGAAATGAAATTACCATCCGCAATCATCAGGACAGATTTACTTTCAATATTTCTGAAACCAGAGATACCTGGTACAAAACCTCATTCCTTTTAGATTCAAAACAATCCGGAAACGGAATGGCACAGGAACGCTATAATAATTATAAAAAGCAGCCTCTGAAATTTAGTTTCCCTGCACATTTTGACGGAAAATTACCGGTGATAGCGAAAGAAAGTACCCGGCCAAAGGCAGCTATCATCCGCGAAAAAGGAAGTAACTCAGAACGCGAAATGGCAAATGCCATGTTCCTAGCAGGTTTTGATGTAAAAGATGTGCACATGACTGATCTGATCAGCGGCAGGGAAACACTGGAAGACATTCAGTTTATCGGTGCCGTTGGAGGTTTTTCAAACTCCGATGTTTTGGGATCTGCCAAGGGCTGGGCCGGCGCATTTCTCTACAACGAAAAAGCCAATACCGCATTAAAAAACTTCTTCAAGCGTGAAGATACCCTGTCTGTAGGAATCTGTAATGGCTGCCAGCTGTTTATGGAACTTGAACTGATCAATCCGGATCACGAGGTTCATGGCAAGATGCATCATAACGTATCACACAAACATGAGAGTGCGTTCACTTCGGTAAAAATCCAGAAAAATAATTCGGTCATGCTTTCCAGTCTGGAAGGTGCCACTTTAGGAGCCTGGATATCTAACGGCGAGGGTAGATTTAAGCTGCCTCATTCTGAAGATCAATACCATATTGTTGCTAAATATGGTTATGAGCAATATCCGGCAAATCCGAATGGATCAGATTACAACACAGCAATGATGTGTGACAGTACCGGAAGACATCTGGTAACAATGCCTCATATTGAGCGCTCTACTTTCCCATGGAACTGGGCGAATTACCCTGACCGCGGACAAAAAGACGAAGTTTCGCCATGGCTGGAGGCATTCGTAAATGCGAGGAAGTGGATTGAGAAACAGAAGTAAATTATAGTATTCAGGTAGCTTGCAAAATGAAGAAGATGGCGGGTCGAACGAGTATTCCGTCATTCCTGCATGCCGGCAGGCAGGTCGACGAGAAACCAGAAATTCTTAAATCTAAGAATGATTTATCGCGAGGAGAAATCTCCTGATGTAATGCAGTGGCTTCTCTCAGTCGTTCCTCCTTCGATTTCTATGACATAAGCTCACAGGAATGACAGGAGTAACACCCCACGCGTCATTTCGAACGAGCGAACGGAATTTATGTGTTCAAGAATAATCTGACGTGAGGAGAAATCTCGTGATGAAAAGTAATAGCTCTAGGCAGGAGATCTCTCAATCGTACCTCCTTCGAGATTACGAAGTGGACAGGGATGAGGAAATAGGAAATAATATTACCACTCCATTATCTCATCCCAAAAATCCTTCCAATCCGGATTTTTAGTATTGATCAAAATCTCTTTTTTCTCCCTCCGCCACTTTTTGATTTCCTTTTCACGGGCTATTGCCTCCTCAATCATATAATAACTCTCATAAAAGACACAATGAACCAGATTATACCTTGAGGTAAAACTTTTAGGGAATACGTGATTTCTATGCTCCTCTATCCTCTTATGTAAATCAGAAGTAACACCAACATACAATGTAGTTTTATGCTTATTTGTCATGATATAAACACAACCTCCTCTTTCCATTGAATCAATATCCGGAAAGAATTGTTCAGCTGATTATAACAATGACAAAAGGTGTCATTTATTTAGTTACAGGCTTGGATTCACCACGTCATTTCGAACGAGCGAACGGAATTCTAATGCTTAAAAATATATGTACCGCGAGGAGAAATCTCCTGACGTATAGTAGTGTCTTTGAGCAGGAGATCTCTCAGTCTTGCATCCTTCGAGATGACGAAATAGGCAGGCCTGCCGGCAGGCAGTGATGACGGGAATAACACCCCATTCTCAAACCCTAATAAGCCATCCTCAAACGCTCTGCAAATTCATCGGGTAAGGGACTTTCCTCTATAGCTCTTGCAGCCTTCTCCACATCGTAATCAAAACGGATAAACTCTACCTTTAAACTATCCGGTACGTTCACTGAACTGTTTTCGTTCAAAGTGAGCATCACATAACAGCCTGCCATGTTATCGTCTTTGGGTTTACCCGCAGAGCCCAGATTAATGACATGCTTCAGCTTATCAACTGCCTGAATTATCCTGTGAAATGGTTTATGAGAGTGTCCCGCACATAAAATATCCACCCCCGACTCAGTCATTAATTCCAGCAGTAAATTCTCATCAGTATCTTCCAGAACATATTCATTCACATCCCTCGGACTGCCATGAACCAGTAAAATCCGCATCGCTTCCTCATTTAATTGATAATCCAGCAAAATATGAGCAGGTAAAGTCTGCAGGTAGTGTCTATACTCAGGTTTGATGATATGATAAGCATAGTCCTTCCCCGAAGAATGCAATTCCTCAGGAGTCACAGCTGCCAGATTTTTCACATAGAGATCATGGTTCCCGGCAATCGTAGCAATTCCTCTTTTACGGATTCCTTCAATAATTTCATTCGGCCAGACATTGTAACCTACCAGATCGCCCAGACAATACACCACATCCGGATTCCGGCTATCCAGATCGGCTAAAAAAGCTTCGAATGCAGGCAGGTTGGCATGTATATCAGAGAAAAGAGCGATTTTCATGATGCAATTTCAGAATTCGGATAATACTTACGACGAAGCCGGAAAGCCACATTCACCAGCGCAATCAGAGCCGGCACCTCTACCAGCGGACCAATCACCCCAACAAAAGCCTGTCCGGAATTAATGCCGAACACCCCAATCGCAACAGCAATAGCCAGCTCAAAATTATTCCCCGCTGCAGTAAAAGCGATGGAAGCATTTTTAGAATAATTGGCACCCAAGGCTTTACCAAAAAAGAAGCTCAGCAAAAACATAATTGCAAAATAGATAAGCAGCGGAATTGCAATTCTCACTACATCGAAAGGGATCTGAACGATCAGTTCTCCCTTCAAACTGAACATCACTACAATAGTGAATAGCAATGCAAGCAATGTGATTGGTGAGATAAAAGGAATAAACTTAGTGCTGTACCAATCCTCGCCCTTCAGGCTGATCAGACTATAACGACTGATAATACCGGCAGCAAAAGGCAATCCGAGGTAGATCCCCACAGATTTAGCGATCTCACCGATTGTAATATTAACTTCCGAACCTTCAAACCCAAATAAGGGAAGCAGTAAAGTAATAAAAACATAAGCATAGACACTGTACAAAAGCACCTGAAAGATACTGTTCAGGGCTACCAGTCCGGCAGCATATTCGCGGTTTCCTTCAGCAAGCTCATTCCACACAATCACCATAGCAATACAGCGAGCCAGGCCAATCAGAATCAGTCCGACCATATACTCCGGTTTATCGCCAAGAAAAATGATAGCCAGTATAAACATCAATACCGGACCGATCACCCAGTTCAGAATCAATGAGGCACTGAGCACTTTTGTATTCCGAAATACCTCCCCCAGATTTTCGTACTTTACCTTCGCCAATGGAGGATACATCATCAGGATCAATCCAATAGCTAATGGGATATTAGTCGTTCCGCTCGAATACGAATTGATGAATCCGGCACTGGATGGTACAAAATAACCCAAAGCCACTCCCACGGCCATCGCCAGAAAAATCCATAAGGTTAAATAGCGGTCAAGGAAGCTTAACTTCTTTCGCTCATGAGCCGGTGCACAGTGATTTGCTGACATCTGATTTGAATTGATTAAACGCCTAAGCGATATGCTTTTGAATAAAATCTTTTGAATAAGTTTTAATCATTTCCCTTACCCTTCTGAACTCATTCATGATCTCCTCTTCAGTTCCCTGAGCCTTTGCCGGATCGGGGAAGTTAAAATGAAAACGCTCCACATTCCCCGGGAAATACGGACAAGCTTCATTGGCATTATCACAAACCGTAATGACAAAATCAAAAGAAATATCCAGATACTCATTCACGTTATTGGAGGTATGCTTTGAAATATCAATCCCATCCTCTGCCATAATTCGAATGGCACGTGGATTAACCCCATGAGTCTCAATCCCTGCACTGTAAATTTTTGCTTTATCCCCTGCAAAATGTCTCAGATAACCCTCAGCAATCTGACTGCGACAACTGTTTCCGGTGCAGAGTACCAGTATATTTTTCATTCTATTAATTTATCTGATTAAACTATCGCAATATTACGATATAATGCCAACATCTCACAATTTAAGTTGAGCAATTAGAATATTCGGAAAACAGATGAACCGCCAGGCTATACTATCGGGATGAATAAAAAAATCAATACTTCTTTCCGGGCCAAAATGATCAGCAAACTCTGCCGGCAATTTACTTATCTCCCCAGCTCTCAGAATTCAAAAATTTGAATGCATTCGAAACCGCCTGATGCATGATTGTAGCATGATCTTCCTGAGGTAAATAATCGAAATACACCTTTACATTTTTACTCCGGGCAGCCTTAATTTTCTCTGCCAGCAGATTGGCATCTACTTCCATTACTCTGGGCACTTCAGATGGAGTTAGCCCTTCCTTTCCAACACCAATATAAATATCCGTCTTTTGATTAAACCGCTCTTCTAATAAATCTGAGTTTTGATTTAGCAGGGAACCATTATCCCACCACAAACTTGGACTGATAATGATGTATTTATTGAATAAGGTCGGTTCTTTCAATAGGACTTCTGTCGTTAACAATCCACCAAACGATTGACCGATAATAGTTTTAGTACCATTAGTCTTATACTTTGATTCAACAAATGGTTGTAATTCATCTTTGATAAATGAAATAAACAAGTCAGAATGACCTGTAGTCGGATACTTTATTTTATCCTTCTTTACCGATGTCGGAAAAGTAAAATCTCTTCTTCTGTCGACTGTTGCAATACCAACCAGAATTGATTTAGGTACTTGTTTAACCCAGTCGAAACTATAGAAATGAACAAGTCCGACAATATGAATAAAATCTTCATCTGCCGACCCATCCAGCAAATAAATTACCGGATACCTGGTCGTGTCATTTTGATTATACCCTTCCGGAAGATAAATATTCAGGATTCTTTTTTCCGAAAGCTTTGAAGACCGAATTTCGTCAATCAGCCCGAGTACAAAAGGTTTGGAAGTTTCGACACTACCGGCCCTGATATCCTGTCCGAAACTTAAAGCTGCAGAGAAAATTAAGGTAATTATTATGAAAAATCGATTCATTCTTTCTGCTAACTTTTATCGGTTCAGTTTGAGTCTAATTTACATAAACAATCCTACATTTAACAGGTCGAAATTCAGCAGGCTTGGAACGCTTCCCTTGATATATGCAGTAGCAAATCCGTTTATACTCTCTAACTAAGACAAAAAGAGAACTTATTAAGGCCGGTTCTTTTTATTGATCAGGTAATACACCACTGCAAAACCAACCAGAGGAGAGGCAAGGCAAGAGACAAGCACTGATCCGAAATATCCCAGAGAGGTGTTACGCCCATAATGACCAATCATATGGATCATAAACAGAACCATCAGCAGCAAAAAGATCTCAGGGACTGAGATGCCTGAAAATTGAGAGAGTCGCATGGTGTTTGAATTAATACTAATATACTAATCCGCTTAATAATCTCTGTAAATAATGAATTTTTAGAACAGCTGTTCAATTGCTTTCATCGGAAGAAACATTCTCCCGCTATCCGGCAAGCGCTGAAAACCATATTTTTCATAGAAAGAAATCGCTTCATCATCAATTGGATCAACTATCGCGGCAAATGAAACCACTTCTTTTGAAACAAGGTAGGATCTATATAAAGCACCGAACAGTAAAGATTCTCCTACTCTATCCCCTTTAAAATACTTATCTCTTGCCAACCTGCCTAAAAGTGTGACAGGAACAGAGTAATAGTTTTTGGGGAATTTATTCTTATAAGCTTCAAGAACCATTTCCTTGGGTATTCCTCCATTAGAAAGCGTATAATAGCCTATTACTTTCTTCAGGCCATCTTCTTTTGAAACAAGTACAAAACAAACGCTAAGCTTTCGTTTAACATCCTGACCAGCCTGAGTTTTGATATAGTTATCCAGAGAATCCTTCCCGCACGAGAAACCCTCACGATGATGAGTCCCATTTAATGGTTCTGTCAAATAATGCATTTATTACGTTAATTTTTTATAACGCTTAGCAGCCTTTTTTAATGCAGTATTGGGGGATGGGGTATTCATTAGGGTATGAAAGAATAGTTCGCTGTCTTTTTTTGAGGCGAGTATCTGCTCATTTTCCTGAATGATTTCTTTTGCCTTCTGATAAACCGTACTCAAAACAAACTCAGTAAGGCTCTTGTAACCGGAAAGCAGGGTCGCTTTCTCAAACAATTCTTTCTGCTCAAGAGATAGTCTTGCGTCAAATCTTGTTCTGTTCTTTGAGAGAGTTGTCATGGTTATGCGTGTTGCCAATACATATGTACGGAAATTATACGTACAATAAACTATAAACAAAAAGCGGAATTGAAAAAAGATCAACTCAAATAACATTATCAACAAAGCTGTAATAACCTTGTTTGATTGTGTGAGTTACAGCTATAAAATATATCTAAGTTCTCGTTTTTGTACTATAGATACTACTATCATTGCATTATCTAACTCAGAAAGTTCAGACGAATTCTACGCAGATTTCCCAAGAATAGCAGACCATAGCATGAGAATCACGTCAGCCATTATCCTACAAATGGTTAATTTTAAAGCACTTAAATACTATTTTAAAAATTATTTTGCAGTAACCCATTCTAGTTCTATATTTGCAGTCCCAAAGCGGGAGATTAGCTCAGCTGGTTCAGAGCACCTGCCTTACAAGCAGGGGGTCACTGGTTCGAACCCAGTATCTCCCACAGAATAAAAGCCCTTCAGATTTAGTTCTGAGGGGTTTTTTGTTTGATGTAGTTTTTGTGATGGTGTGAGAACCTTGGATCAAGCCTAATTCTTGGGGGTAAAGAAAAAAAAGAGTTGATTTGCTGTTACTAAATCTGTATCCGTTTTGCAAGACACTTACCAAACCCTCGTCCAATTTCTATTACCTGAAGGCCT
>Ga0208492_1001272_pt1 | contig 16377 bp, 17 predicted proteins | sample Subbioar_CSW14AB_FD_184820 | JGI IMG/M metagenome (GOLD analysis project Ga0208492, IMG submission 184820) | Serpentinite rock and fluid subsurface biosphere microbial communities from McLaughlin Reserve, California, USA - CR12Mar_CSW14AB (SPAdes) | ecosystem: Environmental > Terrestrial > Deep... | reverse complement strand
AGCTTAAAATATGGTGTGCGCAAAACAATAAGGAGAAACGAAAAATTAACTGGAGTTTTACAAAAGAAAAAGCAGACAAAAAACTCTCAAAGAATTATGTTTCATAATTAAATTGTTAGTACACTAGGATATATTTTGCGCTGTAGTCTTGGTGTTTTCATATCACAAAGACAACTCAGTAAAGGCTTCTGTTTACTTCATATTTCAATTTTCCATTAACAGTGATATGCTAATTACTTGAAGTCAATAAAAGATTATGAACAGGTTCTCAGTAAATCTTTGAAGAAACAGTTGAACAGCCATGTTGAACTGGAAATAGAAACAGAGGGCATCGAAAAAGTGAACCATGAATTCTTTGAAAAGCTTAATCAGATATGTCCTGATCTGACAACAGGAGAAAAAGATCTCACTGGTCTCATAAGGCTGAACTTTTCATCCAAGGAAATTTCTTCTATGCGCAATATATCCCCCTCGTCGGTACGGATGGCAAAATTCAGATTAAAGAAAAAATTAGGCCTTGATCCTGATCTGGAGCTGGTTGAATTTATCAGGAAAGTGTAACATTTACCTTCGGATTCATTCATTGAGTCCGCCTTCACCCTGTAATTTTAACTCATTTGTTTAATTAACTCCTTCACCACTTTCTTTAAATCGGCCTCTTTTCTTTTCACATCTTCAAAACTATCAAACACCACTAATTTTCTCCCATCTTTAAAATCTCCTTCAAGAATCTGAGATTTATCAGTTACACTGGCACCTTGCAAAAAAACCATTCTGATACAGTCTTGCTTGTTAAATACAAAACCTGCGATATACCGTTTGTACTCTTTCGGATCAAAAGGTTTCATTTCTCCTGTAAAATAAAAAGTAGGTGCATTCCAATAAATTCCTTCCCCAATCCGCTTGTCAGCGGAAAGAATTACACTACGGATAAATGCTACACTATTTTTCATTGGATGTTTTAAGTTTTTCATAAACTCATCCACTTTTTCTGGTTCGGATATTCCTAAAGTTAAATTAGTTTGTTTTTTTGCCATAATCAGCTATTAATTACTTGTTTCCATTTTAGATTTTCCCATCGTGAATGATTTTGCTCCGATCCATGCCGATGGCAATGAAATTATAATAACAGAAATATTATACCAGGCTACTGCTTTATCCCACATAACAATAGAACCTAGCAGTGCAAATAGAGTTCCTATAACTCCAATTATTAATGCATGTTTCATAGGTTTGTCAGGAGCTAATTTAGAAGTTAAATAACAACCAATTACGTTGTAAATAAACCGATAGATAATTACAATTAAAATTATAACCGTTGAACTATCCTTAAACGATTCCATGTCTATTATACCCAATGAATTCAATAATATGTCCGTTCCGATTGATAAGATTGCAGCCAACATAAATCCAGCCAGAATTGCGGCTATACTTTTCCAAATTGTTCTTTTCATGTTTCTGAATTTTAAATTATGCTTCTAAACTAAATACTACCTGATTATTCTGAGGGCTAAAGGGAAGTGATGCGTGGTCGTGCACAATTTTCCATTTACCATTCTGCAATTTAAATCCTGTGGTTGTTCTCATCCATGTTTGCATGGCAGGATGGTTTTTTTCTGAACCAACTAATTTAAAAAGGTAAAAGGCGAACCCAATATTTCCATCTGTATGAATTACCAGATCTTTAACCTCCACTTTAAAGCTTTCAGGAAAAAATGGCAGAGATGCCTCCCAAACATGTTTCCATGCCATTGCACCTTTTGTTTGAAAAGGCGGTTTAACGTCAAATACAACGACATCGTCAGCATAATGCAACATCATTTGTTTTATATCTTTTGCGCTTAATGCGGTGAAAAAAGAACCTATTTTCATCTTAATAGCTTCTTTATTCGTGCTATCATTTTTCTTTCCTGACATACTAAATAATTTTTTGACAAAACTACATTAGTTCATTGGTGGGTGAAATGATTAAAAAGACATATTTAGGGTCATTTAGGACAGATACCGTTTTTAATTAAATTTGCCATATGATTATCTCTATTGTATTGCCTGGCCATTACCAATTATCAAGCGTTGCCATTCTATTAGAAGTGTTTGAGTCTGTTAATAGCATTTATAAGCAACAAAATGGCGAGGAATATTTTAAAATACAACTTATTCAGAGCATCGAACAAAAAGCTGACAGTGAGTCCGAATTTCATGGACACCCTATTAAATCGACCAGATCTAAAGTTTCATCAAACTTAGTTCTTATACCCGCTATAAAAAAGGAAAATATTGAAGTTAGTATTAAACAAAATCAATCACTTATCCCGTGGTTACAAAATCAGTATAAAAACGGTGCTGAATTGGCCAGTTTTTGTACGGGAGCATTTTTATTTGCGGAAACCGGCTTATTAAATGGCAGATTAGCAACCACCCACGTAGATGTCTGCGCTAAATTTATTTTAGCCTATCCTTTAGTATTTGTTAAGCCTGGTAGGACTTTAACAATGGATTGGAATTGTTATACAAGCGGGGGAGCAACTTCCTCATTTCATTTGCTCGTCTTTTTAATTCAAAAATTTTGCGGGAATGAAATGGCTGTAAAAATTAGCAAAGCATATTCAATTGAACTTGACAGATACCATCAAAGCTATTTTAGCACATTTCGGCCGATATATTCGCATAACGATGCTTTAATCAGGCAAATTCAAGAGCAGTTGGAAAACCATTATGCAACAATAAAAACAATAGAGGAAGTTACCAGAGAATATCCGGCAAGTAGAAGAAATTTAGTGAGGCGTTTTATTAAAGCAACCGGACTGCCTCCAATCGAATATTTACAAAATGTAAGAATTGAAAAAGCCAAACAGTTACTTGAAAACTCAGACCAAAGTGTTTCGGAGATTATCTCACAAACCGGCTACGCAGACCCTAAGTCATTCAGAAAGGTCTTCTTAAAACTGGTTGGCATCCCACCTGCAGATTATAGAAATAAGTTTAAAATGAATTGATCCGGATATTCTATTCTTTGCACCAAAAAGTCCCTATGAACTTCCTAAAAGATTCTGATACAAAAAAACCGCCTACATGCGTAGACGGTTTTTTTAATTGTGAAGATCCTTTTTTTATTTCTTTACAAATGTTCCTTTACCCATTATAACATATGTCTCTGAGAAGAGTTGAATAAAATAAGCGCCACTTGTCCATCCCTCTGTATCGATCTCTATATTGTCTTCCGATCCGGGCACCTGTAATTCTTTTACTTTAGCTCCCAGGGCATTGTAAATAAACAGTTTTGAGTTTTCTTCAGTTCCGGAGAAACTAACGGTCAATTTATTTTCCACCGGATTAGGAAACAGAGACATTACCAGTACAATGTTCTCCACTTCATTAACCCCGGTTGGCCTAAGGCTGTTGAACTGACATTGCACAAATTTTCCCCGGATCGTAGCGGGTAATGGTCCCTTATCATAAAGCGAGTATTGTATGGAGCCCAGGCCATCATCAGAAAAACGCCCGGCAATAGAGAGCGCTTTTTGATCTTTGCTTTGATTTGATGCCGGCACCTGGAAATAAGTAAGCGGAGGTGAAAAACTGTTGGGAAATATAGCCTGGCCATGGATCTTCAGTTGGACCGCTAAAGGATCCCAATTGATAGTGTTGCCAGAGTTTGGTGAAGGATACCTTGCATTCCAGCCGACCATGATTTTCTGGCAGGGGTTCTCATCGGCATAAGTTATAACAGGATATTCACTATCATAAACGGCTAGGGTCTGAGACGGGGAAGTAAAGCCATTGCCATCATTATACGTTTTTACGCCAATGCAGGCGGGAGCACTGGTTGGGCAAAGCAGAATAGGATTAGGTCCCGGCCAGGTCCAGGTATATCCCCTGATGTAGAACCTGCCGCCGGTGATCAGCCTTTCCAGGAAAACAACGCTGTAATCATCCCCCAGGGAGGAACTGAAATAACTTTTTGGCGCCGCTATTCTTGGAGAAAATAACTGGTGGTTCGTTTGAGCGGTGTAGGTGTATACTGCAGAGTTTGCGGGAGGTACTTCAAAACAAGGATCCGGTCCAACATTGAATCCGGGATGCTTTCCCCCCTGAATACATAAAAGTGTATGGCCGACATCTAAATACGTGTATTTTATATCCGAAGAACCTGCTGGCTGGGTTTGCTGGACGCATACGTCCGGATCCGTTTGCCGTGCAGGTATTCCCGATGGATTAACCATATAGGGGGTGGAACAAAATACCAGGCCATTACAATTTGTACTGCCTATAACGGTCCATATCTTGTTGCTCACCGCGGTCCCAATCGAATAAGCGATGGCGAAGTTCCCGATCTGATCGGCATCCACATGGATTCCCATATCATTGGTTATGGTCGGATCAATAGTTCCTGTTGTAAGCGGTACGTTTATTAAGTTGCCGCTGGCAGCCGAACAGGTAAACTGATATACCTCATACATATAAGTTGTTGTGCTCGCGTTGGCATATACAACCAAAATATAATACCTGCCACAAACTGAAATTATTGCGACATCCGGTTTTACCGCTGTAGAAACGGCCAGAGGTATAGTTCCGAAATTTCCTCCAAAGATCCAGTGTAAGCCCGGCGTTGTACCATCCCACACGGTAACTCTCAGGGTACTGCTGCATGCTCTTTTTGTATCACAATTAGTGGTCCTGGTACTATTGTCCGTTCCATAATCAGGCGTGTCGTATGGAATTACTGCAGGAATTACCTGCGCCTTTGTGAATAGTGTTAACAAGGTCAAAACAGCACTCAGCGTTACGACCTTCAGGTGTTTTTTTAATTTCATGGTTGGGTTCATTAAATTATTGCCTACTCTGTTCGCTTTTCGGCATCCGCGGATAAATTAGATTTATCAATGTTGAATTACCAGAACTAATAGTAGAGAAAGAAACTTGCATGGGCACATTCTCCATGAAAACTACCAGGAAATATATAAAAATAGTTTTTTGTAATTAAAACTTGTTTAAAAAGGGTTAAAAATTTTCGCTGAAGACTTAAGTCTTAGCCGTTGGTTACATCCATTGCCAGCTTAATCGGATTGTTATAACCGGCCAGAAAGTTCAGATACTACCTCTTCTACCTTAAGAGTCTGTATGGCAAGCCATTCCATTGAGATTATATACCAGGCCATCTCAAATTACAAATGTCCGGATCGACCCGCTATAAAGTCCATTTTACACTCCTGTTATGTACTATTCAGACAATACCTTTGTGATGTGGAAATTTATAACATTTAAAAATCAATAAAATGAATTCAACTCAAACAATGGTTAAAATGGTATTTGACAGGTGGCATGCTTCACTAAAAAACTGGGATGCCCTGCTTAATTCTATTACGGATACGCAATTACAAAAAGAAATCGCGGCAGGTAAAAACAGAGGAATATACTTATTGGGACATCTAATTGCCGTACATGATGAGATGCTGGTACTGCTGGATATGGGCGATAAAATGTATCCGGAGTTGCATGAACCTTTTCTTAAATCCGCGGACAAAGCATTTGCGCAAATTCCATCAGCAGAAGAGTTAAGAATTTACTGGAGTAAACAATGCGAGGTGTTAAGGCAAAAAATGGAGCGCTTACAACCGGAGGAATGGTTTGAAAAGCATACGGCTGTTACCGCGGAGGATTTTGTTAAAGAACCGCATCGCAATAAACTAAACATCATTATAACCAGGACAACTCACCTGGCTTACCATACCGGACAATTAGTGCTACTTAAATAACCACAACATGAAAGGAAAAATAGTGTTTGTAAGCCTTGCTTTATTTATCCACGCAGGTTGCGATATGAATCAGCCCCCGGAAGGAAAAATTCAAACAGAACCCACTAAAACAAAAGATACAATTATGAATAAAAAAAAATTAACAGAAACTAAAAATATGAATATGAAAAAAGAGAGTTTTACCTATAGTTTTAAATCTTCAAAAACACCTGGAGCTGTTTTTGAATTATTGTTGGATATCGAACAATGGTGGTCCGGATTATACGAGGAAACAATAAAAGGAAAAAGTCATAAATTGAATGATGAGTTTTCTTTCGAAGCCGGAAGCGGGATACATTATTCAAAACAGAAATTAATTGAACTTGTTCCTGACAAACGAATTGTCTGGCTGGTAACCACCAGCAGGCTTAATTTTTTGAGTGATCCAGGCGAATGGACCAATACAAAGATCTGCTTTGACATTTCTAAAGAGAAAGATAAAGATAAAACACTGGTAACTTTTACGCACGATGGATTAACTCCCCGGATTGAATGTTATAATAATTGCTCCGGAGCATGGACTGGTTATTTAACGAAACTGAAGGAGAAATTAAAATAAATTTCACTTTTTGAAATAATTTGTTCTCTCCAATTATCGCAAATAACACCGAGAAAATCCAGACTCCTGAATCTCATGCCTTTGATTAAAGGTATACACTCTGGTGATCTGTTCGTGCTTTCAATCCTTGACCCTGTTTCTAACAATCAATGTGACGATTCCGGGATCGATCAATGTCGAAATATCCCCGGTATTCTCCAGGTCATTTTCAGCGATCTTCCTTAAAATCCGTCGCATGATCTTACCGCTACGCGTTTTTGGCAAAGCGGTTACAAATTGTACTTTGTCGGGCCTGGCAATTGGACCAATGATCCGCCCTACTGTCTGCAAAATATCCATTCGGGTCAGATCCGAACTATGTTCCTGGTTTTCGAGCACTACATAAGCATAAATACCTTGCCCTTTTAATTCATGTGGATAGCCTACCACGGCACTTTCAATTACACCGGTATGCATGTTAACGGCATTTTCCACCTCCGCCGTTCCGATCCTGTGCCCGCTTACATTCAACACATCATCTATCCGGCCGGTGATCCTGTAATTGCCTTGCTCGTCCCGATAGGCGCCATCTCCCGTGAAATACAGGTTTTCATAGAGCGAAAAATAATTACTGTAATATTTTTCATGGTCGTTGAACGTGGTGCGTACGATAGCAGGCCAGGGTTTTTTAATGCATAGAATTCCGGCAATGTTATTTCCATGTATTTCCCTGCCCCTGTCATCCAATAGGCAGGGCTCAATACCAGGCATAGGCAGGGTCGCATAAGTTGGCTTACCCGGGGTAACTCCTGCCATGTTGCCAATGAGCACGCCGCCGGTTTCCGTTTGCCACCAGGTGTCTACAATGGGGCATTTTCCTTTACCAACGTGTGTATGGTACCAATGCCAGGCTTCTTCATTGATAGGTTCGCCTACAGAGCCCAGCGTTTTTAAAGATGAAAGATCTTTGTTCTCGATAAATGACGTTCCGGACGCCATCAGGCTTCGTATGGCCGTTGGTGCTGTATACAAAATATTTACTTTGAACTTGTCAATAATGTCCCAGAGTCTTCCGGCATCAGGCCAGTTAGGAATGCCTTCAAACATCAGGCTGGTGCCCCCGGCGCTTAAAGGCCCGTAAACCACGTAACTATGTCCGGTGATCCAGCCAATGTCGGCTGTACAAAAAAACACCTGCCCTGGATCGTAGTTAAATGTATTCACAAACGTATAGTTGGTGTAAATCATGTATCCGGCTATGCTATGAACAACGCCTTTGGGTTTTCCTGTTGATCCGGATGTATAAAGTATAAAAAGAGGGTCTTCCGCATCCATTTCTTCTGCGGGAAAATGTTTCAGCCCCAGTGTTTCCACTTTTTTTACTTCGTCTTCCCACCACACATCCCGCCCCTTCAGCATACTCACGGGTATCCGGGTTCGGGTACAAACGATCACTCTTTTCACAAAATCACATTTTATGAGTGCGTCGTCCATTACACTTTTAAGCGGAATATCTTTTTGCCCGCGATAGGCGCCATCGCAGGTAACCACAAATTCTGCCTTTGCATCTTCGATCCGGTCGGCAATGCTGCTGGCCGAAAAACCGCCAAAAACAACCGAATGTATGGCGCCGATCCGGGCGCAGGCCAACATGGCTATGGGCAGCTCCGGGATCATGCCCATGTAAATACAAACGCGGTCGCCTTTTCTTACACCATTATTTTTGAGCACATGCGCAAACTGGCAAACCTTTTTATACAGCGTTTTATAGGTATAGACCTGGTAATGCTCCTCCGGATCATTGGGCTCCCATATTAAAGCCGGCCTATTTCCATTGATCTCAAGGTGCCGGTCAATACAGTTTTCCGTAATATTCAGCCTGGCATTGCTGAACCAGGAAACACGGGGCTTCTTAAAATCATAATCGAGCACTTTATCCCACTTCCTTTTCCAGCTGAAATAATGTGCGATGGATCCCCAAAAGTTTTCCCGGTCTTCAATACTCTCTTTATACGCGCTTTTGTATTCTTCATAAGAAGAAAGCTGATAAGGATAATGTTTCATAGTTTGGTGAATCAGTTAATTTTCTTTGTAAAAAACAGGTTCCAGATGCTTGTATTCTTCGTCACTGAATATTTCGGAGCGAATGATGAATCGTTTACCGGTTGGAATCTCAAGAGAAAAGCTGGAGCCTCTTCCGGGAACTACATCCAGTATCAGTTTGGTATGTTTCCAATATTCAAACTGATCTTTACTCATCCAGAATGGAATAGCGCCGATGTATCCAAGTCCTACATCCCCGTTTCCAATTTTAAATTCATTCATCAAAAAACACATGGGTGAAGAGCCGTCACAACATCCACCGCTCTGATGAAATAAGAGCGGTCCGTGAATCGCTGTCAACTCATCCAACAGTGCGAGTGCCTTATCTGTAATGTATATTCGTTTTATTTTCTCCATACAATAAAAGAAGAAAGGTTCGCAACTAGTGTTATGTCAACTCTATTTTGTCCACTAACCCTGACAGGGTTAAAAGAAACCCAGTTTGTTTTTGTTGTAAGAAATGAGCATGTTTTTGGTTTGACGGTAGTGCCCTAACATCATCTTGTGCGTTTCACGGCCAAAGCCCGATTTTTTATATCCGCCGAACGGAGCATGAGCCGGATATGCATGGTAGCAGTTTACCCAAACCCTTCCGGCCTGTATGGCACGCGGTACCATATAAAGCTCATGCGCGTCTCTTGTCCATACTCCTGCACCCAGCCCGTAAAGCGTGTCGTTGGCGATCGCAAGCGCTTCTTCTGTTGTTTTAAACGTGGTAACACAAACTACCGGTCCGAATATTTCCTCCTGGAACACGCGCATTTTATTATGGCCTTTTAAAATGGTAGGCTCAATGTAGTATCCACCCTCCAGCGCTCCTTCCAATTTGTTGGCCTTACCGCCACATAATATTTCCGCGCCTTCATCTTTACCAATTTTAATATAGGACAGAATTTTTTCGTACTGATCGTTAGAGGCCTGTGCACCCATCATAACGGTCCTGTCTAGTGGATTTCCGGTTTTGATAGCTTTTACACGTTCTATCACCCGCTTCATGAATTTATCGTAAATGCTTTCATGAACGAGGATGCGTGAAGGACAGGTACATACTTCGCCCTGGTTAAGCGCGAATAAAACAGCGCCTTCAATGGCCTTGTCAAAAAAAGCGTCGTCTGCATCGGCTACCGAAGGAAAAAAAATGTTTGGTGATTTTCCGCCCAGTTCCATAGTCACGGGAATTAAATTCTCCGATGCATATTGCATGATCAACCGGCCGGTTGTGGTTTCACCTGTAAAAGCTACTTTATTAACACGGGACGAAGTGGCAAGCGGCTTCCCTGCTTCAGGCCCGAAACCTGATACCACATTCAATACGCCCGGAGGAAGAACGTCGGCGATCAGCTCCATCAGGCACATAATGGAAGTAGGCGTTTGTTCCGCTGGCTTTACAACCGTGCAGCACCCGGCTGCCAGGGCAGGCGCTATTTTCCAGGTAGCCATCAATAAAGGAAAGTTCCAAGGAATGATCTGTCCGACCACACCCAGTGGTTCATGCAGGTTAATGCTTACCGTATACTCGTCGTGTTCCGAAATAGTGCCTTCTTCGGCGCGAAGCACCCCGGCGAAGTAGCGGAAATGATCAATACACAGGGGCAGGTCGGCTGCGCAGGTTTCACGGATCGGCTTGCCGTTGTCAATGGTTTCAACCGCGGCAAGATATTCCAGGTTGTCTTCCATGATCTGCGCAATTCTTAAAAGCAGGCCGCTGCGGTAGGCTGCCGAAGTTTTACTCCAGGTCACAAAGGCCTTATGGGCCGCGTCCAGAGCGAGCTCAATATCTTCTGCTCCCGAACGCGCAGCTTGTGTGAATACTTTTCCATCTACCGGGGAGGTATTCTCAAAATAAACACCTTTTACCGGCGCTGTGAATTTCCCGTTAATGAAATTATCATACCTGGGCTTGAATGTTGGCTTTTCTACAAGATTTTTCATAATGATTTGTGTTTTTAGCTGACAACGAAGTAACAGATCAATTAACCGAAACACCTTCACTATCCTGCTTTCAGATAGCACTGGTTTCCCAATTTTGTTCAGGTGGTTGAAAAAGGGCTTGTTTTTGCGTAAATTTGATAAGAGAACAGATGAACGTCGCTTCCAATATAATCCTTCCAACCGCTTATGATAAGCTGAGGACAGATGTAGAGCAGAAAACAAGTTTTACACTGGATAAGTGCGAACTCAATATATTTGAGACGCATAAACGCGTTGAAAATGTCCGCCTGACCTTTGACGGCTTTGCCATTACCTCCATGCTCAGAGGAAAAAAAGTTTTAAAAGAGCGGGGCAGAAATCAATTCAAGAACTACTTACCCGGAGAATCGTATATTTTAAGACCGGATTCTGAAATGATCATCGATTTCCCGGAGGCTAACCCGGCCAGCCCCACTCAATGCACAGCCCTCGTAATTGAAAACAGCTATTTGCACAGGCAACTGGACTATATCAATGAAATGTACCCGAGGGAAAAAGAGCTGGGAAACCACTGGAACTTAAACTTTGATACCCTTTGGCTTCAAAATGATGAAAGTATCGCGTTTTTAAGTAATAAATTATTAAAATTATTTTCCGGTAACGACCCTTTAAAGGATGTACTGGTTGATTTAAAACTAAAGGAGTTGATGCTGTCGATTTTGCGGCTTCAAAATTTATCCAGCATATACGAGGCCAATACCAAATCTGTAAATGAGCGTTTTAGAGCGGTGGTGGAGTATATTCGCCGGAATATTACATCCTCCATTAACCCGGTTGAATTAAGCAAAATGGCCTGCATGAGCAAGTCGGTTTTTTATCGCGCGTTTACTAATGAATTTGGAGTTCCCCCTACAAAATTAGTACTCATTGAAAAGATCAGACACGCGAAGGCAATGCTGGTTTTGGAACACATGCAAATCAAAGAAGTTTGTTTTTCCCTCGGCTTTTCTGATCCCAATTATTTCAGCCGCGCTTTCAAAAAAATTGAAGGAATTTCTCCTGGCGAATATTTACGACAAGTGAAAGCAGGGGGAAGTATCAGTTAACGGTTTTATGATCTCCCGCTATACTTGTGTCATAATATTCACCTCTGCGGAGCAAAATATAAAATAAGATTTTGTAAATTTAGGATTCCAAATAGCACAAATGAAAACCTATTTTTTTCGCCAGACAGCCTTGATTATTCTAGGCTTACTCTTTGCAGGCTCTGTTGCCGCTCAAAAAGCAAAACCCGTTAAAACCGCGGTAATTAAAACAACGATCTATTGCGACCACTGTAAGATCTGTGAAAGCTGCGGAGGAAGGATACTGAAAGAACTTTATAATGAGGCTGGAATTAAAAATACCAGCGTGGATTCAAAAGCAAACACTATCACAGTCGTGTATGACGAGCGCAAGATCACATTAGACCAAGTTCGCACAAAAATTTCCAAATTAGGTTTTGATGCCGACAACCTTAAGGCTGATCCGGCCGCTGTCGCTAAACTAGATGATTGTTGCAAAAAGCCCTCATAATAAAGATTTAAAAATAATCCAATGATGCCAAAACGTTTTAATTCGAATAGCGCCGGTTTTATTTTATTTCACCAGTGCAGCAAAATTAAAACAGATGCGCTCTGAATAAAATGGAATTGATGTTCAGATTTTTTAAAAAGTATTCTCCCTTGTCTAAACAAGCCGAACAGGCTATTTCAGATATCTCAAAAACGATTGAGATTAAAAAAAATGCCGATCTTCAATCCATCGGTCATACCTGTAAAACCATCTATTTCATTAACAAAGGAATCGCCCGCATTTATTATTATAAGGACGGTAATGATATAACAGAGAGTTTTTCTTTCGAAAATAATATCATTGCCAGGGTGGAAAGTCTTTTTTCCGGTGAACCATCACGCAAGGCTATCCAGGCATTGGAAGATTCCGAGCTGATCGCCATTGATGCTACCAAACTATTTAAACTATATGATAGATTTCCCGACATAGAACGTTTATTTAGAAAAATAGTTGAAGCCGGTTATGTGGAAACCGTGAACAGGATAGAAAGCATCCAGTTTCACACTGCCGAAGAAAGGTATTCTGACCTGCTCGAAAAAGGTAAAAACATCATCCAAAGAATACCTTTGAAGTACATAGCTTCTTACCTGGGCATTACTCCTGTGAGCCTATCCCGTATCCGGGGGCAAAAGTAATTACTTATCATATGTAAAGTGTTTTCACTTTAGGTTGGGCTAATTTTGTTCCGTAAGAAACATTAGCGCATTAACTACCATACGAATGAAAACAAAACTAACACTAATCTTCATTTCATTTATAACCGCCGGACTAATTGTCTTTGCTTTACAATCATTTTCTATAAAAGGCAGCGCCGCCGAACCCTGGAAAAAAGAACAGTTAATGAACCCTGCGGAACTAGCAGCAATTATTAACGATCCCACAGCAGAAAAACCTGTTATCTACAGCATCGGGCCCGGAGCGGATATCAAAGGAAGCATTGAAATGGGGGCCGCCCAGGAGAAAGAGAATCTGGATAAATTAAAAGCTTCTCTAAGCAACCTGGATAAAAACACTGCAATCATTTTGTTGTGCGGCTGCTGTCCCTTTGAACATTGTCCCAACATTCGGCCTGCATTCAAATTAATGAATGAAATGAAATTTACTCAGCACAAACTTTTAAACCTCACTCACAATCTCAAAGTTGACTGGATTGACAAGGGATACCCAATGAAGTAGACCGAAGCAATAGTTTTTTGTATCAATGTTTTTTTCCTGAGTTGGGCAGCGATAAGTATGTTTCGCCCTGAACCATATTTCAATTGGGCTAAATTGTTAATTGCATAAAACAAATTTTCGAGGGTCAAACTAATTAAATAAAAAATGAAAGACGTATCACTCGGACTAAAAGAGAATTTAAATCAGTTTATATTACTGATTATTGTAAATGCCTTTGTTGGAGGCATGGTGGGGCTTGAACGTTCTATTCTACCGCAAATAGCAGAACAGGAATTTCATATGGCGGCCAAAACTGCAATTCTTTCATTTATTATTGTATTTGGTATAATAAAGGCAATTACAAATTATTTTACCGGAGCTTTAGCAAACAAATTTGGAAGAAAAAAATTATTAACGATTGGTTGGCTGTTTGCTATTCCCGTCCCGTTTATGCTGATGGTGGCTCCCAGCTGGAATTGGATCATAGCCGCCAATGTATTACTGGGAATAAACCAGGGCTTGACATGGAGCAGCACCATTGTGATGAAAATAGACCTGGTAGGCGAAAAAAACAGGGGCTTCGCAATGGGTTTAAATGAATTTGCCGGTTATCTGGCCCTGGCGGGTGTAGCCTTTGCAACCGGTATGATCGCCGGCAGGTATGGATTAAGACCTTATCCATTTTACATAGGCATTGCATTGTCTTTTGCCGGTTTATTATCGTCATGGCTCCTGGTAAAGGATACCAAACAGCATGTAGCGAAAGAAGCTGCAGGCAGCACTATGGCCAGGTTGAAAAATGTGTTCTGGGATACTACACTGTTTGACAGAAATCTTGGATCCGTTACACAGGCAGGTTTAATAAACAATCTGAATGATGGCATGGCCTGGGGCCTGTTTCCAATACTGTTAGCTCAAAAAGGATTTGACATCTCCGAAATAGCAATTGTAACCGCTGTATACCCTGCTGTATGGGGCATAGGCCAATTGGTGACCGGAAAAATGTCCGACCACTTTTGCAAAAAAAACATGCTGTTTTTAGGAATGTTTTTACAAGGGATCGCCTTATTGTTTTTTGTGTTTGCAAGTTCATTTACACATTACATTATTTTAGCTTCCATTCTCGGGTGGGGAACAGCCATGGTTTATCCGACTTTTCTCGCCACAATAGCGGAAAATACAAATCCCCACGATAGGGCAAAAAGTATGGGAACGTTCCGGCTATGGAGAGATCTTGGTTACGCGGTTGGCGCCATTCTAACCGGAATAATCGCCGATGCTTTTGGGATCATGACTTCTGTATTCATAATAGGACTGCTCACCATCGCATCATCATTCATTATTGAATTCAGAATGAAATGCAGGGTACCTGCTATAAAATTAACGGGTTGGCTTTTTAAAAGGAATAACAATTATAAAGATGGAAAAGAAGAAATCTATAAGTCTTGCCGAGCTGGATCAGTTGCTTAAAAGCGCCGATGCGCCTTTGGTTATTGATGTTAGAAGCGAGGAGGAATACCGGGAAAAACATATTCCCTTTGCGATCAATCTGCCCATTGAAAAGATTGAACCAGGAAATGCGCATCTTGATGTGTCGAAAACAATTATTACCGTCTGCGGTATCGGCGGCGGCCGCTCAGAACGCGCGGCTAATTTAATAAGGGAAAATTATAAGGCGGACGTTTACTTTCTTGAGGAAGGAACGTTCGGCTGGATCAAAAATAATAATAAGAGCGCTGATCAACATCTCTCTTTCATTCAAAAATTAATTCAAAAAGGCCAGCTGGAAAGCGATTCGGAAGACGAGAAGTTGAAAAAATCAACGTTACTGATCATGGCTTTCCCTTTTGCCATTGCAGGGTTGATGTGGGGTGTTTTGTATTTTTACAACGGATTATTCCTTCCTGGTTTAATTCCATTTTGTTATGGACTTCTTTCATTCATTAGCATCGGCTTATTCCTTGCCTTGCGAAATTTCAAATTTTTCCGGTTCAGCCAGATCCTATTGATCTTGTTATTGCCTCTTTTCCTTCAAATTTCTCTGGGTGGATTTATCCCGTCCAGTTCTGTTCTGTTATGGGCTTTGATCTCGCCGCTTGGCGCCCTCGCCTTTTATAATGCCAGACAGTCCATTTATTGGTTTGTTGCCTTTATTTTTATGGTCGTTATCGCTTTTGTTTTAAATGATCTTTTACCGGCCTACTTTAACCGTCATCTTCCGGAGGAATTTGTTAACCGGATGTTCCTAATGAATCTCATTGGTATTTCTTTTATCATTTATCTGTTACAATACTATTTTGTGAGCAAACAGGCTGATCTGAAAAAAACAGGGGAACTAAAGAGTCAGGAAATCCAGGAAAAAAGCAAGGAAATTACGGATTCCATTAACTACGCGAAGCGTATTCAACATACGATGTTAGCCAGACATGAATTATTAAGCAAAAACCTTTCAGACCATTTTATTTTATTTAAACCCAAAGACATAGTCAGTGGTGATTTTTATTGGGCAACAGCTAAAGCTGGTAAATTTTACCTGGCTGCCTGCGATTCAACCGGTCATGGTGTACCAGGCGCGTTTATGAGCTTGTTAAATGTTTCCTTTCTGAACGAGGCCATCAACGAGAGAAATATTCTTTTGCCCAACGAGATCTGTGGCTATGTAAGAAACCGGTTAATTGAAAGCATTTCTCAGGATGGAGGTCAGGATGGCATGGACGGCGCTCTTGTTTGTATTGACACGGAAAATAAAAAATTAAGTTTTGCGGCTGCGCATAATGCCCCGATCCTGATCAGAAAAAATGCGGTAATTGAATTTGAAGCAGATAAAATGCCGGTAGGAAAAGGAGAACGGGTGGACAACTTCAGGCTCCACACGATTGATGTTGAATCCGGGGACCTTTTTTATCTTTATACAGACGGATATACCGATCAGTTTGGAGGTCCCAAGGGTAAGAAATTCAAATACCGCCAAATGAAAGCGCTGTTACAATCTATCTGCAATCAATCCTTAGCCGAACAAAAAAAAATACTGGATGCAGTAATCAGCAATTGGAAAGGAGAATTAGAGCAGACCGATGATATGTTAATAATTGGCTTTAAAATATAAATACCATCTTTGTTTGAAAAAATACGACATATGAAATAGCCATGAGCGGAAATGCCCGCAAACACGAATGAGTTTTACGTAGCGAGACGTATCTTTGTGAAAACAAAAACCGTTAAGTCATGAAAAAAGAAATTCGGTATCAGCAGGTCATAGAT
>Ga0208492_1001271_pt1 | contig 16394 bp, 17 predicted proteins | sample Subbioar_CSW14AB_FD_184820 | JGI IMG/M metagenome (GOLD analysis project Ga0208492, IMG submission 184820) | Serpentinite rock and fluid subsurface biosphere microbial communities from McLaughlin Reserve, California, USA - CR12Mar_CSW14AB (SPAdes) | ecosystem: Environmental > Terrestrial > Deep... | reverse complement strand
CGGCAGCGAATGCGTCTCGGCCTTGATCTCGCCATGGGTCGAACAGTTGACGGTGACCTTCTTGCCGTTGACCGCCAGATCGACCGGCAGCCGTGCAATCGCCACCGTCCAGTCGTTCAGCGGCGAATACATCGCCTGCGTCACGATCCCGACCTGCTTGTCCTTCTTCAGCACCGGAGCCCCGTTGCCGGGCACCTTCTTGCCCTCCAGCTTCAGGCCCCAGATCTTGAACCGCTCACGGCCCTTCAGCCGGTAATGCTCCTCGGCGCCGCGGAAGCCGGTCTTGCCAGGCGTCACCGTGAAGTCGAGGCCCAGTTCCCACAGCGTGTCGCCGGGGCCTTCGTTCTCGAACGGATACATTTCGGAATTGTCGAAGGGATAGAACAAAAGGTAGCTCTCGGTCCGCAGCATGTCCAACGTGGTGAACCGGCAAGGGATGATCCCCTGCTTCTTGCCTTCCTCCAGAATGCTGTCCCAGATCAACCCGGCATCCTGGCCCCGGCAAAAGATTTCATACCCCCGCTCGCCGGTATAGCCGGTCCGCGACAGGGTGATCGGCTTGCCGTACAGGCTTGCAGGCATGTGGCTCATGTAGGGCAGCGCCCGGACGCCGGGGATGTGCCTTTCCAGAAACTCCACCGCCAGCGGGCCTTGCAGCGACAGATCGTGCAGGTTGTCGTCGAACCGGATCGAAACGTCCCGCCCCGTCGCCGCCATCGTCAGCTGCTCATGCCCCTGACCCGACCCATGGACCACGGTGTAGGAGTTCGGGCCGAAGCGGTAGATGATGCAGTCATCGACGAACTTGCCCGCGTCGTTCAGCATCGAGGCATAGATCGCCCGGCCCGGCATCAGCCGCTCTGGATCGCGCGTGGTGGCGCGGTCGATCACATGGCTGGCTGCGTGCCCGGTGATATGCACCTTCTTCAGACCCGAGACATCCATCAGCCCCGCCTTGGTGCGGATCGCCATGTATTCGGCATCCGGATCGCCCTTGGCATAGGACCAGGCCGTGCCCATCCCGCTCCAGTCTTCCAGGTTCGACCCCAGCGCGCGGTGCCGGTCGATCAGCGTCGAGAAACGCCAGGAATTGGTCATCTGCAGTCTCCCCGAGTGGTTCTTGGTTTGCGCCAAGTGTCAGGCGATTCCCGCCAGAAAGCAATAATGAAGTGCAACAATCTTTCTTGTCAGAAAACACCTGCCCAGAAAAAAGGCCGCCCGGGCGGGGCGGCCTTTCCCTTTTATTTCTAAGCGGTCTCAGCCCGGCAGAACGAAGAACCAGTTCGACCACAGCACCACGCCCGCGCCCAGGATCAGCGCAAGATAGGGCAGCATCCCCGCCTTCTTCTCGCCCAGCTCGCCGTAGGGCAGCCCAAGGTCGTCATAGGCCTCCTTCGGGAACTTGCCGCCGTCCACGATGTAATGGCGATACCAGAACACCGGGAAGATGAAGGCCGCAAAGATCAGCCCCGACCAGAGCGCGTTCTCATAGCCCCAGACCTTTGCGCCCGCGCCCAGGAACAGGGCGTTGACGAAGGCCAGGATCGTGTTCAGTCCGATCAGCCAGGTCGGCGCTTTCCACGGCCGCTCCATATGCGCGCTGTCGATCCGGTGGATCCAGCCGGCGTTCAGGTTCAGGAAGTTGAACAGGATGTAGCCGACGTTCGAGATCGCAAGGACGTAGAAGTAACCCCCGATGTCCGAGGCCAGCGCCAGAAGGATCACGTTGAAGGTGAAGTCGGTCCACATCGCATTGCGCGGCGCGCCGTGGCTGTTGACCGCGCCCAGATACTTCGGCAGCCAGCCATCGCGCGAGCCCTGATACAGCGTCCGCGACGACCCGGCCATGGCGGTCATGATCGCCAGGAACAGCGCCATGATCATCAGGATCACGAAGATCTGGGTGATGACCGGCCCACCGCCGATCATGTTGCCCAGCGCCTCGCCAACACCGGTGCCGTCCACGATCCCGGTGGCCAGCATGCCTTCCTGCCCCAGAACGCCCTGGAACGAGAACGGGATCAGGAAGAAGAACACGATGCACAGCAGGCCCGAATAGAAGATCGCCCGGAAGGTGTCGGTCTTCGGATCCTTGAGTTCCCGGGTATAGCAGACCGCGGTTTCAAAGCCGTAGGTCGACCAGGCCGCGATGTAAAGGCCACCCAGAAACAGCGTCCAGCCGCCGATGTTCCACTCGCCATCCACGCCCGAATAGGCGGCCGTGGGGGGCACCAGGTTGGTCACGTTCATCCAGTTGATCGACCCGTTGAACAGCGGCACCAGACCGACGAGCAACAGCGGCACCAGCACGATGATCGCCAGCCATTTCTGCGCCGCCGCCGTGTTGGCGATGCCCCGCTCCTGGATCAAGAGGATCACCAGCATCAGGATCACGCCGATCACGAAGGTCGAGTTGAAGTAGAGCGTGCCAAGTCCCGGAACGGCGATCGTGAAGGCCGTCCAGGTGCGGAATGCCGGGGTCAAGGCCGCCACGCCATCGGTTGCGGCAACCGCCTTGATCGCATCCTCGACCGCCGTGCCCGCATTCGCGGCCATGTAGTCGATCACGCTTTGCGTCTGGGCCGTGTAGTTGGCCAGGTTGGCCGTGACCCAGTCGATCACCGGCTGGCTGTCGGCCAAGGGGATCGGGAACAGCGCGTTCAGGATGTATCCGGCGGCAATCGCGCAGCCCAAGGACAGCACCGGCGACCAGGCGAACCAGTTGCACCAGACCGACAAGGGCGCGATCAGCTTGCCGTAACGCAGCCAGGCCGTCGCGCCGTAAACGCTCGTCCCCCCCGACTTGTTGCCGAACATCCCCGCCATCTCGGCATAGGTAAAGCTTTGCAGGAACCCCATGATCATCGAGATGATCCAGACCACGAAGGCCAGCTTGCCGGTCGTCCCCGCGATCCCGCCGATCGAGAACAGCACCAGGGGCGGCACGCCCGCCGCAACCCAGAAGGCGCCTTTCCACGTCAGCGCCCGGACCATCTGGCCCGATCCAGTTTCAGTCGTCATTCCCTCTCTCCTGTCAGATGTCACATGCTGGCCTTGGGCAAGTCTTTCCGCTTGTCCTTCCGCCTGATGCGCCTTGTTTTGATGTGTCAGCGGACGTCTGTCGCTTCGTCCCCGGTCCTCAGTCTACTCCTTCGTCCGACGCAGAATCGCGTGACGCCCGTCATGGCCTGCGACCCGATGTCGCGAGGAAAGCACGGGCCTTCCCGCATGGCGAGAAAAAATTGATCCCTGCGAAAGAATGTTTCCCCGTGATCGCAGTTATGGCCACACCCACTGCTCAAAAAGCCAGCGGCGCCGTTTTCAGCGCCGCTGCTATCACGTCAGGCCGGGTCAGTTGCGCAGGTAGCTTTCCATCGAATCCTCCAGCGCGTCCTTCCAGGGCGTGTGGTGGACAGGGGCCATCGTGCCGGTGATCACCGACTTGTAGGCATTGTCGCGGAAGGTCATGATCCCCGCCTTCTTGTGGTCCTTCCATTCGAAGAAGGCCTCGCAGGCGCCATCGACGTCAAAGCTGGGATAGTCCGTCTCGGCGATCAGCTCCTTCACATAGTCGCCCTGATAGTGGATCGCGTCGTGGGCGTCCTTGCCCTCGTCCTCGTGTTTCACACGCTCCTCGACATCCTTCAGAAGCACCGCCTTGTCCGTCGGGATCTTGATCTTGCCCATGATCGCATCGCGCACCCACCAGGCCTGGGCGTCGAACATGTTGAAGGTGAACCACTGGTCCTGCATCCCCAGATAGAAGAGCTTGGGGTTATGGACCCAGGCCACGCCCTTATACAGGTCCGCCGTCGCCAGCCGGTTTGCCGTCTTCAGCCGCAGATCGTCCGGCAGGAACGGGAAGTGGTGCTTGTAACCCGTGCAAAGGATGACCGCGTCGATCTTTTTGCTGGTCCCGTCCGCGAAATACGCGGTGGTCTCGTCCACCCGTTCCAGCTTCGGGACTTCCTTCCAGTTGGGTGGCCAGTTGAAGCCCATCGGGGCCGTGCGATGCGCGACGGTGACCGACTTCGCCCCGTATTTCCAGCACTGGCTCCCGATATCCTCGGCTGAATAGGAAGTGCCCAGCAACAGCAGATCCTTCCCCGCAAACTCTCGCGCATCGCGGAAGTCATGCGCGTGCAGCACCCGCCCGTTGAACTTGTCGAACCCCGGATACTCCGGCACGTTCGGCACGCTGAAGTGGCCGCTGGCCACGATCACATTGTCGAAGTCCTCGGAATACATCCGGTCGGCCTTCAGATCATGCACCGTGACGGTGAAATTTCCCTTGTCCTCGTTGTATTTGACCATCCGCACGGTGGTCGAGAACCGGATCCAGTCCCGCACGCCCGCCTTTTTCACCCGGCCCTCGATATAGTCGAACAGCACCGCGCGCGGCGGGTAGCTGGCGATCTGCTTGCCGAAATGCTCTTCAAAGGAATAGTCGGCGAATTCCAGCCCTTCCTTGGGGCCGTTCGACCACAGATAGCGGTACATGCTGCAATGCACCGGCTCGCCATGTTCATCCAGCCCCGTGCGCCAGGTATAGTTCCACAACCCGCCCCAGTTCGACTGCTTTTCAAAGCAGACAACCTCGGGGATATCCTCGCCCTTCGCCTTGGCCGACTGGAACGCGCGCAGCTGCGCAAGTCCCGACGGACCCGCTCCGATGACGGCTACTCTCTTCTTCATGGTCAACCTCCGAATGCTGGATATTCGTCGTGCCGCAGGCGCGGCTTTTTTGGCAAGCCTAGAGACAAAGTTGCGCCTGTGTCAAATCTTCTTCCTGCTGGTAAACATGCGGAACCCCGGAAGCAGGAAGCTCCGGGGTCCGATTCACAACCGCTGCATGAGAGTTAAGCGCAAGCCCGGTCAGCGGGCAATCGTTACCGTGCAATGCGCCCGGGTAGCCACTTCGCTGGCAACCGATCCCAGGACCAGCCGCTGCAAGCCCCGCTTGTCGCCCGTGCCCATGACGATGTGGGTATAGCCGTTCTGCTCGGCATAGGCGATGATCGCCGGGGCGGCTTCGCGGGCGACGACTTCGACGGTTCCGACATCCTTTGCGCCTTCGCCTTTCGCCAGCGCTTCGGCCTCGGTCAGAAGCTTCTTCACCTCTTCGGCCTTCCAGTGGCTGATCGTCGGCCCGCGCACCCCACCATGCGCTATGTTTACCGCACAGATGGTCAGGTGGCCTCCTGTCGCCTTTGCAACCTCCGCCGCAAGGATGACACCTATCGTTGCGTGGTCGCTGCCGTCGGTGGGGCAAAGAATCTTCGCTGTCATGACATGGATTCCTTCACAGTTGTTCTGGACCGTATCTGACCGGAAAACAGGGTTGACTGCCTTGACCTGCGTCAAGAAAGTTTACCCTCAGGCAAACACTCTGGAGCAGACATGCAGCCGATCGACCCGAAAGCTCGCCGGATCGAAAACATCCATCATGCCCCCTTCAAGCCCTTCGTCTATCCCGATGGCGTGGCGCTCGGCGACACGGTCCTGCAACTGGACGACAGTCGGCCGCTGGGCGTCGGCTTCCACGTTTACCGGATGCCCCCCGGCATGACGACGCGCGGTCATCGGCACAACGGGCACGAGCAGTTCCTGATCCTTGACGGCGAATTGCACGAAAGCGACGGGACCGTGCTGCGCGCGGGTGACATGGTGCTTTACCGCGACGGGACCGAGCATAACTCCTTCACGCCAACCGGCTGTTTGCTGGCGGTGCATGTTGCGGGCCCGGAAATCACGCTTGATTGATCCCGGCGCAATAAGGACGTGCCAGAGCCATTCCGATCTCGTCGCTGCATCGAAGTCTGCGGCTTGCAACCCTTGGCGTCGGATCTTGTGTCACAACAAGGGTCTTGTAGATCGCTGTCGCTTCCTTTTGCCCCCCGCCTCATGCCAACCGCCCGCTGGAAATACCTGGCGATGAAATCGGGGATGTCGGACGGATTGCCCGCATCCCGTGCCTGCGTCTGGATGTACGACAGCTTTGCTCCCCAGACCTGAAACGGTGTGGCAGGCTGTCGGACAACCAATCAGCCAAAGGACTTCCCCTCCCCCGTCGGGGGACGGGGCCGGGGCAAAAAGGTGGCGTCGGCAAAAGTTAACACCACCCTAACAAAAAAACTCAACCCATTGATTTCACTTGATATCTCAGGTTTGTCCACCGTGGACAGAAATCAGATATCCAGCGTCGTCTGGGTCTCCCAGGTCGAGAAATGCGAACAGTAGTCGTTCCATTCCTTGTGTTTCAGCTTCAGGAACGCGGTCGAGAATTCCTCCCCCATCATCGACTTCAGGGTCTTGTCGCGGTCATACTCCCGCAGCGCGTCCAGCAGGTTCAAGGGCAGCTTCGGCGCGTTCTTCACCGTGTGCCCCATCTGATACATGTCGATATCATGCCGCTTGCCCGGGTCCGCCTTCGTCCGCACCCCGTCGATCCCCGCCGCCAGGATCACCGCCTGCATGAGGTAAGGATTCGCCGCCCCGTCCGGCAGCCGCAGCTCGAACCGCCCCGGCCCCGGCACGCGGACCATGTGGGTCCGGTTGTTGCCGGTCCAGGTCACCGTATTCGGCGCCCAGGTCGCGCCCGAGGATGTGCGAGGCGCATTGATCCGCTTGTAGCTGTTCACCGTCGGGTTGCAGATCGCCGCCAGCGCCGAGGCATGCTTCATGATCCCGCCCAGGAAGTTGCGGCCCTGATCCGACAGCCCCAGCTCCTTCGACTTGTCGGCGAAGGCATTCGTCTTCCCGTCCAGGCTCCAAACCGAGATATGGGCATGACACCCCGACCCCGTCAGCCCCTTGAACGGCTTCGGCATGAAGCTGGCGCGGAAGCCGTGCTTTTCGGCCACCGACTTGACCATGAACTTGAAGAAGCTGTGCTTGTCGGCGGTCTGCAGCACGTCATCATACTTCCAGTTCATCTCGAACTGACCGATCGCGTCCTCGTGGTCGTTCTGGTAGGCCTCCCAGCCCAGCTCCAGCATGTAATCGCAGATTTCCGAGATCACATCATAGCGCCGCATCACCGCCTGCTGGTCATAGCAGGGCTTCTCGGCGGTATCGTAGACGTCGGACGGGCCTGACCCATCGGCGTTCAGGATGAAGAACTCCGGCTCAACCCCGGTCTTGACCCGCAGACCCTCCTTTGCCGCCTCGCCAACCAGCCGCTCCAGCACGTTGCGGGGGGCCTGATCGACCAGCTTCTCCTCCATCGTCGCCCGCGCCGCGACCCAGGCGACGTCCTTCTTCCACGGCAGCTGGATCACCGAGGACGCATCCGGCACCGCCATCAGGTCGGGGTGCGCGGGCGTCAGGTCGAGCCAGGTCGCGAACCCCGCAAAGCCCGCCCCGTCCACCGCCATGTCGTTGATCGCCTGCGTCGGCACCAGCTTGGCGCGCTGCCCACCGAACAGATCGGTGTAGGAGATCATGAAATACTTGACGCCCTTGTCCTTGGCCCATTTGCCCAGGTCTTTCGCCATTCTCGTCCACTCCCCGTTCGTTTTTTTCAGAACCCGCCGTTGCGGCCGGGTATCCAGCTTGTTCCTGCAATCGGCACCCCCGCCATCGCTGCCGCCTCGATGGTCAAGGCGCAAAGATCCTCGGGCTCCAGATTGTTCAGGTGGTTCTTGCCGCAGGCGCGGGCAATCGTCTGCGCCTCCAGCGTCATCACCTTCAGGTAGTTCTTCAGCCGCCGCCCGCCCAGAACCGGATCGAAGCGTTTGAACAGCTCCGGGTCCTGCGTGGTGATCCCGGCCGGATCGCGGCCTTCGTGCCAGTCGTCATAGGCATCCGCCGTGGTGCCAAGCTTCTGGTATTCCTCTTCCCACTTCGGGTCGTTGTCCCCCAGCGCAATCAGCGCCGCCGTCCCGATGGCCACCGCATCCGCGCCCAGCGCCATCGCCTTCGCCACATCGGCACCCGACCGGATACCACCCGAGACGATCAGCTGCACTTTCCGGTGCATCCCCAGGTCCTGCAGCGCCTTCACCGCCTGCGGGATGCAGGCCAGGATCGGCATTCCCACATGTTCGATGAACACGTCCTGCGTCGCCGCCGTGCCGCCCTGCATGCCGTCCACCACCACCACATCCGCCCCGGCCTTCACCGCCAGCGCCGTGTCGTAATAGGGCCGGGCCCCCCCGACCTTCACATAGATCGGCTTCTCCCAATCGGTGATCTCGCGCAGCTCGTGGATCTTGATTTCAAGATCATCCGGCCCGGTCCAGTCGGGGTGGCGACAGGCGCTGCGCTGGTCGATCCCTTTCGGCAGGTTGCGCATGTTGGCCACGCGGTCGCTGATCTTCTGCCCCAAGAGCATCCCGCCGCCGCCGGGCTTGGCACCCTGACCGACCACGATCTCGATCGCATCCGCCCGGCGCAGGTCGTCGGGGTTCATGCCATAGCGGCTGGGAAGATACTGATAGACCAGCGTCTTGGAATGCCCGCGCTCTTCCTCGGTCATGCCCCCGTCGCCGGTGGTGGTCGAAGTGCCCGCTGCCGAGGCCCCGCGCCCCAAAGCCTCCTTCGCCGGGCCCGACAGCGCACCAAAACTCATCCCGGCAATCGTCACCGGAATGTCCAGGTGGATCGGCTTCTTCGCATGCCGCGTTCCAAGCCACACATCGGTCGCGCATTTCTCGCGGTAGCCTTCCAGCGGGTAGCGGCTGATCGAGGCCCCCAGGAACAGAAGATCATCGAAATGCGGCAAGTGCCGCTTGGTGCCGCCGCCACGAATGTCGTAGATACCAGAGGCGGCCGCGCGGCGGATTTCGGCGTTCACTGCCGGGGTGAAAGTCGCCGAGAAACGAGGCGGGGTGCGGGGAAGATCGGTCATTCAGGCTGCCTCAATACGCCGAAGCGTTGTCGATATTGAAATTGTAAAGCTTCCGGGCCGAGCCGTAGCGCCGGAACTCTTCCGGCTTGGCCTTCCCGTCCGCCTCGCCCCGCTTCAAGAGGTCCGCCAGAAGCGCCAGATGTTCGGGCCGCATCTCCTTTTCGATGCAGTCGGCCCCCAGCGACTTCACCGACCCGCGCACGAACAGCCGCGCTTCGTAAAGACTGTCCCCCAGCGCGTCCCCGGCATCACCCAGCACCACAAGGTTGCCCGACTGCGCCATGAAGGCCGACATGTGGCCGATGCTGCCATGGACCACGATGTCGATCCCCTTCATCGACACGCCGCAGCGGCTGGAGGCATTGCCCTTGATCACCAGCAAGCCGCCGCGCCCGGTCGCCCCGGCATACTGGCTGGCGTTGCCGTCGATGATCACGGTCCCGGACATCATGTTTTCCGCGACGCCCGGCCCAGCGGAGCCCTTGATGCGGATCGTCGCCTGCTTGTTCATGCCCGCGCAGTAGTATCCGGTGGACCCCCGCACCGTGATATCGACCGGCGCATCCACCCCTGCGGCGATGGCATGTGCGCCCTTGGGGTTCACGACCTCCCACGCCGTCATGTTGGTCTGCCCCTTCAGGGCGTGAAGTGAGGAGTTGAGCGCGCGAAGGCCGTCCTTCCCCAGATCGAAACTCTGCATTCCCTCAACGCTCCCAGAAATAGACGGTGGCGGGTTCCGGCTCCCAGACGCGGGCGTCCTCGATCCCCGGCAAGTTCACCAGCGCCCGGTATTCCGATCCGAAGGCGACGTACTGGTCGGTCTCGGCCATCACTGCAGGCTTGCAGGCGATGGGGTCGCGCACGACGCCAAAGCCGTTCTTGGTCCCGACAACGAAGGTGAAGAAGCCGTCGAGATCGGTCAGCGTCGCCTCCAGCGCGTTTCCCAGCGTCTCGCCGGTCTGCAGCTTGTGGCTGATGAAGGCCGCGCCGACCTCGGTGTCGTTCTCGGTCTCGAAGGTCATGCCAAGGCGCTTGAGGTCGCGGCGGACGTTGTTGTGGTTGGAGAGCGAGCCGTTATGGACAAGGCACTGGTCCGACCCGGTGGAAAACGGATGCGCGCCCATCGTCGTCACGGCGGATTCGGTGGCCATCCGGGTGTGGCCGATGCCATGGGTGCCCTTCATCTTCGACAGGTCAAACCGGGCGGCCACGTCCTTCGGGAGGCCAACCTCCTTGAAGATCTCGATGCTGTCGCCCGCGCTCATCACTTTGACCTCCGGGCGCAGGTGCGACAGGGCCGATCGCGCAGCCTCCATCTGGTCCAGGGGCACTTCCAGAACGGCATGAGTCGATTTGACGAACATGGCAACCGGCTGACCGATCGCTTCATGCAGATCGCCGTCCAGATCCTTGAAATCCTTCTCGGGGTGGGCGGATTGCACCGTCAGCTTGCCCAGACCGTCCTTCGCCCCGCCATAGATCGCTATGCCCGCAGAATCCGGCCCGCGGTCGGTCATGGTGATCAGCATGTCCGTCAGCATTGCGCCCAATCGAGGCTCTAGTTTTGGGTCCTTCAGAAACAGCCCAACGATGCCGCACATGGATTCGCCTCCTTGGTGTCGTTCCCATGACGCTAGCACCGTCCCTTCGCCCTATCAACTGTCGAGAAACAAATTTCACCTGTCGGGAAAAACGCTGCCCAGATATCAGGCAGATGCGGTTTTTCTTGACAGAATGTCGCAGGTGGCTTTCCCTGAGGAAAAAATATTGCCGCGTAGGGAAATGACGGTCGGGCCACGTCGCGCGGACAAAAACAAGCGCCCAAGGGAGGGAAACGTGGTTGACCTTAAACAGCGGCCCGATCCGCGCATCGAGGCGATGCACAGACGTGACGTGCTGGTGGCATGGGCGTTCGTGATCGGACTTTGGTGCGCAATGATCTTTGTGGCCTTCGCGACCTGGGACCTTGCGCCCAATGGCACGGCAAGAGTTCTCCTTCTTGTCGGCGGTGCGATCGTCCTGATCTTCAACACTGCCGCCATCCTGGCGATGCTGCGGCATTACCGCGAGGATCGCGACTTCATGTATGGCCTGGACATCAAGTTCCAGGACGAAGCGCGGAAGAGGGGCTGAACCATGGCACATTACCAACCCCCGAAACAGGGCAAGGCAAGCCAGCTGATCGACGTGATCGTGCTGGTTGTCCTGACCGTCGGCGCACTCTTTGTCCCCTTGTGGCTCGGCCTCGCTGGGGCGGCCAAATCGGTAGAAACCCCCGTCGCGGCCCCGACTTGGGAGGCCCTGGGCCAGACCCCGGCGCAGGCTGCAAAGTACGAGGCGCTTGGCTACACGCCGGAAAGCGCACACGACCTGATCCTCGCGCGGTTCGACTACAGCTTTTCCGTTACCGCGCTGCTGACGATGATCGCGGTCATCCTGCTGTATTATTTCCTGATCCTGCGGTTTTCCGAAGTGGAATACCGCGAGGTCATTGCCGAAAAATTCGGGGAGTAGGCGCAATGGACCTGTGGAACTGGCTTGAATACGCGGCCTGGGGGCTTTCTGCCCTTTTCGGCCTGCACATGCTGCTCGACTGGCTCAAGACCGACAGCACCTATTCCGAGGACGTCCTCACCTCATCCCGCGAAGGCGAGCTTGAAGCGATGGCTGAAGAGCACAAGGTGCAGTCATGACCGATGTCGACATCACCTCGAAAACGATGGACGGCATGGGGCCGCATGGCACCAAGGTCGGCCTTCTGCGCGTCCTTGGACCCGCCCATGTCTGGGCCCTGGGCGTCGGCATCGTTCTGGTCGGCGAATACATGGGCTGGAACTTCGCCGTCGGCAAAGGCGGGGCCTATGCCGCGCTGATCGCCTGCTGGTTCGCGGGCATTCTCTACACCTGCGTCGCCATGATCGACAGCGAGGTCACCTCGACCGTCGCATCGGCGGGTGGGCAATATACCCAGGCCAAGCATATCATCGGTCCCCTGATGGCCTTCAACGTCGGCCTCTACCTCGTCTTTGCCTACACCATGCTGGAAGCGGGCAACGCCATCACCGCCGGATATCTCTTCTCGGTCGTGGCCGGGATGTCCGGGCACGAGGCGGCGCTGGACCAGCGGCCCTTCATCATCCTCGTCATCATGTTCCTGGCCTGGCTGAACTACCGGGGCGTGCTGGCAACGCTGGTCTTCAACCTGGTCATCACCGCCATCGCCTTCGTCGCGATCCTTGTGCTGTTCTTCGCCACCTCGGGCATTGTCGGCGGCGGGATCATGGAACACGCGGCGCTGTTTGAGGGTCATGAGCTTCCCTACGGCTGGATCGGCATCCTTGCGGCCATGCACTTCGGCCTCTGGTTCTATCTGGGCATCGAAGGCACCACCCAAGCCGCCGAGGAAGTCCGCTCCCCCGCCCGCGCGCTGCCGTTCGGCACGCTGACGGGGATCATGACCTTGCTCATCGCGGCCACGCTGACCTGGTATGTCTCCACCGGCGTCCTGCCTTATGAATTCCTCGGCGACGGGGTCAACGGGTCGGTTGCACCGCTGTTCGACACGGCCCGGCTGGCGGGATCGAACGGCCTCGTCTGGCTTCTGGGCATCGGCACGCTTTTCGCCACGCTCGCCTCGGCCAACGGCTGCATCAACGACGCCAGCCGCGCCTGGTTCGCCATGGGCCGCGACAAGTATCTGCCCGGCTGGTTCGGCGCGGTGCATCCGAAATACCGCACGCCCTACCGATCGATCGTGTTTCTGGTCCCGATCGCGCTGATCTTCGCCCTTGGCGCGCCGCTGGACCAGGTGATCACCTTCTCGATCCTCTCGGGCCTCTTGGGCTATACCTTCATGCCGCTGAACATCATCCTGTTCCGCCGCAAATGGCCCCTGAACTCGATCAAGCGCGGATACGAGCATCCGCTGCACCCGCTGCCTGCGATCTCGCTGCTGGCGCTTTGCGCGGTCACATTCTTCGCGGTGTTCCTGGGCTATGGCACGCAGCTTGTCGCGATGATCGGCTTCTACATCGTCGTTTCGCTCTGGTTTCACTTCTGGCGCTACCGCTTTGTGAACCGGGGTGCCCAGTTCACGATGCCCTGGCCGAAACCTCAGGGCTATTAAGGCCACAGGCCCGTCCCGCAAGGGGCGGGCCATGACCCATGCACCCGCTTCTCCTTCCCGCCCTCGCGCTTGGCATTCTGGGCCTTTGGCTGACCCTGCAACTGGTTCAGGCCAGCCGCGCCCGCACCGCTGCCCGCGCCAGCTATTTCGACGCGGTCAAGCCGCTCTTCTCTGGCATCGACCAGCGGATCCAGCCCACCGGCTTTCCCCGCCTCACCGGACACCATTTCGGCCTCGCCTTCGATCTTCAGGCCATCCCGGACACGCTGACCTTCCGCAAGCTTCCCGCCCTCTGGGTCATGGTGACCCTGCCTGAACCCCTGCCCATCCAGGCCACCCTCGACCTGATGGCGCGGCCTTCCGGCAACGAGTCCTTCTCCCGCTTTTCCACCCTGCCCAGCGCCCTGCCGCCACTCCCCGGTCTGCCGAAGGACGTGGCGATCCACTGCGATGACGGTCCGCTGCCAGCGTCCGACCTGCTGGCGGCCCATGCCGATCTTTTCGCGGACCCCCGCGTGAAGGAACTGGTCCTGTCCCCCAAGGGCCTGCGCATCGTGATCCTGGCCGAAGAGGCCGACCGGGGTCGCTATCTGATCTTCCGCGAGGCAGAGTTGGGGATGACGCCGTTGGACCCCGACCGCATCGCGCCTCTGCTCGACCGCCTACGCGCCTTGCGCAAGGATGTGCTGGCGCTTACGAAAGACCCAGCATGAAGCCGCCGCCGAACCCCTATCTCGTGCTTGCCGTTGCGCTGGTGCTTCCAGGCGTGGGGCAGGTGCTGAACCGCCAGCCGTTGCGCGGATTGATCTTCGTCGGCTTTGCGGTCCTCCTGGGGGCCTTCACCCTGAAGACCGCCGCCCCGGAGGTGTCCTTCGTCGGCAAGATGGCGGGCGGCCTTTTCGTCTGGGCGATGGCCGTCTTCGACGCCTACAAGGTCGCCCGCATCCGCCGTGCTGTCTGGAGCCACGCGAACGCTCCTCGGTGACTTCGTCCCTCGTCGCTGACCGTGCGCGAGAAGAAGCCGACGGCGAAGGACGGGCTACTCCTGCCAAAGGTCTCCAAGCATCGCCTTCAGCGCCGCCAGCGCCTCGACCCCGTCTTCGCAGCCTGGGCCGACACGCACTGCGACCGTCGCCGCAAAGCCGCAGGCCGCGCGCTTCTCTGGCCGGATCGTCACTTCGAACCCTTTCGGCCCCATCACGACAGCCTGAACCGCATCCTCCGCGCCAAAGGTCTCGTCGTTCGCCTCGAACCAGACCGGACCGCCCGCGACGGCCTGCCGGAACAGGACATAGCCGTCCTCTTCGTCCTCGCCCTCGGCGAAGCCGATAAAGAGCTGACCCTCGTCTTCGACCACCGACCCATAGGCCGCCTTCACCGTGATGTCGGCCATCGCGCCCTCAATACCATTTGGCGACGGGCGGCAGGCTCATCAGCACCGCGTTTGCGTCGTGGCCGGTTTCAAGCCCGAACTTCGTGCCCCGGTCATAAACCAGATTGTATTCCGCATATAGCCCCCGGTGGATCAGCTGCACCTCCCGATCGGCGTCGGTCCAGGCATGGCCAAGACGCCGCTCGGTCACCGGCAGGAAGGCGGGCAGGAATGCCGCACCGACGGCCTTGGTGAAGGCAAAGTCGCGGTCCCAGTTCCCGGTGTTGAGGTCATCATAGAAGATGCCGCCCACGCCCCGCGCCCGGCCGCGATGGGGAATGAAGAAATACTCATCCGCCCAGGCCTTGAACTTTGCATAGTAATCAGGGGAATGCGCATCGCAGGCCTTTTGCATCTCGCCGTGGAAATGCGCCGTGTCCTCGGCATACTCGATGCAGGGGTTCAGGTCCGACCCGCCGCCGAACCACCAGGAGCCGGGGGTCCAGAACATCCGGGTGTTCATGTGGACAGCAGGTGCGTGCGGGTTCTGCAAATGCGCGACAAGGCTGATGCCAGACGCCCAGAAGCGCGGATCCTCCGCCATCCCCGGCACGCCCCGCGCCGCCATGGCCCGCTGCGCCTTTTCGCCCAGGATCCCGTGGACCTCGGACCAGTTGACCCCGACCTTTTCAAAGACCTCGCCGCCGCGCATCACGCTCATGATGCCACCACCACCGTCCGCGCGGCTGGTCGGCGTGACCTCGAACCGACCGGGATTGCCCTTGGCATACCGGTCCTCCAGCCCCTCGAAAGCCGCCACGATCCTGTCGCGCAAAGTGCGGAACCACTCTGCGGCCTCGGTCTTGCGGCGGTCGAAGGGATCGGTCATCGTCTGGTCTCCGGCTAGGGACATCGCCCATGCCTAGCACCCCGCCGCGCCGCTTTCCACCTTTGAAGGAGCGCCCGATGAAACGCCTGATTCTTCTGTCGCTTGGCCTCTTTGCGGGTTGTGGTACCCCGCAGGAGCAGTGCATCAGCCGCAACACCCGCGACCTGCGCACGGTGGACCGGCTGATCGCGGAGACGCAGGGCAACCTTGATCGCGGCTATGCGTTCGAGACCATCACGGTCTATGAGGACTACTGGACGAGCTGTCCACAGCCGCCGGTCACCGAAGGACAGACGCCGCCCCCGCCGCGCCTTTGCCTCGACGAACGCCCGGTCACCGAGCAACGCGCCAAGGCCATCGATCTGAACGAAGAGGCGCGCAAGCTGGATAGCCTGAAGGTCAAGCGCCGGCAGCTGGCCCAGGCAGCCGAGGCCGTCATCGCGCAGTGCAAGGCAGAGTATCCGGAATGATCAGTGCGCCGGTGCGCTGACCACGTCCAGAAGCCCGCGCCCGCCATCGACGGTCAGCACCTGACCGGTGATGAAGCCCGCAGCATCCGAGGCCAGGAACTGCACCGCCTCGACCAGCTCTGCCGGTGCCGCGATACGACCCAGGGGCGTGCCCTCGGTGATCGTGTCGCGAAAATCCGGGTTGTCCTTCAGCGAGGCCTGCAGACTGGCGCTCATCACCGACCCGAAGGCCAGGGCGTTCACCCGGATGCCCTTCGGAGCCAGCCCCACGGCCAGCGACCGGGTCATCTGTTCCATCGCCGCGGCGGCCATCGAATAGGCCAGCAGCTCGGGCCGCGTGGCCTGGGCCGTGATCGAGGACAGGTTGATGATCGAGCCCAGCATCGTTCCCGGCTCGACCTCCGCCCGCTGGGCGTGCTGGATCATCCGCTTGGCGGTCATCTGGGACATCCGCAGCGCCGACAGCACGTTGTGCCGCCACAGCTCTTCCACCCCGTCGGCCTCCGGATTGAGGATGTCCGACACGAATGTCCGCCGGTTCGCATTGACCAGGATATCCACCCGGTCAAAGGCGTCGACGGTCGCGGACAGAAGATTGGCAATGGTCAGCTTCTCGGTCAGGTCGCCCGCAAACATGCGCACCGGCCCCTCGGCCCGCGCCTCGTCGCCGACCTCGTTCTCCAGCC
>Ga0208492_1001270_pt1 | contig 16416 bp, 16 predicted proteins | sample Subbioar_CSW14AB_FD_184820 | JGI IMG/M metagenome (GOLD analysis project Ga0208492, IMG submission 184820) | Serpentinite rock and fluid subsurface biosphere microbial communities from McLaughlin Reserve, California, USA - CR12Mar_CSW14AB (SPAdes) | ecosystem: Environmental > Terrestrial > Deep... | reverse complement strand
TAGCAGAAAAATGTTTAATAAAATCCATACCTGGTTTTTATCATGCAAATACCAAATTATTGCTTTGTGTTTTACATAAACCTTTATAACTTATTGACTTTGAGGTGCTAGTCATGCGGTCGCCCTGAAGTAGACTGATCTTTATAAGATAAAATGTTTTATTTACTTAACGAATGATTAGTTTCTGTGGAGGAAGATGCAGGCCCATGGATGAAAACAAAACCGTGTAAGCTCCGGCTTCGAGATTTAACGGCAGTTTAAATACGTTACTTCCCCGAGTAAGATTGACTTTTTCAGTCAGGCAGATCTTACCCAGGGCGTTGGCAATTTTAATTTCACCTGCGCCATAATTTTGTATAAGGTTAAGATCAAGGAACAATTCATTAGTAGCAGGATTCGGATATAGGATCAGTTTTTCATCTGCGTCAAAACAAGAAGAGAAAATAAGTTTAGACGTTTCGGTGTTCCCGTTAAAATCTACTTGTGTGAGGCGGTAATACCGGAGTCTCCCTTTTTTAAATTCATCCTTAACTGAATAGTCCCTCACTGTAGTGCTGTTTCCCGCACCCTTGACGTGTTTAATATCTACCCAGTTTTCACCATCATCGCTCCGCTCCAAAACAAAAAATGAATTTTCCCTTTCAGAGGCAGTGGTCCAGTGAAGTTCGATGACATTTTCAAAGCAGGTACTTCTGAAATCCGTGAGTTCAATTGGCAGTGGCGTAGCAACTGAATTTAATGACCCAACCGTGAAATAATCTCCATGCTGAAAGGTCACCCCGGCAACACTGAAAGTAGTGCCGGTAAGAGTTCCGGTTAAAGGTGTAACATCGTTGTCCGCAAAACCATCCCCGTCACGGTCAATGAGCAATCGCAGGTCCGACTGTACTTTTCCTCCCGGCACCGTGGCAAGATCTATTAAAATATCCACCGTGCCAATAGTTCCGGTATGCGCCACACGCCACACCCTGCTTAATCTTCTAAGGATCAGGGAACCATCCACATCTGCCGCGTTGGGAGTGATCATCGTAGCATTATTATTTCCCCAAAGCAAAAAATCTCCATCGCTCATGGCGCTGGGATTCTGAATGGTTACAAAATCGTTAGTGCTTTGATTCCTGCTGCTGCTCTGTGTAAGGCCCGAACCATTATCCATTCCGATACCGGTAATCGTATTCAAGTAGGTACTGTGAGTTCCGGTAGCCGGATAAATTACGGTTGAATTGGAGGATAAATAATTCGTTAGGGTATTCTGGCCGATAGAAAAGCCATACTTTATGGCAAGATAGGATTCTATTTTTTGTTTGTCGGCTGAAGAAGGAAAGTTACTGTAAACAATTAGTTCGGTCAGATCACCTGTCATGCCGCCGGTTCCGTTCGTGGCATGACGTCCGATACGCATATTGGGCGGTGTGGTTGTTTCCTGGCCATTCGACTGTGTAGCTTCCAGTTCTCCATTCACAAAGATCCGCGACAAAGTATTGCCGGAAGAATTATAAATACGCCCGATATTTACCAGCTGGAAACCGTTAGGATCGATAACCGTTGTAGAAGTGGGGCCACCAAGATTTCCGCCGCTATTATTTCTTTTCTGGAAAAAAAAACGGTTGGTTCCTCCTGAGGCGACAACTTTAATATCAAATAATTCGTTTGTGGCCGATGTTCTGTCTAATACATAGGAACCCGCACCGTCATTTGTACCACCTGCCGTTGCCGAAGTTAACTTTACCACGCAGAACGCATAATAATCGGAGGTTCCGCTGATCCCGAGGCTGGCAACATCTAAGAAATGTGTCCCCGCATATCGTACCACCGGATTTCCATTGGCCCCCGTGCTGAAATACGTTGGACGTAGGCTGGCAGTCGCCTGCGCGGCATTAAATCCGTTACCGCTCAGATCGTTCCATTGCTGAACGGTTGTGCTGTTGGTGCAAAGCGTGGTTCCCGCGTTATTATACACCGAAGAATTTGCCTTGATCCAGAACCTTAGTCCCGTTGAATACCCGCCCGGAGATTGCGCGTACGCCGAAACAAAAAAATATACGAAAAAAAATACAAGGCAATTTCCTCTGCATCTAAGCTCAGATGTTTTTTTCCTGATCATGATAGAATGTTTCCAAGAAGGTAGTTAAAGATACACAAAAATTTTAATGTGCTAAAGGTGGAGTGATAACTATCACCCTAACTTATCTATCCTATTACTATTAAAAACCTTGATCAACAGACAACAGACCAAAAAGAATACTTAAGCCATTACCACTGAAGGTTGCCGGTCTTCAATGGCATGATCCCCATGAAGGAACTGCATGGATCTAAAAAATTTATAATACATGCGTTTCATAAAGCTTTTCCTGTCCACCCCTCCTTTTATAAACGCTTTTTTATGGGCAAACCATACAGCGTGAATCGTCCCGAAAAACAAAAAGGAATACACTAAAAGAGAAAACGCCTTGTTATAAAAATTTTTACGATTAAAAATTACATACATGCGCTCATTCTGAAATTTAATGTGATGCGCCTCATCCAGTAAAATATCTTCGCAGATTGCCTTTAACAAGGTACAATCGCTGGCATTTTTGAGAGCCTCATAAAATACCTGCGCGGCGCTCTCTACAATGATCACCGTAATTGTCCAAAGCTCCATACTTTTATTAAAATATCGGATCTTTCTGAACAGGGTGTCGCCCCAGTCCTTTTTAACCCTTTCTTCACCAAGCAGGTCAATGTATTTTCCAAGGTTAGCGCCGTGTTTTTGCTCTTCTTTAATAAACAATTTTACCGGCTCTACATAATCAGGATCTTTTATTTTATCCGCATACAATGTGGCCGCGGCCAGCAGGTGTTTACCTTCGCTGGTTTCGCCCAGTTGCCAGGCTTTAATGGAATAAAGTAAGGTTTCTTTTTCTTCCCGCGTAAGTTGAGGCGTCAATTGCCAGTCGATACGTTGTTTTGTGAGGTTGTGACGGAAGTGGTTTTCCCAGAATTTTGAAGGATGCAGCATGGATTTTGTTTTAAGTAATACTTCAGTTTTATTTTTTGGGCGCCCGGGCGGGCTGTCGCTACTCGCTTTTTTTATACGCTGAAAAAGCGTATAAAAAAGAGCTCGGACAAGCCGCTCCATCCCTGGCGCGAGCGATCAGGAAACATTTACCAGGAACCGTTCCTTAAAAAATTCAAACTGATGTGCTATGTTTTTTTACTGAACGTGTTTTATAAAACGAATATTTTATCTTTAACCTATTTTAACCAGGAACGGAAATTTAAACCAGATATGCAAATAGAAAGCAAGCTTCCAAACATAGGCACCACCATTTTTACCACCATGAGTGCATTGGCGCGCGAACACAATGCCATTAACCTTTCGCAGGGATTCCCTGATTACGATTGTTCGCCAAAATTACGCGAGGCGGCGGTTCATTATATAAACAACGGTTTTAACCAGTATGCCCCAATGGCGGGCACGATACAACTCCGTGAACGTGTGGCAGAGATCATTTCCATGTGTTACGGCACAAACTATCACCCTGACTCTGAAATAACCATTACAGCAGGCGCCACACAGGCCATCTACACAGCCATAGCCGCATTCGTAAAAGCCGGCGATGAGGTGATCGTGTTTGAACCGGCCTATGATTGTTATGTTCCGGCTATTGAAGTACACGGTGGGAAAACAATATATTCACAGCTGAACGCGGTCGACTTTTCTATAGACTGGGAAGACGTGCGCAAAAAAATTTCACCCAGAACAAAGGCCATCCTGGTCAACTCTCCGCATAATCCCAGCGGAGCCACTATTTCTAAAAAAGATGTACTGGAACTTGAAAAAATTGTGTCGGGCACAAATATCCTGGTGATCAGCGATGAAGTGTACGAGCACATGGTATTTGACGGAGAAAAACACCTGAGTGTTGCAGAAAGTAAAATATTAAAAAACCAGTCCATTCTCGTTTCTTCGTTTGGGAAAACAGTTCACACAACCGGCTGGAAGATCGGTTACGTAGCAGCTCCAAAGGAGATCATGACAGAGTTCCGGAAAGTGCACCAGTTCCTGGTGTTTGTGGTCAACCACCCACTGCAGCTGGCATTGGCCGATTTTCTCTCTGATCAAAAAAATTACTCGGAACTCAAAGATTTTTATCAGTCCAAACGCGACCTGTTCTTAAAGCTCACAGCGGCATCGCGTTTAATCCCTTTTAAAACAAGCGGAACATATTTTCAGCTGATGTCCTACAAAAATATAAGCGAAGAAGGAGATGCGGACCTTGCCATCCGCTTAACGGTTGAAAAAAAACTCGCGACCATTCCTTTGTCTGTATTTTACAGCCGGAAAACCGATAACAAGCTTCTGCGCTTTTGTTTCGCTAAAAAGGATGAAACCCTGGAAAAGGCGGCGGAGATAATCTGCTCCTTGTAAGACACAAATTACTCAAATTTCACTCAGGAGGGCTTAATCAGCCATAGATCATGCAGAAACGCGGATCAAATCTGTGTCATCCGTGAAATCTGTGGCAAGAATTCTGTAAAATTAAATTATGCCCGGGACACGAATCGCACTAGGGAAATAATAAGCCAGAGATTACACAGATCTATTATCTAAAAGCAGAACATCCGATCAATTCTCAAACGCAAAAAAATGCGGCAAAACAAAAGCCACAGATCATACGGAATCTCAGATCAAATCTGTGTCATCCGTGAAATCTGTGGCCCGAACTCTGTAAAAATAAAATTACTCGGTGGTGGAGTTGCGCGCGGCTTCCTTCTTGTAACGCATTAAACGTATTGTCCAGTAACCCAGCACAAAAAGAATTAGGATCCAGATAATAACATTTGGCCCGTGTCCAAGAACGCGCATCCCTTTAAATATCCATTCGAAAAAATCTCCGGTTGCATAAAAAACGTCTGTCCAGGTGATCATTAAATGTTTCATATTCTTTTTCTTTTATATTAATGTAAATGTAAGTCTCTTATTGTTTATTAGTTTTTTGCCGCATCCATACACAGCCTCCATAATTGCTAAATTTGTATGTTTACGGCTACAAAAATAGAAATTATTTTAAAAGAAAAAAACCGTGTTTGCAGGTCTCTTAAATAAAGGTTTCCGGGGGAGCCTGGTCTTACTGGTTGCGGTATTTCTCCTGTCTTTCCTCATAAACTACCTTTCCCCCATCAGTCTTGAACAGGACCACTACCCTAACCTGTTTTACAACTACTTTGCTCAAAAAATCACCTCCAAACTGGCTATTAACCTGTTCAATTTCCTGTTTATTGGCCTGGGAGTGCTTTTGGTAAGCCTTATTTCGGTGAACCAGGAAATAGTGGACAAACAGAATTATTTTCCGGTGTTTTTATACCTTTTGTTCTGCGTAGTAGGCGTAAGCCCTTTTCAGATCACTTCCCAGGTTTTTACCAATGTGTTTGTGCTGTTTTCGATTTACCGGCTACTGGATACCTACCGCAAGGATTATGTGCTCAAACAGATCTTTGAGGCGGCTTTCTGGCTGAGTGTTTCAGCATTTATTACCATTTCCAGCATTATTTGTTTTCCCCTGTTCTTTATTATCCTGCTTATTCTGCGGCCCTTTAACTGGCGCGAATGGGTTATAGCGCTGATCGGCTTTTTTGTGCCCATATTTATGTACGAATGTATGGCTTATCTAAGCGACTTTAACCAGGGGTATTTATTCGGCGCCACGGAGTTATACTTTAAGTTCATGAAAGTTCCTTCCTTTAGCGAGTATTACCTGCCGGTTTCCATCTCGTTATTTTTCCTGCTTATTATTTCCCTTTTATACAATCTTCTAAATGGCTTCGGTAATACCGTAAAAAAACATAGAACAAAAATTATTTTACTCTGGTTCTTTTTCTTTTCCACGTTTGGGTTTTTCTCCGGCGGCGCCAATAGCTCCAATATTATCCTCATCTACGCGCTTCCGCTTTCCTTTTTTATCGGGGATTTTCTTTTTAATCTCAAACAGATCAAGACCACAAATACGATCCTTGCCATTCTTATCTTTTGCGTGATCATAGTTTTTCTCGGACAGTTCGGGGTGATCTGATCTTTAGTTTCTCTAAATTATTTAGGCGTGCCCGCAGCATTCTACAAAATCTGTGCGATCGGCTATTTCCATGACTAAAAAGACTTTGGTGAATACTAAATTCCATTTGTCTTTAAATACATTCCATTTATAAGATTGTTTTGCTGCGTGGTATTAATTGCAGGAAATTTTTGTCCGGCCACCGTAACTTTAATTCATAAAGTAAAAAAATCAACCCTTTCACTTCTTTAATTATGTCCGAAATACAAAATAATACCAACTCAAAAAAAGGTAGGGTCAAAAAAAACAGCCCACACCTTGACATGACACCGATGGTGGACCTTGCTTTTCTTCTGTTAACCTTCTTCGTGTTAACCGCAACCTTTAATCAGTCAAAAACCATGGAGTTTGCGTTTCCGTCAGAAGGCAACCCATCACCCATCAAAAAGGGCATCACATTTTTATTGAGCAAAGACGATCGGATTTTTTATTATGAAGGAGAACTGAAACTCTCCGGCGCTGTTAACAAGCCTAAAACAACACTCTCTGAGTTGAACTTTTCCTCTGAAGGAGCGCGCAGCCTGCATCATTTTTTACTGGAAAAGAACAAAGACCTGCATACGCAGATAAAGTCATTGCTCATACATAAAACCAATCATCAGATGGATGAACAGGAATTTAAACGGCTTGTTATGGAAAAAAAACGGATAAGGATGCTTATACCTATCTTATTAAAGCCGACAACCAGGCCAGCTATAAAAATGTGATCGATGTAATTGACGAACTTAATATTAATGTAGTCGGCAAGTATACTATTGCAGATCCTCTGGAACCCGAGCTGGCATTATTGAACAGCGCCCTGGAACGGATACAGCTTCCCTGAATTCTAATCCGGAATTTATTTGAACTGGTTTTGAAAGCGCCTGTTAAGATAATGGTGATTACCTCGTCAAGGCTAATTTGAACTTTGTATGCGTTGCTTTATTCCTTTTTAAAATTCCATTTATCCTGAAAAACTCTCCACTTAATATATCCGTTTGGGTTATTAAACAAAAACCATAACAAAAAAAATTCAGGCATATAACTTTGATCCCACCAAATGGCCCAATTATGAAAAACACATTTATTTTAATTATGATATGCACCGGACTGTCCGCGCAGGTCAACACTACGGCAAAGTACCTTGATAAAAACAAGGTTAAGGCAAGAATAAACACTACCAATGATAAATTCTGGAACATTTACGGTAACGGAAGCGCCTCTTATGAAGTGCCTAAAGGATCTGGCAAAAATGCCATGTTCGCGAACAGTATCTGGATCGGCGGCCTTGACGGCGGCGGACAACTACACATCGCGGCAAACACGTATAAACAAAATGGCACCGATTTCTGGTCCGGTCCTCTTGATACTACTAACGGAAACGCGTCGAGTCCGGCGCCCTACGATAAATTATGGAAAATAGACTGCGGCGAAATACTCAGCTTTGTTACAGCATTTAACTCCGGCGCTGTAGCGGCCAATACCTATACTATTCCGCCGGATATTCTCAGCTATCCCGGAAACGGCGGGGGCGGTTTCCAGAGCAAGATGGAGCCATTCGTGGATGCTGATGCCAACGGGGTTTATAATCCCTACGCGGGCGATTACCCGCTTATTAAAGGTCATCAACAAATACTCTCCATCTACAACGATAAATATTCCAGCCATGCCGAAACAGGAGCGCCAGGCATGGGCATTGAGATACATGAGCACTCGTTTGTATACTCAGAGCCGGCGATACATGACAGCATGCAAGCCATCAACTATACCACTTTTTACCAATATACTATTTACAACAGGAGTTCCACTAACTATAACAACGTGTACATTGCCGACTGGTCTGATGTGGATGTTGGATACTTCCTCAACGACTACATTGGTTCTGACACCATTAACAATTTTGCATATTGTTATAACAGTGGTTCTAATGATCCAAGCGGTCTTGGCGTGAATGGTTACGGTAATTATCCTCCGGTGTCGAGCCACGCAATACTACCAAACGATTGTAGCAACGATGGGATTGATAACGACTCGGACGGCCAGATCGACGAAAGTGGTGAACAATTCAGGATGAACAAGGTGACGTATTACAATAATAATCTAGGATCTGTTTTACCTCAGACAACTAATCCTTCAATAGGGGTGGATTACTATAGTTATATGCAAGGCTTATGGAAAGATTTTTCACCCTTTACATTCGGGGGAAATGCCTATGGCGGTTCAACACCATCCGGCTTTGTGTACCCGGGCGATCCTCAATACAACCTGGGCTGGACCGAATCACAAGCCGGTAATCCGCCAGGTGACAGGCGTGTATTGATCAGCAGTGGACCTTTCAACTTTCCTCCGGGAAGCAAAATAGAATGGGGTTATGCCATTGTTTTTAGCCAGGACAGCCTCAACCCAGTGAATACGATCACTCAGTTCCACGAACGCGTGCAACGTGACGTAAAAAATGTAAAATACTATTACACCACGCATCAGAACACACAATGCTCGTCACCTTCAACGCCGGTTGGACTAAATGAAAATAAAGAACGGGGATTAAATGCTGTTGTCTATCCCAACCCTGCGAACAGCTATTTAAATGTAGACATCATGCAAAACATTGTATCGGCGACTGTAGAATTATTTGATGTTTTAGGAAGACAGGTTGCTACTACACACATTCAGAACGGTTATCACGCGCAGATCGACATCACAACGTTTGAACACGGGATATATATTTTGAAAATAAAAAGCGACAAAGGCAATATGACCCAAAAAGTTATTAAGAACTAGAAGTCATCTATTTAATGCCAGATCTGCGAAATTCAGCCGAAGGCTTTTTATATCTGATCTGTGCCATCTGTGAATCCGATAGCTATTGGATCTGCGTCAAAAAAAAGAAGCAAAACTCACCCTTTTCTTTCGCGCACTCCATAGCGGGCCGGAAAAATCATAATCCCATTGATTTAAAATTTAGCCAAAGCTGCGTTAAGACGCGTTATTACTTCATCTTTCCCCATCAGCGCCATCATATCGAACAGCTGTGGTCCTCCCGCAACACCCGTAGTTAAAACACGCAACACCTGCATATCTATTTTACCCGCTTCCTTTACAAGATCTTCAAACGCATCATGAAGGTTCTTCGAATTCCATTCACCGATATTTTTAAACATATCCACAACCCTCATAAATAGGGATTTGCTGCTTTCGTTCCATTTCTTCGCCATTACTTTTTCATCATAAGAAGCCGGGGCGACAAATACATATTTTCCATGATCCCAGAACTCGTGTACAAACTGCACTTTTTCTTTTACCAGCTTGCAAAATTCGATCATAAACGCTTCATCCCTTTCAAAGCCTTTTTCTTTAAGAATGGGTTTGAATGCCGCGGCTAATTCTTCATCCGATTTTTTACGAAGGTATTGCTGGTTAAACCATTTGGCTTTTTCAGGATCAAATTTTGCTCCGCTCTTGTGTACGCGGTCAAAATCGAAGATCTTGCCTAGTTCTTCCACACTGAAAATTTCCTCGTTGTTGCCGGGATTCCAGCCTAACAGGGCCAGGATATTGACAAAGGCTTCCGGGTAATACCCGCTTTCCCTGTAACCAATGTATGGCGTGGCTTCCCGCGGGTCTTTCCAGCTTAATGGAAAAACGGGGAAACGAGCCTCACGCTTGGAAATTTTTCCATTACCATCCGGATTCAGGATCAAAGGCAAGTGCGCGAGTTTTGGCATATCGTTTTCAAGACCCAGGTAACGGTAAATTAAAATATGCGCCGGGGCGCTTGGCAACCATTCTTCTCCACGCACCGCGTGCGAAATCTGCATTTCAATATCGTCTACAATATGCGCCAGGTGATAGGTCGGCATGCCATCGCTTTTTAATAACACTTTGTCATCCACCTGCGCAGAGTTTACTGTTACCCAACCGCGGATAATGTCGTGAAAGCGGATCTCCTCGTTACGGGGAACTTTTAAGCGCACCACATACTTTTCTCCATTTTCCAGCAAACGTTTTACTTCGTCTTCCGGCAGGGTTAAAGAGTTGCGCATGTTCTGACGGGTAACTGCATTATATTGCGGAGACGCCATCTTCGCGGCCTCCAGGCGCTTGCGCATGGCTTCCAGCTCTTCGGAAGTATCAAAGGCATAATACGCGTGATCCGATGCAATTAATTTATCCGCATATTTTTTATAAATACCCAGTTCCTTTCGTTCGCTCTGGCGATAAGGCTTGTGAGGACCATCGCCAAAACCCACGCCTTCATTGGGCTCAATACCGCACCATTTTAGCGCGTTTATTATATATTCTTCGGCCCCCTCTACAAAACGGGTCTGATCGGTATCTTCAATTCTAAGAATAAAATCGCCGCCGTGCTTTTTAGCGAACAAATAATTAAACAAAGCAGTACGTACGCCACCCATGTGCAATCCACCTGTAGGACTGGGTGCAAATCTGACTCTAACACGTTTTTCCATAGCTTACAAAGATAGCTTAAATGTTCTATTCCAAAACAAACTAAACTTCAGAAAAAACAAAAACTTAAATGCATTGTGTGAAGAAAATAATTAGTTCTTTCTTTTTAAAAGCCTATAACTTTCAGTAAATTTCGGCAAAGATCTTATGGCGGAAAAAGATTTTTTTCAGATGGTCTACCAGGTGGTAAGACTTATTCCTAAAGGACGGGTAACCAGTTACGGGGCCATTGCAGCGTATCTTGGCGCTAAAACCTCGTCGCGCCTGGTTGGTTACGCTATGAATGGCGCTCACCGCGTAAAACCAAAAGTACCCGCGCACCGCGTGGTGAACCGCAATGGCCTGCTGAGCGGCAAACACCACTTTGAAACACCTCACCAGATGCAGGAACTTCTTGAAAAAGAAAAAATTTCAGTAAAGGATGATAAAGTCGTGGATTTTAAAAGATTATTTTGGGATCCGGTAACAGAACTTGCGCTTTAGTTCTTTCCTTTGGTAAATGGCGCCAATCTTGTTAATTTGACCAGATAAGCGCATATTTATGGAGCTTATCTGCTTGTTGGTACCAATTGCCGCACGGACATCTCCAATGACAATTTTACGGTAGACAAAAGAGCTTTCGTTTTCAAAAACTTCTGGCATTCCGGTGGACAGCATTTCGGTGGACATCCGAACATTAAACAAATTTATTCTGGGACAATTTTAATTTTTTTCCGACGCTTTTCTCTGCCCCGTGGCGCGGGGCAAATTGGCTATCGCAATTGCAGTACATTTGTTTGGCCTAAAGAATTACTTAATGAGATGAATTGAAAATAATTGAGTATAATTCATTTAAGCACCTTTCCAATAGTTTTTCAGAACTTCTATATTACGATATTTAGACTGCGCCTTAATGGCATCTGTTACAGGCTTGTTTTTAACACCGTTAATCAAAGCGTGAGAATCATTTTCACCATGAGCAGGATCTTCTTCTTCGGTAATCGGACTATGGATTATTTCTTGTTTCCATGCAGGCACTATCTGGCCAACCCTTTTAGGATTAGTTGGATCTTTAATCGACTCACTAACAATAATTTCTATAATCAAGCTTTTCCCCTCTTGTATGTGATACGAATTTTCAGGACTCGTTTGGTGTTTAGCCCAGTCACAAGATAATGATCTATCCTCAAAAATAGCGTTGGGGATTTCTTCTTGACCTATGGGAAAAGAACTTGGCTTAGCATATCGGAATAATATTTCGCCATTCGGGATTTCGCCTTCAGATAAAATCATGTGTATTAAACCCACCTATAATTTCATCAAAAACAGTATCCTCAGTTACTTTTATTTCTGAATAGTATCCATTTTCCTCTTTCTCCAATTCAACAGAATTTTCCAGAATTCGAACCAAGAAACTAACTTTCTCATAGAAATAAATTTCTAACGAAATACCACCTCTCGGAATTGGGCTCATTAATATTTTAGGTGGAACACTCATTGAACATTTTTCCGAAGAAAACCAAGTGCGAATTTTCTTTAAAAGGTTTTTAGTAAATTCTATAGTGTGTGCAGGTGGTTCATTACTTTCACCAGAAATCCAATTGTTCCCAAGCGTTTTTAAACGATCCAAATAATCGATTCTTGTATTAATGAAGTCGTTAAAAAAATATTTAAAACCAAAATCTTGATCTTTATTCTTAAAGTATGATGCAGTTGATACAGTATATAAAGCACCTTTTAAAACGTTCTGATTAGAAAAATGAGAATGACTCATGTTACAGAAATCTGAACCAGGAGAGCTAATACAGATCCAACCCTCATGCATATGTCCGATATAATTTACATTAGCTTGTGCTTTGTTCGTTAAGAAATTTTCATCTAAACGTGCAAAGTGACTTAAATTTGAACTTACTGCCATGATGTTAATACTTCTTTTGTAAATAAATTAGCAAAAAAATCTACTTGTATTTTGTGTGCACTTTTGAACCAATCATCGAGGTCATTACTTATTAATCCACCTTTAATTCTGTTTTCAATTGCTAGAATTCTTTTCCCTTGTTGATCTTGACCGGTATTAATTGAAACAGCATCGAATCCATTTATTTGAGGGCATGGAACAATAAATTTTGAAATTATTGAACTAGGGTATAACTCCGTATCACCAATGGGAACCTTAGGAAAAGATAAGTTAAGAAATTTTTTCAAAGGTTCTGCATCGCTAGAAGATTCTATTGAAACTCTATCATGATACGTAAGCGAAAGATTTTTTATTTGTTTAAGAAAATCTAAATCTTTCAATTCAACTTCTTTCTCTATTCTTTCTTTGATCCATGTAATAATTTTATTAAATCTATTGTGCACTTCTGTAAACCCAGGATATTTACCAACTGCAATGTCATCTTTCCTAATCCAGTTTATTAGAATACAGTTCTTCTGTAATTGAACCATATAATATCCGTCTTTAGAATAAAGTCTATAAAGAGAAAATCCAGCTTTTTCATAGTCCATATTAACTGAAATTCTGTTATCAGCCCAATCTTCCTCGAATATTGCAGGTTGTGTAACGAGCGTAGGATAGTCGCCTTTAGTTAATTCATTAATTAAATCAAAGATCATTCCTTTCTTGGAAAGAAAACCAGAATTAAAAATTATCCCAAAAATCAATTCGGAAATTGGTGCCTTAGAGTATTTCACAGCCATAACCTCATTCAAATATACTATTTTTGTAGTTGATTAAAATTTAAGCGCCGTTAATTTTTACTAAACGCCGATTGTTACTAACGTTCGAAATTAATAATAAGTTGCGACTTTTTCCAAACTACTAAGTAACTAAAAATCAATTCATTACTAATGAATTCTTAGTTACGTTTAAAAGGATTGCGTTTGACTCGACACATTTTACAAGCACATTTGGCGCTTCTTTTAAAGGCAATTATTTTTTGTGGCGCCAAATAAGCTTGCAAAATTTCCTACCCGCCTGTGTGGACATTAGAACGAGCAATTTTTCAAATTGCATAGCCATCGCACAAAAATTAAAAAGTTCGGACGTAAAAATTCAGTTCGAAAATCCTAAAAATTATCGGCGGACACTTGACCAGAAGTTAAACTGTGTGGCGGCAACTGGGTACTAACAGCACGCGTAGCGTCATGCCGGGCATCTTTTATTTTGGCATTTCGGTGGACATTCGTACATTTATAATATTGCGGAAGCCGGCACGAACGCCAGCGTGCGGTCCGTTATGTTCAATTATTAATGACGACCCATCGGACAATTTTCATAGCATTTATACTTTTCCTCTCGACAATTGTGTTGGGACAGGACAGCTCGCTGACAAGAAATATTATTTGCTTCACTCCGACAAAAGCCAACAAAGCCAAGGGACTAATATTAGGACTCTGGAATCGACCGAATGACAACCATCAAAAATTCAACGGACTAAATTTTGAACTATTGGGGTCAGGTTGGATGACACCGTTTCTTGGTCTAGACGACGGAGGTTACACTCGCAAAAGAACCCAGACAATTAATGGTCTTTCTTTTGGTTTAACTTTATTGCACGGAAAAATGAACGGCCTTTCGATTTCTCCAACTCTAAACACGACATTTTATTTCAATGGATTTAAAATTGGTCTATTGAATTTTGACTTACATAAATCAAATGGACTTCAAGTCGCTCTCGTCAATTCGAACGACGAAAATAATGGCCTTATAATTGGAGTTTTTAACAAAGCGAATAAGACAAGAGGCATTCAATTTGGTTTAATTAATAAATCGGACGAATTACATGGACTTCAAATAGGACTAGTAAATATTAATGACTCAAGGACTTTGCCATTTATAAACTGGACGACAAGAAAGAAAAAATAACTGGGCAACACCAAGCAAAAGCCATGCCTGTTCATTTTGCATTTTGGCATTTCGCTGGACGTTAGTATATTTAGCTATACGGACGACAGGCACGGCTTCTGCTTGGAAAACGTTATAAGTAATGCGCCCAAATTGACGACTAAACATTTCGGCCTGACAAGAACAGTAGCATTCCGGCTGACAATTTTTCGTTCATCTCGTATCGACACCCCGGCCCGACAAGAACAGTAACATTTCGGTGGACAGCATCCTGGACTGACTTACGCAAGAGGTCTAATATAAATCCCCCCAAGAATAAAATTTAGTCTTACTAAAATCAAAAAGTTCTATATTTTCTTCATTTTCCATTGATCATAATTAGTTAAAGTTATTTCAAGTTACAAAAAATCTGGCTAGTACTATGACAATTTAATTTAGAAACATTTGCTATGTTTGTAATAACCAAACAGTTATTGGGCGCACATACTTATAACAGCACGCGTAGCGCCATTTTTGCGCATTAACGCCTAAATGCATAACTTGGACTTAGCAAAAAAACGCACGCAAATTCGCAAAACGCTATGCGTCATTGCTCAGACGAAACCCCGGTTCGACAAAATCAGACGAAAAATTAATTTGCAGGCTTCAAATAAATTGCTTACCTTTGACGTTAGTAACGTATTATGATAGTATCTTTCGGCGACAAGACCACTCAAAAAATTTGGGACGGTGAACGAGTAAAAAGCTTTGCGCTGGAAATACAAGAAATTACGAGACGGAAGTTAAGAATGTTAAATAACTCGGTAGACATAAAGGATCTTATGATTCCACCTTCAAATAGACTTGAAAAGCTAAAAGGCAATCGCAAGGACTTTTATTCGATTCGGGTAAACGATCAATGGCGCTTGATCTTTCAATGGACAAACGGCAATGCATTTAACGTTGAATTAATAGACTATCATTAAAACCTTAGACAATGAAGAAATTGAAAAACATTCATCCTGGCGAAATCTTATTAGAAGAATTTTTGATTCCACTTGAGATCACCGCCTATAGACTTTCAAAAGAAATCTCAATTCCACAGACTCGCATTTCAGAAATCGTCAAAGGTAACAGGCGAATCACTGCGGACACGGCTTTAAGACTTTCAAAATTTTTTGGCAATTCTGCTAAATTCTGGCTTGGACTCCAAGACGATTTTGACATTGAAGACGAAAAGACACATAAACAAAAGGACTTAAACTCAATAAAGCAATACGTTCACAACGCCGCATAACAGCAGTGGCCGTTGCACAACCCTCCTTTAAACCCAAAATTTAAGCCCTTTAAATCGTTTATAGGACTTCCATTTTTTTAATTCAGAAAAATTAGGCGAGAAGTTTTATGCGCTCGAAATATCTGTATTAAGTCTTCACGGGCTGAAAGTGTTGATTTAACAGGGTTTTCAACTTTCGGATGTTTATCTAGTGTCCCCAAAACCGGTTCAACTGTTGAGCTCCGTTGCACCTTCATGCGCTTTGCTTGTTGTGATTTCAAACGTTCGTGCATTTCATAGTACAAGTGGTTGTCTACTGATTCTGTAATTTTTTTAAATCTTGTGTTTTTACCACAGCATGCTTCTCTGAATTCGCAAGTGCCGCAAATTCTTTCGCTGCTGCGATACACATTTTCATTACCATCCCTTCTTTTTCTTTCGCCTTTATAAACAATGATGGCTTTGTTACCGCGTTGACATTCGTATTGATTCAATTCTTTGTTTTTTACGAAGCCTGGTCGGTCGGGTTTATATAAACCGAAATTAGGAATATAGCCTACAATGTTGTTTGCTTTTAAATTAGCAAGTGCTGAGCCGCTGCTATAACCCGCATCCGCAAGTACTTCTTCAAGTAGTAATCCATTTGCTTCTAAGTTTTCTTTTGTTTGTTTTATTACCTGAGGAAGTGATGAACTGTCTTTTTTGTCACTATAGTCGGCCATGATGTTTGTAATTACATGGCTTTGTGTGTCGACGCTTGTTTGGGCGGTATAATTAAATTGACGTGGCTTTCC
>Ga0208492_1001269_pt1 | contig 16441 bp, 16 predicted proteins | sample Subbioar_CSW14AB_FD_184820 | JGI IMG/M metagenome (GOLD analysis project Ga0208492, IMG submission 184820) | Serpentinite rock and fluid subsurface biosphere microbial communities from McLaughlin Reserve, California, USA - CR12Mar_CSW14AB (SPAdes) | ecosystem: Environmental > Terrestrial > Deep... | reverse complement strand
TATTCGTGGTTATCTAATAGCAATCAAATCTGCGACCTCTGTGCAATCTGTGAGAAACTTATTGCAAGCGTAGCGCCGCAACCATTCGTGTTAATTCGTGTTATTCGTGGTTATCTAATAGCAATCAAATCTGCGACCTCTGTGCAATCTGTGAGAAACCTATTGCAAGCGTAGCGCCGCAATCATTCGTGTTAATTCGTGTTCTTCGTGGTTAACAAATTGCAAGCAGCAGCGCCGCAATCTCTTAAATCTCCCTCCCCTCCCAAAATGCCTTCAATGCTCCTGCTGTTTGTCTCGTATAACCCACCCGTGGAAATGCACCCATTATTTTTACAGTGGCAATGACCTTCTTCAAAAACGACTGGTCTGTTTTCGAAACCTCCGACAAAAATTCCGTCCACTTTGTTTTCTGTATTTTAAAATCGCAGGTATCATGCAGATTACTGAAGGCGGGCAAAGCATAAATTTTTTCAATAATCTTCCGCTCTTCAACCGTAAACCGTTCGCTTAACGATTGTGTTTTTGAGTTTTCATGCAAACGGAAATGCACCAGCAGCTCATCCAGTTCTTTTACGTTGGGAAAGCAATACAGGTAACGGATATACAGATCCCAGTCGAACGCATAATGAAACTGTTCATCAATACCGCCGCATTGTTCAATCAACGCTCTGCGCATCCACACACCCGGCTGTACAAATTTGACGCCTGGTTCCCAACACATCAATCCTTTGGCAGACAGTTTTTGATTAGGGATGACCTCCTCTTCCGTGGTTGAAAAATTCCGCACCTTACCTGCCACCATCTGTACCTGCTCATCTGCAAAGGCTGCAGCTATTTTATGCAACGCACCCGGCTCCAGATAATCATCACTGTTCAACCAGTTAAAAATGTCGCCGGTACATAATTGCAACCCTTTATTAATCGCATTGGCCTGCCCCTTATCTTTTTCACTTACCCAATAGGTAAAATGCTGTTGGTATTTTTTGATGATTTCAACGGAGTTATCGGTACTGCCACCATCGATAACAATATACTCCAGGTTGGGGTAGTTTTGGTTCAGAACACTTTGAATCGTTTCTTCAATAAAATGCCCTTGGTTATAGGAGGCTGTAACAATGGATATTTTCGGATAGGGCACACTCATGATCGTCGAATCAATCGGGAAATAAATTGCTTGATATAAAAAAGAGCGGGTAATCGCTTATGATAACACCACACCCATTTTACATACTGCTCTTCGTACACAAAATCGGGTGCCATTACCGAGGGATGGATAAGTTGCAAAGGCATTGCTTCAACCGGAATATTCGCAGCCGGATTGGCTGTTTCAAACGTATGTGTGGCCTCTGCATCGAAACCAATATTGCTGATCAGGTTTACCGCAGGTACAATTGAAAGTTGCTTGTTTTTTAATTGCCGGAACATCCATTGCCAGTCCCATGTAAAATTGGGGTCGGCTGCTACTTTAATAAATTTATCACGCCACAACCGGTACCAGTTAATATCGGTATCAAACAGGTATTGTTTTGTATGGTTATATAGCCACCAGGTTTTATTACGAACAGCTTTCCATTCGTGCATTTGGTAATCGATTTGCATCGCCCTGTCTCGCCACGTAGCCCACCCCCACATATTCATAAAACGACTGTAGCTGTAACTGTGATTACCTGCAGGATGGTAACCAAGGCTCGAACCATTGATAGAGATTATCCGGCGATCGTTGCGGTAATACTCCAGCATTGTTGCTGCAAACCTAAAGAAATCGGGGTGTGGCAAACAATCATCTTCTAAAATAATGCCTTCGGTTTCATGTGCAAAAAACCAGTTGATAGCTTCACTTACCGCCTTACCACAACCAAGATTATTATCCCGGTACAATCGTTTTACTTCGCAGGGCCAATCAATTTGTTCTGTAATGGCTCTTGTTGCTTTACACTTTTCTTCATCGGCTGCATAACCGGTTCTTGCAGCATCGGCAGCAATGTAAAGACGTGCGGGTTGTGCGTTTCGTATAGCATCAAACACACGTTGTGTTGTGACGGGCCGGTTGAAAATGATAAATAAGATAGCTTGCTTAGTCAATACTGTAATCTCTATTTAAATAACTTCTTCAATTTCGACTTTATTGAAAACATAAGATACTGGCGGTAACTTTTTGTTGCAGTAATCCATCCTCGTTTGTTGTCATCACTAACCCGAATCAAGCGAACAATAAACCCGTTTTTTTTAAGTCGATTGATGATATTATAACGATTGCCTTCAGTTTCAAGATCCTCATGAAACAAAATAATCCATGTGTCAACTTTGTTCAATGTTTCATCTGATGCACTTTCGATAATTTTAAACTCTGCCCCTTCACAATTAAACTTTATAAGATCACAATGTTGAATCTTATATTTTGAAAAAAAACTATCCAGAGCAACAGTTTCAACTTCTTCAAAAGTTTGACTCAACTCACTTACGATTGAATGACCCCAGTTGCCACTATGTTCATCATGAAATAACTTCACTTTTGAATCCGTATTATACAGAGCAATTTTACAAGGAACCACCTTCCCTGTTAGTTTGTTTTCGACTACATTTTTCTCGAGGATTTCAAACGTATCATCAGCTGGCTCCAAAGCGTATATAGTACCATTAGGTGCCTTATCAAAAAGCAATAATGAAAATGTGCCGATATGAGCACCGACATCAATTACAATTGCATCTTGGGGAGGGGTATAATAAGGTATCGCAGAAAAGAAAATGTCATTATCAAAGCTATGCTCTAAAACGCTTTCGTCGGCAGTATCTTCACGATAAAATACTGTAAGACTTTTGTAATTTATTTTCTGCATTATTATACTGGTGTTTAAAAATTTATTACCAATAGCATCCCCCTTCAACCTTCTGTGCTTCAGGTACGAGTTCTGATGGGTCAGGCCTTACCCAATTCTCATTGTATAAGTTGCTGATTATAGGATGATCATCCCAACGTTTACCTTTAATTCCAAAAAGTATTTGAGTAGCTCCGCCGATATGAATAGCTATTTTACCTTTTTCTTTAACATAGCTAGACAAGGGTAAGCCATACGATCCCGCTCCAATAATTGCTACATCAAAATCGGTTGCATCTATTTGCATTTGCATGGAAGCAAGCGCATCAAACCAATTGGAATATTGTGTTTTGGTGCCAGCAATAGATTGAACAGCGGTGATTGTCTTAAGTTCAAAATCAGGTAAAACAGATTTATCTATAAACAGGTTTTCTCTCTTTGCGTATTGTTTTTTAATCGAAGAAGTAAAAGGATGAATAACAAGCACTTTCTTCCCTTCTAATGCTTTCGACCATGGATTAGTAAAAAAATAAGGTTCCAGCGCTTTTGGATCATATGGAGTAGCATTGGAACAATATTTTTCTATTAGAAATGATTCTCCTGGTACGAATCCCCAAACACCAATTGCATCAATCTTCTTTACCTGTTCAATATAAAATGCAGCAAAACGTTCAAGCATATCATCGGAGGTCGGAAAAAAACCAACGAGATCCTGAAGGTCAATTTTCACATCGGTGCGCCATGTAGAAACAGAACCGGTAAACTTAGCATGTAAGTTAGAGAAAAATTCTTTCCTTCTTGCTTCTTTCAATTCTAAATAGTTCAAAAGACATTTGGATTCTGGTGTGCCAAATCTGCTGATCATTGCTGGCTTCCCTGCTTGTAAAAAATCAAATATCAATTGATTACTTGACGCAGCATTAAGGATCGTTCTTTTCATAACTTTATTGGTTCGCTGATTGGCCGACAAACCAAGTATACGATAGCTAAAGCGCCCCCCTTTTAAAATGAACTCTTTCATTAAGAATTTATTAATACTTCAAATAATTTCAATAAAAAGGGGGACTTTACTTCAAATGCAACGACTCTTGCATTAAGCTCCCCTAATCGCTTGCTTAAATACATTTTTCTAGTGTAGCTTTTTTGATATAAACGATACAATCGAAGTGCCGAATAAGTTACTTTAATTACATCGTAATTTCGAACTCGTTGCGGATTCTGCTTATGGTCTGGGAAAACCTCTTGATAAGCTTTTAACTGGCTGCTATTTAAAGCATATACTAATTTAGCAGCATATTTGGGGTTTGCCTTCGATGTATCAATTAAGTGTGATAATTGTAAAAGATTACTGCTTCCAGCATAATAACCCATTTGCAGACATGTAAACAAAATTTGTATATCTCCCGCACTCATAAGGCTGTTGCCTTTTCGGTCGCTCATTGTGTATCTTCCTGACTTTACATTTTTAACATACGCAGATAAAACGTCGTTTTTTACAATCATTCCTGTTCCATAAGGATAGTATTCGCTTCCCTCAATCATATTGTTGTCAAAAAAAGTCCCTTCATAATATCTTTCTTGAAAAAGCCATTTAACTTTTTTTAAAAAAGTTGTTTCAGGCTGATTGATGTAGTTTACGTTTAATTTCCCTGGACCCCATGCCCCTACTTGAGGGTGTTTTTCAATGAGTAATTTAGCCTGCAGCAGATAGTTTTCAGCAGGTTCGTTATCATCATCAAAAAAAATCAGCCAATCAAATTTGGCAGCCTTTATTCCAGCTATTCGTGCGGAGGTTAAGCCGGGTTCTTTTTCTAAAATAATTTTCGAAGGCAGACACGACTTTAAAAAATATTCTACGTATTCAAACTGCTTCAAAGAAGGTGAAGAATTATTATCTATAATAATTACTTCATATTCGCAAGAACTGCTTTCAAATTTAAGTATGGCATTAAAAAGTCGTTCGAGTATTTCTTTTTTTGGATTGTAAGTGCAAATAATAATTGAAAAGCCTTTCATAAAACCTATCGAAACCAATTAAGTTAATTGCGTAAGAGTTTATACGTTTCAAAATACCGTTGTCCTAAAATCCGCTGTCCGGCCGCATCAAAATGAATAGCATCAACAGTGTTATCCGGCTTGCTGATAACAAATGGTTCCCGAGTGCTGGCATATCCGGTACGTGCAACTCTTGCAGGGGTTTCTTTAATAACAGAATCGGTAATTTTCCGGTCGTTCCGTTGGCTTACCCAATAAGGCACAAGCCCTCCAAGAATAAATGGTATTGAGTCGCCTGCAGGGCCTGCTATATCTCTGCGCATATTCACAATCATACGGTCTAACATTCCTGTATAATCTCTGCCCCAGTACACATCACTTTCGCCCTGGTGCCATAAAAAAGCACGCACCTTACTGCCGGGGTATTTCTCCAGCACATACTTTACACGTCGCACAACATCGTTATACAACGTATCGCCTTTGTTCCATTCTTTCGAATAAAAAGAACTGCCGTCTTTGGCAGCAGGTATCAGCAACACAGGTCTGTTTCCTTCCCAAAAATGTTGGAGGTAGTTCATGGCAAAAGTCATCGCAAACCCGTTACGCCCGTTGGCTAAACTGTGGTGCTCCAGCGGATCTCTGGCGGCAATGATTTTATAGTTGTTACTGTCGAACCGGCCCAGTTGCTGTATGCGTGGATCGGTAACATCTAGGGAATAATCGAGCCCAGCACCAAAATAAGCATTCGATTGACCGATAATAGGAACAATATCATATTCAACAGAACCACTTACTGCTAGTTGGCTCTTCTCTTGTGTACACGATATTAATAGTAAAAGGGTTAATGCAGTAAAAAGAAGACGCTTAATAAACATTATAGCTGGTTTTCAATAGATTTAAAACAGGATATTAGGTTTGATAACGCTTTATGCCTGTTTAAATTGTCTTGTATACAAAGTAATATCGCCGTAATCGTCTTTTGTAAAAAGCATGCGGTGCATTTCACCGTTAATTGTAGCACGTATTTGATACTCATCATGAATTTCGATAACGAGTCCTTTAACGTATGTGTCGATTGCTTTTAAAAACTCGGTATTAGTAAAAAGAAATCTTTCTGCCCCCTCTATATCTATTTTGAACAGATCAATGGAATCATTACCATTCTGCAAACAAATATCCTGTAATGTAATTCCTGTGAGCTCAGCTCTTGTTTCAGGTTGATTATTCAATGCCTTACTTCCAACAGTTAAAGACCATTCTTTACCATCTCTGAATGAATCATCGATTACTAAAGGTTCATTACTAATCCAGAGAGCATTTTTTAAAAGTAGCGCATTCCGCAAGCCATTCGCCTCAATATTTTTTTTCAAAAGAGAAAAATTACGTTCATCGGGTTCTATAATTGTAAACCGGGCATCAGAAAAAAAACAAAGAAAATAAATACTTGTAAGCCCGATGTTGCCACCTGCATCAACAATCTGTTTAACAGGTTGATTTTTTGTTTCCAAAAGATGTTGCACCGCCGGTTTGTATTCATGATGCAGGAACACCGATTCAAGAACTTGTAAATCACTTGAATTGCTGCGCAAAAAAACAGATACTGTTCTGCTGTTGATAGTAAGGGTGGCTTTGATGAAAACCCCTTCAGCTTTTTCAAGAAAAACGCCCGACTCAAACACTCTTACATAGTCCATGCACTTTTGAAAAAGAAAACTGAGTTTACCCGGAAGACTGATCTTTAATTTTAAAGCAGCTAAAGCAACATACAGTTTTAGCCGATCGTTAAGTGTAAACAGCGCTATTGCATTCTTTAAACTTTGCTTCATTAGTTTCTTTTTTTGATCAGCTTTGCAGGAACCCCGCCTACAATGCTATAGGGCTCAACAGATTTATTTACTACACTGCCGGCGGCTATAATTGAACCTTGGCCAATTGTTACGCCATCTAATATCTGACAGCCCGCTGCTATCCAAACATCATCTTCTATGATGATTCCTTTTGAAGAGGTGCCCTGTTGATTGATGGGCAGATCGGTTCTTGAAAAAACATGATTCGCTGGTATAATCATACAATGACCGGCTATTAAAACATTGTTACCAATAACAGTACCGGCGCCATGCCCGTAAATGATAGTGTAGGGATTAATACTACACCCTGATCCTATTGAAATTTTTCCACCATAGGTCATTAACAAACATCCATTCAATACCTCATTATTACTTCCAATGGTTATTTCACCACCTAACGAAGTATCAAAAAAACTGGTAGCATGTATGCTGTTACGTTCGCCGATTGAAACATTCCTAAGTAACAAATTGGAACGTAATTTTGTATACTGCCTCTTCGAAATGCTTTGTTTTACTCGATTGATTATACGGTGTATCATGAGAGTATTTCCCATTTACATTTGACCATAATGTTTCCAATTTCAGCGCCATTATAAATTGAAAGTTCTGATGCAATATCTTCAATTTCAAACGTACAGGCATCAGATACGTAGTCGAAATTATTCATACGGGGTACAAACAATGCAACATCAACATAATAAACTCCTGCCAACAAAAGCCGGCCAGGCACTTTAATGCTAATTTCACTACTTATGTTTTGTAACTGTTCGTTACTAAGCCGTAACGTATCTGTAAAAATTTTTTGATGCCATTTGTCTAAAATGGCGAAACCAATATGCGTACCTGAAACTTTTGATGCATGATTTATATGCATACGCAGTTCTATTTCATCATCAAATGAAAATGCCTGGCTTGCTGCATCTTCGCTTCGTATAATACGAACTTCGTTTATTTGATCGGTTTTTGAGTGCTTCTCATTAAGGTAATGATCTCCATTAACAACACTTTTTTTCATGTAATAATGAATTGCATCATGTACTGAACCGGAAAATCCAAGGGCTCCATTACTCATTACAAGTCCATTGGTACATAAATTCGCAACTGCAGCCATATTATGGCTAACAAATAACACCGTTCTGCCATCCTTTTCACTTACATCCTTCATCTTTCCCAAACATTTTTTCTGAAACTCGGCATCACCTACAGCCAGCACTTCATCCACAATCAAGATCTCTGGTTCTAAATGGGCGGCTACGGCAAAGGCCAAACGCACATACATGCCGCTGCTGTAACGTTTAACCGGTGTATCAATATAACGCTCCACACCGGCAAAAGCCACAATTTCATCAAACTTGCGGGTAATCTCCTGTCTTGTCATACCAAGGATTGCACCATTCAGATAGATGTTCTCACGCCCGCTCAAATCCGGGTGGAACCCCGTACCTACTTCCAGCAAACTGGCTACACGCCCTTTAATTTTAATACTGCCGGTGGTGGGAGCCGTAGTGCGGCTCAACAATTTCAACAGGGTACTTTTACCGGCACCGTTACGGCCGATAATACCCAATACTTCGCCTTGCTTTACTTCAAAATTGATATCCCGCAAGGCCCATACATACTCACTGTTACCGCTGGTAGTGCGGTCGTTGGCTTCACCAATTTTTAAATAAGGATCTTCTTTGCCACGCACCTTGTGCCACCAACGGTTTACATCGTGGCTGAGGGTACCTGTACTCACCTGCCCCAAACGGTATTGCTTGCTCAGGTTTTCAACTTTAATCACTGTTTTGCTCATATGTAGAAACTAGTCGGTACGGGCCAAAGCCCGTCAGACGCTAAGAAGTTTACTGATTGTTGAGGGAAAAACAGTTGGAACTGTTCATTAAAAAAAAGCGCACACTGGCCGAACTAGGCTGCTTCTGCTGCCCGTAAACGGGCCCTTGCGGTACGAATAACCGATTGTTTGCTGAACCGGCTGTAACTAATTACACAAAACACCATATACAATACAACCATTGCTTTCAACCACAAGGCATACTTATTTAAAAGCAAAGGGCGAATGCTGATACCATGCGCTTTTTTGTTACCCAACAGTAAACGCAGACTGCCATACAACGGTTTTCCTAAAACAGGTATTTTCTCCCAGTTGGCATAACGTACATCGGCATAATCGTATGCCATGTTGTAATCGGCAGGAACAAATTGTTGATAATAAGTCCAGTTATGCTTAATTTCTTCAAACCCTGCCCAATAGCCGTCTTTACCGGGAAATGTAAGCAGGAACAGCGGATCAATAACGGCCCAGCGTTGAACATCTTTCAAAAATACTTCCACAATAATATGCCCGCCAAACAAACCGTTCACCTTCATTTGCCCAATGCGTACCTGGTAACCCGATAATTGTAGGGAACGGCTCAGTACTTTCGAAAATCCGCCGCAGGCGCCCTGCCCGTACATCAGGTCCGCATCCACCGAATGAAACAGCCTGTTTTTTAAACTCAGCTTTTCGGTGTTATTAAACACGGCCAGCCGGTTATACATCATGGTATTAATGGTATGCATCAGGCGGCGGATATAAACGGTATCATTGTTTGCCTGTAATTGACTGGCCCTGGTAGCCCGGATAATATTATGATAAAGTGTGTCTTCGTGCTGGCGTTCGAGGTACAGAAACCCGATGGTAATCAGAAACAAAACATGCAGCAATAAGTGCCTTGGACTGTGGTAAATGCCGGTAAAATAAGCAACAATTTTTTTCATGCGGTTTATTCGACTCATACTTTCCCGAAAGGTTAAATGAGCGGATCAACAACAGGCAAAAATCAGACCGTATCCATAAATGTCCGCTCCACCTTGCTGAACAGGAATGCACCGATGACAAGCACCAGCAGCATAAACAACGCACTGTAACCTAACGACAGCAAGTTAAAACTCCCGGTATGAAATAAGGCGTAACGGAACCCTTCAACAACGGCACTTAAGGGATTAGCACTAATCAAAGATCCATATTTACCATTAGCTAAAAATGAAAGCGGGTAAGCAACAGGTGTAGCATACATTAACAACTGCACCGCAAAACTGATCAGCACGGTAAAATCCCTGTACTTGGTGGTGAGTGATGAAATAATGATTCCCAACCCCAAACCGATCCCCGCCATCAAAACAACAATAACCGGTATCAGCAGGGTATGCCAGCCGAACTGCAAAGGTTGGTTTTTAAACAGGGCAAACCACAGCATGGCAACTACCAGTAAGCCGAACTGGATACCCAGTTTAACAATATTCGATAACACCACGCTCAACGGCAACACGAGCCGGGGAAAATACACTTTACCGAAAATATGCGCATTGGCCACAAACGTATTCGATGTAGCGGTTAAACAGGTGGAAAAATAGTTCCAGATGGTAATACCGCTCATATAGAACAGCACCGGTTCAATACCATCGGTTTTAATACCGGCAATGGAATGAAACACCAGCAAAAAGGTAAGTGTGGTTAACACCGGCTGCACAAGATGCCACACCGGGCCAAGGATGGTTTGCTTGTACTGCGCCACAAAATCACGGCGTACAAACAGCAGCAGCAGATCCCTGTACCGCCAAACTTCTTTTAAATTCAGATCAAACAACCCCGCCTGCGGCTTGATTTCTAAATCCCACTGTTCAGTTGTATCGTTCAAATCACTCATAAAAAATATTTAGTGAATAAGGCTAAGGTTAAGAAAGAAGGTTAAGAAAAACAGTCTCAACCATCAACCTCAACCTCAACCTCAACCTCAACCTCAACCTTAACCTTAACCTTAACTTCAACCTCTACCCCTCAGCGTCTTAATAATCTTATTCAACGATTCATGCATTTGGTAAATCTGGATAGTTTTTTGCTCAACAGTTGCAGCATTGAAATATCCAACACGTTGTCCATAGATGAGTTCGTTTTTACTTTCAAGTAAGGAACCACGGGAATAGAAATAAAAATTCAGTTTGTCTTTCGTATGTTCTCTTCCAAATGATTCAGCAATATTGTTCGATATACTTAAAGAGGCTCTCCGGAGTTGTGATGTAAGCCCGTAATCTTCTTTTCGTGGCAAAGCTTCAGTTAATTGAAATATGTCTACTGCAAAATCCATCGCAGTTTTCCATACAGGCATTTCGGTAAAATCTTTGTACATAGTGTTAGTGTTTAATGACATTTGTTTTTTCACAACCATCAACCTTAACCTCAACCTTAACCTTAACCTAAACCTCAACCATCAACCTCAACCATCAACCTCAACCATCAACCTCTTTCATCTTCCTCGCCGGATTTCCCGCATACACACCCTTCTCCGTAATATCTTTTGTTACCACTGCTCCTGCACCAATAACAACATTGTCACAAATAGATACAGGCAAAATCGTTGCATTACTGCCAATCGATACATGATTGCCTATACTTGTTTTCTTCCACTTGCTCATATCGCCTGCTGCCGGTTTTCCATCGCTGAATAAATCATTAATAAACATCACCCCATGACCAATAAAACAATCATCACCAATGGTCACCAGTTCGCAGATAAACGTATGACTCTGGATTCGGCAGTTGTTACCAACAACCACGCCTTTTTGAATTTCCGTAAACGGACCCACAAAACAATAATCGCCCAATACACATTCGTACAGGTTGCTTGGTTGCATAATCACCACATCCTTACCCGCTGTAATATCCCGGATGGCAATTTCTTTTAGCGTAAACTGATGCATAATTTTTTATCGTCATTGCGACGAAGGATCTTCGTGCCGCTTCGCCTCTTTGTGACTTTGTGGTTCAACCATTGTAAGCCAAGCGCCGCAATCAAATCTGTGTTCATTTGCGTTTATCCCCGCCTGAATGACTTCAGTCGGGCAGGTGTGGCTCAACTATTGGGAGCACCGCAAACAATTTCTTTTTTCTTCGTGCACCTTTGTGTCTTTGCGTCTTTGTGGCTCAACCATTGTAAGCGAAGCGAACAATCCCAAAAATCACTTCGCCGCCCTGTACAACTGCTCAATCATCTTCACACTCTGCAATCCCTCCTCACCTGTCACAGACAAGTCTTGCTTTCCGGCAAGCACCCTCAAAAATGAATCATACACCTTCGCATGATTATTCATCGACCCCTCGTACCCTTTGTATTGATTCGATCCGTTACCGGGAGTCAGCTTGGCAACATCAATGAGTACCGGCTCCTGGTATTCCAATGTATTCAGATAAGGACCACCAATCTTCACCGTTGCTTTTTCAGCAAAAATGGTCATGGAGCCCTCGTAATTTTTATGTTTCGCATTCGTGCTGTAATGCAACGTACCCGGCACACCGGCTTCCGTTACAAACGAGAACACACCGGTATCATCTATTTCAATTACATCAGCATGTCCGGCATTGGTGACGAAGCCTTTTGCTTTTTCTAACCCACCGAAGAACCAATACAGCAAATCAATAAAATGACTGAACTGCGTAAACAACACTCCGCCATCCATCGCTTTGGTACCACGCCAGTCCGATTGCTGATAGTATTTGGCTCCCCTGTTCCAGAAACAGTTGAGTTGAATGCTGTAAATCTTCCCGAGTTTTTTTGACTGTAACAGTTTTTTTACGGCAGCAACCGGCGGATTAAACCGGTTCTGTTTCACAATAAGCAAATGACGGTTGGCTTTTACAGCCGCTTGAATCATCCGTTTCCCGTCAGCCGAACTGATCGCCATCGGCTTTTCGCAAAGCACATGTAAATGATGATGAAGACCCGCAACACTGTGTTCCGCATGTAAACCGTTTGGTGTACAAACGAGTAAGGCATCAGCAACCACCTGCTGCAACATATCATTCAGCGAAGTATAGCCGAAGCAGGAATATGTTTTCGAAAACGCCTTTGCTTTACGCTCATCTATATCACACACCGCCACCAACTCACCTTTCTCTGCGGCGAGCCTGGCATGCCGTTCTCCAATCGCTCCACATCCCACCAGTATAAAACGAACTTTTTTCATAATAAAAACGCCCCCAATATCATCTCGAACTTCTGGAAATACGAAGCAACGGACCCTTCCCCCAATGTCATCTCGAACTTTTGGGGCTGCGAAGCAGCGGACCCAACATGTGAGAGATCCCCCGCTACGAAGCCTAAACCTCTATAAACACTTGCTGTAATCTATTCTTAAACTGTTCAAACGAAAAAAATTCCAGCATCTCTCTTTGCACTTTCGCAGGCTGCGGCTCCTCCTGTAACACACGCACCAATGCATCCCCCACTTCTTCTGCATTATCCGGATCAACCAATGTGCCCAGTTGTCCAAACTGCAAAGCTTCTGTACTGCCGTCTTTGTTGCCGGCAATCACCGCCAGTCCGCAGGCCATCGCTTCAATATACACAATGCCAAATCCTTCGCCCTTACTCGGCATGGCAAACACATCGGCCAGCAGGTAATGATCAATCACTTCTTCATCCGCAATAAAACCCGGAAGTACTACATGTGCTTCGAGTTGTAACGCCTTCATCAAGGCCTGCATTCGTTTCAGTTCAACCGCATCGGCTTTACCGGCAAGGATATATTTAAACCGTACACCTTGCTGTACAAGCTTGGGCAATACAGAGATTAATGTGTCGTATCCCTTATACCCTTCACGGCTGTTTAAACGGGTGAGTGTAAAAATCACTTTTTCATTTTCGGCTATGCCATACCGTTGCTGCAGGTAAGCAGGTTTGCTGAAAGCACCAGGCAGTTGAAAAAACGGATCAATGGTATTGGGGAAGATGGTTATTTTATCTGCCGGTATTTGTTGCTGTTCAATCAGCTGATTTTTGGTATAGGTACTTACAGCAAGAATACGATCGGCTTGTTGTAACACCCTCTTTTTAAGTCCGCTCACCGGTGTAAACACCTCAATACCATGACAGACAACCACCAGTTTTTTCTTAGGCGAAAAGAATTTAAGCAGCACGCCGATTAAGGCAAGATTCAAATGCCCGAGGATGATCACATCCTGCTGCAGAGCTTTTACAAAAGCAGAATAGACAAAACGGATACGGTTGCCGTTGCTGCCATAAAATGGTTGATCCCCGCTGTATTGTTGATCGGGTGCGTCATCATACATTGATGCTATGGAGCTGCGGAAACCGAAAGGGTTCCTTAAATCGGCCAGCGCTTTAATAAAAGCCCGGTTGAACTTTTCGATTCCGCCGGTTTGAGAAAACGCTGTTAACAGCAACAGTAAAATTTTACGTTCTTTCACTTAAATACGTTCCTCAAAACGGTTCATCAGGAGTGCACACCAATAGCGGCCCCACGATAATTTTCTTTGTTGAAACAGTTTATACAAACGTCGTTCTGCTTCATTCGACGGCTGGATGTATTCATTTTCTTTCAGCCAACCTTCAAACGGAAACGTAAAGCCCTGCTTCTTCCGTTTCCAGATCGCTTCGGGCAACTCATGTTCAAATGCTTTTACCAACGGGTATTTAGGGAGTGCTTTTTTAAACTTGATGGAGGAGTCAATTGCAGCAGCCATCAACATCACTTCCTTATCTAAAAACGGAACCCGTATTTCCAAACCATGCCACATACTCATAAAATCAGAGTCTTTCAGCAACTGGTTCTGCATATAAAAATTGGTTTCCAGCCAGCTGATACGATTCCCGTTTTTCAATTCCTGCACCGGGTAATAAGCACTCAGTTCGGCCAGGTCGTATTCAATTTCTTTTTCAGTCGTATCCAGTAACGAAGCCACCGATACCGGTGTAAAAATACCCCGGTAACTCAGGTATTCCGCAGCACTGTTTTGCAATCCCACATAACTCAGCTTACGTACCCGGTGATCGGGAAACTGTTGCAGACCACGTAAAAAACCAAGCGGCATTTTCTCCACCAGCCGCATTTTTTTCTGTTGTTGAAACGAAGGATAGCCACCGAATAACTCATCGGCACCCAAACCCGATAACACCGCTTTCAAGCCGTATGCTTTCGCATACATCGAAATAAAATAAGTGTTGATACCATCCAGCGTAGGTTGATCCATGGCCTGCATGGCATCATCCAGCTGCTGGTTAAAAATTTCTTTGGTTACCAGGAACGATTGATGCTTGGCACCCGTTTGTTCAATAATCAGCTGCTGGTATTGTTCTTCCGAAAATGCTTTTTCACTAAACACAATCGAAAGCGTATGCAGGTTGTCTTTTTGCGTATGACTGGCAATCAGCGTAAGCAGACTGGAATCAATACCGCCGCTCAGAAACAAACCGATCGGTGCATCCGAAACAAGATGACGGGCAACCGCCTCTTCCAGTGTTTCACGCATTAATTTGATGGCTTCATCTTCCTGCTTTAATTGACCGTTAAACTTCCACTCAAAAAAACGATGGGTGGTGACTTGTAAAGAAGGCAGGTCAATAACGAGGGCAGTCCCTTTTTGCAAAGGGATCACATTTTTTAAGGTGGTGATCGGCTCCGGCAAATGCCCGAACGTAAGAAAAGCCGAACGCCATTTTACATTTTCTTCAAATGGTTTGCCGGCATGCGCAAACGCTCTGATCTCCGAAGCAAAATAAAGACTGGTATCATCAATGCAGTAATACAACGGCTTAATACCGGCATGATCTCTGGCAAGAATCAGTTGCTGCGAAGCTTCATTCCAAAGAGCAAGCGCAAACATACCGTTGAAATGTTCAAACGCTTCAACACCCCATTGACGGTATGCTTTCAGGATTACCTCTGTATCACTCTCCGTACGAAACTGGTGACCGTAATGTTTAAGCGTGGAACGAAGCTCCTGGTAATTATAAATTTCACCATTGAAAACAATGGTCAGTTCTGCATCAATCATCGGCTGATGACCGGCAGCACTTAGATCGATCAGTGAAAGCCGACGGTGCCCCAATGCCAATGGCAACGACGGGTGTACAAATACACCTGCATCATCCGGACCACCACGGTGCATCGCATCACGCATGCCTTCGATCCGCTGTACTAAGTTCCCTGCTTTCGGATCAAAAATTCCCGCAATGCGGCACATAAAATAAAATATAAAAGATCAAAAAAATCAAAATCAAAAACCTGAATACGCACTAACTGTAACGCATATACGCAGGCCAACAACCTAACAGATGCATCGGTACTTCACAGCTTTATCTTTTTGTTACAACCTTTCGTGTTAATTGGTGTGCATTCATGGTTAAATCCAATTGCAAGCGAAGCGCAGCAATCATTCGTGTCAATTCGTGTGCATTCGTGGCTAAATCGAATTGCAAGCGAAGCGCCGCAATCTTTCTCTTCGTGTTTCTTCCCGCCTTTGCGTCTTCGTGGCTCAACTATTGCCAGCAAAGCGCAGCAATCATCCGTGTCAATTCGTGTGCATTCGTGGCCAAATCCAATTGCAAGCGAAGCACCGCAATCTTTCCTTTCGTGTTTCATCCTGCCTTTGCCTCTTCGTGGTTCAACCATTGCCAGCAATGCGCAGCAATTATCCGTGTCAATTCGTGTGCATTCGTGGCCATCTCAATCGCAAGCGTAGCACAGCAATCTTTCCCTTCGTGTTCCTTCCCGCCTTTGTGTCTTCGTGGTTCAACCATTGCCAGCAAAGCGCAGCAATCATCCGTGTCAATTCGTATGCATTCGTGGCCAAATCCAATTACAAGCGTAGCGCAGCAATCTTTCCCTTCGTGTTCCTTCCCGCCTTTGTGTCTTCGTGGTTCAACCATTGCCAGCAAAGCGCAGCAATCATCCGTGTCAATTCGTGTGCATTCGTGGCCAAATCAAATTGCAAGCGTAGCGCCG
>Ga0208492_1001268_pt1 | contig 16443 bp, 18 predicted proteins | sample Subbioar_CSW14AB_FD_184820 | JGI IMG/M metagenome (GOLD analysis project Ga0208492, IMG submission 184820) | Serpentinite rock and fluid subsurface biosphere microbial communities from McLaughlin Reserve, California, USA - CR12Mar_CSW14AB (SPAdes) | ecosystem: Environmental > Terrestrial > Deep... | reverse complement strand
TTGACAGTTGACAGTTGACAGTTGACAGTTGACAGTTGACAGTTGACAGTTGACAGTTGACAGTTGACAGTTGACAGTTGACAGTTGACAGTAACTTGTAAAGTTAAAGAAATTTTCAGGGATCTTTAGTTTTGTTCAAATTGCTTTTTGTGGTTTTGACGATGCTGATCAGTAGTCTGAGTACTTCTGAGCAATCATGATTGATTGTGTTATATTCTTCCTGATTTATAAATCCAGTATCTTTTAAAAGGCTTATCCAATATTCAGTTTCATTAGCTTCTTTCAGGGCGATATTCATTTTATGGAGAAAGTCTGCAGATGATTGGGCATGTTCGGCCTCTTTAATTTGTGCACCTATTGATGTGCCGCTTCTTAATAGTTGTTTTGAAAGAACAAATTCTTTGCGTTCCTCTGACAGCAGTTTGTAAAGCCCGATTGTTTGGATTGCAAAGGCATAAGATTTTGCTGAGACGATACTCATTATTTTAGTTGATAATTGATAGTTGACAATTGATAATTACAAAGGTTAACTTCAATATTATCTACAGAACCTCAAATCGAAATCTATCCTTAGATAGCGAAGATCTATTTAACGGTAAATCAGAAATAGCAACAGATTTTCATAACCACTACCATTCAAATTGTCAACTATCAATTATCAACTGTAAAATCAAGTTTTTTGCTTCTTTTTCTTTGCTGCCGGAAACAGCACATTATTAAGTATCAGCCGGTATCCGGGTGAGTTAGGGTGAAGGTTTAAGTCAGTTGGAGGGTCTCCGACCATGTGTTGATAATCTTCCGGGTCATGTCCGCCATAGAAAGTCCATTGTCCTTTACCCAGTTCTCCATGGATATACCGGGCTTCATCACTGGTTTTAGTTTCTCCCATCACCAGCACATTCGCTTTGATTACGTTTTTTCTGAATGCGGTTGTCTGACCCATAAAGCCTTTCACTACCTTGTCATGACTCTGGGTCAGCATCGCCGGAACAATATCCCATTTCGCCGAGAAATCAAAAAGTGTAAAGAAATCATTGCTGCGGTTCAGACTCTGTGACCTGACTGAGGTTGCATCGATATTTGAGAATTCATTGTTGGCCGGATTCTGATCCAGTTTAAAATTCTGGAAAGCAAAGGTTTGATTAAAGTCTAGTTTTGATTGGGCATTCGGATCTGAAGAATCTCCATCGAATACTCTTTCAGCAATGTCAGTGCCATTTGCAGCTAAAGCAATATCAAGAGTTTCTGGTCCTGAGCACATGGCAAAAAGAAAACCTCCTCCAATGCAAAAGTTCCGGATTGTCCGGGCAACTTCCAGTTTCATTTCACTTACTTTTTTAAACCCGTTTCTTTTTGCTGTTGCCTCCTGAAGTTTTACATCCTCAAGATACCAGGAAGCATTTCTGAAGGCACTCCAGAACCGGTTATACTGTCCGGTAAAATCCTCATGATGAAGGTGCAGCCAATCGTATTTCGGGAGTTCTCCTTTCAGAACTTCATCATCGTATAAAATATCATAGGGTATTTCTGCATAAGTAAGCACCATGGTTACGGCATCATCCCATGGTAATTTGTTCTTTGGAGAGTACACGGCAATTTTAGGTGCTTTCTCCAGTTTGACCATCTCCATATTGACGGAGGGGTCAGTAATTTCAGTAAGAATCAGATTTACTTTGCCATCGCTAATAACTTCGTAGGAAATACCTCTGATTTTACATTCCGATTCCATGCTTTGGGTATATTTCATCAGAAAGCTTCCGCCTCTATAGTTAAGCAGCCAGTCAGTTTCCAGTCCGTTTTTTAAGGCCCAGTAAGTTATTCCGTATGCTTTGAGATGATTTTTCTGCTCCTCATCCATCGGTATAAGAATAGATGCTGCCCTGCACAGAACAGAAAAGAACATAAATAGTAGTGTTAAACGGACTTTTAGCATCTTGAATCGCATTTCTGATCGCTTATAAATTTAGGAAAAGAAGAAGATATATGTAGAATTTCATCAATTGGCTGAAATAATTAACTTTGTGATCCATTTAGAAGCACAGATATATGAGCAAAGCAATTATTAAAACTGAAAAGGGTGATATGACCGTTCAATTTTACGATAAAGATGCACCTAATACAGTTGCAAATTTCCTGAAACTGGCTAAATCCGGTTATTATGACGGAGTAACATTTCACCGTGTAATTAATGATTTTGTTATTCAGGGAGGTGATCCGACAGGTACAGGTGCAGGTGGCCCCGGATACCGTATCAAGTGCGAGCTTGATGGGGATAATCAGTACCACGACAGAGGTGTGCTTTCAATGGCACATGCAGGAAGAGATACCGGTGGTTCTCAATTCTTTATTTGCCATAGTCGTACTAATACCGCCCATCTTGACCGCAATCATACCTGCTTCGGCAAAGTGATTGAGAATGTGGATGTAATTGATGATATCCGTCAGGGGGATAAGATTTTGGGTATAGAAATCTTAGAAGAGAGTAATGCGTAATGAGTATTGCGATATGCGTATTCTATCCTTTAAAAACTAAACAAATAATTAAGATTGAGACTTGAGTGTAGTACAAACTTGTACTCAATACTCAATACTCACTACTCAATACTGATAACATGAATTTACGAGGACTAGTTTCCGTTTCCGGAAAGCCGGGCTTATACAAATTAATAGGGCAAAATAAATCAGGCTTTATTCTGGAATCTCTGGATGAACTGAAGAATAAGATTGTAGTGAATATCAGTACTGCAAAAATGGCTTCATTGGAGGATATTACAGTTTTTGGTGAAACTGATGATATTAAACTGAGTGATATCTTCCTGAAGATGAAAGATGCAAAAGCTTTCCCTGATGCTAAGACTGCAGATGGTAAGGCTTTGAGAGCTTTTTTCCTTGATGTTGCACCTGATCATGATCAGGAACGCGTTTATGCTTCTGATATGAAGAAAATTATCAGCTGGTTTAATCTGATTAAGGAACTTCCATTGTTTACTGAGACTGCACCTGAGCCATTGGCTGAGAATGCTGCTCCTGCAATTTCGGAACCTGTGGCAAAAAAGCCTGAACCGGTTTCAAAAGCAAAAGAGAAACCGAAGGCTACCAAAGCACCTGCAAAGAGTGCAACACGCGTTTCTCAGAAATCGAAATAATATCTTAGCGACGGTGTGTGATAAGTTTTTATCAATTTACCACACACCGTTTTTTTGACTCAGAAAAAATATACAATTGCTGCACCAAGGGCTAATCCAATAATAATAAATAGCCACAGCATCGTACCCTCTCTTTTCTGAATTCCTGATCTGAACTGATATTTTCTTTTATAATCCGTCATAAGCTTCGCATTTAATCATGATGGTAAGGCTCTCCTTTCAGTATGGTGAACGCCCTGTACAATTGTTCAGTAAACAGCAGGCGGATCATCTGATGCGAGAAGGTCATCTGAGATAATGATATTTTATCATTACTTCTCGAATATACTTCATCACTGAATCCATATGGGCCACCAACAATAAAAACGAGATGCTGCAAACCTCCAACCATTTTCTTATTTAAAAATACTGAAAATCCTCTGGAAGTAAATTCTTTTCCTTTCTCATCCAGGAGTACCACATGATCTGTACTCTGAATATTTTTAAAAATCAGTTCAGACTCCCTTATTTTTTGTTGTTCCTGCGAAAGGCTTTTGGTATTCTTTAGTTCCGGAAGTTCAAGGATTCTGAAAGTTACGTAATGTTTCAGACGCTTCAGATAAATATCAATTCCCTCATTCAGATACTTATCTTCAGTTTTTCCAATAGTTAACAGTGTAATCTTCATTATTTTAAAATAGTTACGGAACCTGATTTTTTAATCGCCTGATCATTAAAATCATACGCCTCGATCACATAATAATATGTTCCAGCCGGAAGTGGTTCATTGTTATAAGTACCTTTCCAGTGATTGAAAAGATCCTGAGAAATAAAGAGTTGTGCCCCAAAACGGTTAAAAATCTGAATTTTATAGGATTTTATGTTAGTCATACTGACCACAAATTCATCATTCCTGTCGTCATTATTCGGAGTAAAGGTATTTGGAATAAACAGAATATTATTCTTGCTGATCATATATTGACCCCTAACAATGGATGCACTGCACACTGAGCTTTTAAAAGCGGTTAGACTGACATCATAATTACCTTCAGTGGTATATGTATATTCCGGATTCTTTTCTGTGGAAGTGCTACCATCACCAAAATCCCACAGCCATGCATCAGCATCTTTAGATTCATTGAAAAACCTTACTTTAATTGGGAGGGCTAATTTAGAAGGCAGCTTCGGCTCTGCGCGGAAAGCAGCAATAGGATTCTTATAGATTGGCGGTACAACAATGCTGACCGATTCCGTCTGACAGTTTCCGCGACTTACAATTAATGTATAAGTGCCGGCAACTGCTGTGCTGTTAACCGGAATTTTTGGCTCCCGCTCAGTGGAGCTGAAATTGTCAGGTCCTTTCCAGTTGTAAATCACGCTGGCCTGAATTGGAGTACTCAGACGGATAGTATCCGTAAGACAAAAGTCAGGTTTGTTGACATTGATAACAGGTTTGTCCGGACTCAGAGCAACAATAATTTCCTGACTAAAGGTGCTGATACAACCTGTATTACCTTCAGCTTCAAGAATAATAGTCTTTTTACCGGAGCTTGAGTAAGTTACAGTATGGACGGAATTACCTGATCCTGCGGCAATACTGGCACCGTCGCCGAAATTCCAGCGTATTTTCTGAAAATCAGTTGAGGTATTACTAAAGGTAAAGCTCTGCGTGTTTGTACAGGCATTGTTGATAAGAATTGAAAATGAAGCTATGGGAGTTTGGCCGATAGGGGGAATATTTGCTGTTGCAGGATCGGAAGAACATCCGTTTACTGTTAAAATTAACTGATATTGCCCTGCTTTATTGGCATGATCTACAGGTATGAGAATTTGTCGGGTATTAGCAGTAAACCCATTAGGTCCTGTCCATAAATATTCGGCTCCTGAAACGGAGTCAGTACCCAGACTGATATTTTCACCGATGCAGTAACGGGCTTTCAGGCCACTGATAACAGGGGTGGAAGGTTTCTGACCGACAAGAAAGGATTGAGTTACGCTTACAGCACAGCCTTCATTATTGAATACCTGTAATACTGCAATTTTCAATCCGGGAGTTGTGTATCTGACTGAATGTGGCCCGTCGCTGTTAGCGGTTGCAGGTATAGCTCCTTCTCCAAATGTCCACTCTACACGGGTATAATTGGCTGAACCCGTACTGTTGAAGGTGAACGACTGGTTGGTGGTACATGGCTGCACTTTTGTTAATTCCATTTTTGCCTGAGGTCCAACGAACTCACCTGTTCCTCCGAATTCAAGTTTGAATCCATTGTTTCCATTCGAAAAATTATCGATCAGTAAAGCATAAATATGTCCCTGCTGCATATCGATGTATTTCAGGTAACCATCCTGTCCTCCTCGTCCGCATCCTGATTCTTCAGTAATGTCAGTTGAAGTAAGATTCATTCCTGTTTTAAAATACATGGGATCATTCGGACAATCTTTATTATCTACTCCGTGGCCGGCAGCACATCTCAAAAGTGTTTTGGTATTGAAATCTCCGGAAGGTCCCAGATCATATAAAACCCAGTCTATATCATCACTGTTCACTGTAGGAGTGATATCCATGGTCAGGGTGCCATTATTCGCAGCTGTCCATTTATACCAAACAGAATTGGTTTCCTGACCGAGACAGGATCCTAAAGATTCACGATTATTCTGACCGGCACCGGCTACATTAATTTCGGTAAAGCTTTTTTTATCGCAAAGAATGGATGCGGTATTAAAATCCTGCCCTGCTTTAAGCGGGGCAAAATAATTATTGATGCATAGCTTAAATGTTCCGGTATTGTTATTCCTTGCGCTGACACGGATATAATAAAGCTTTCCGACTGTTAAACCACCCTTGTAATAGGTTGATATCGCAGTACCTGAAGATAATGAGCCTACTAATGCAGATGAGGATGTTCCGGTAGGTGAAGGCTCAATTGTATATAATGCAATTAATGGATTTTGTAGTGTTCCTCCCGTGGTTCCACCTCCTGTATTGTTTCCGGTAACTGTGATGTTAATATCGTAGGCAGTAGCTGTAAACTTAAACCACACATCTCTGCCGGTTTCTCCGCCAGGCCATTGGGGGGCAATTCCGAAGCTGCCTTCATCTGTGGCATTAATATTAGAATAACCAGCATCTGCAGAACATTTTGACAAGTCGTTTAACTGAATAGCTTTATCGTAACTATCATTAGCCGGCTGTGCAAAAACAGCAGAAACAGTAAATAGCAGGAATAGAATCGGAAAAAGATATTTCAATTTTATAATACTGGTTCTTGCTAAAATACGAAAAAGCCCTCCACATCTGTAAATGGGAGGGCTGGTAAATAATTTTTAAATGGATTCCCTTTTGATACCGGCTTACTTGTTCAGGATTCCTTTTCTGACCTGAGCTTTCAGCAATTCCCCGTCAGGGTCTAAGCTTGTTTTCAGTTTGGTGAATGCCAGTGTACCTTCAGAAGTAAGGTAACGGACTTTAGGATGCGGGTCGTTCATGCATCTGATGATAACAGAAGCGATGTCTGATGGTTTTTGAAAGGCCTTTTCCTTAAACTCATCGGTGAAAGTAGCCCGGTATCCCATATAGGTTTCCATCAGGGGTTTATAATCATCGTTCAGAATTCCTCCGCTGGATTCGAAATATCTGGTCAGGCTGTTCCCGAATTCTGAGATTGTTCCCCCGGGTTCAATCAATGAAATATGAATTCCAAAATAAGGTTCCAGATAGGTTGCAAGGCTTTCACTCAGGCCTTCAAGTGCGAATTTTGCAGCACAATAAATCTCATTCACCGGAGATCCGACAATGCCCCCAACTGAAGAAACATTGATGATATGTCCGCTTTTTTGCTGACGCATATACGGCATCACGGCTTTGCAGCAGCGAATCACCCCATAGAAATTGACGTCCATCACCTGCTGGATTTCATCCATGCTTGCCTGCTCCATCGGTTTGATAAATCCAGCACCGGCATTATTGATAAGTACATCTATCTTATGTTCTTGGGCGATGATTTCAGCAACACAGGTCTGGATACTTTTTTCGTCCTGGACGTCAAGTTGTCTGATATGGAGCTTAACTTTTCTCTTTTCAGCTTCGATCTCAAGTAATGATTTCTTATTCAGATCGCGCATTGTTGCGTAAACCTGATGACCCAGTTCTGCAAGCTGAACTGCTGTTTCGAGTCCGATACCTGTAGAAGTTCCTGTAATGAGTATAACTTTTGCCATGGTAAATGATTTTAAGAAATAGACAGAAGCAAAAAGCCAAAAGTGTTAACTTTTGGCTTTTTGCTTTAATATAGATTTGCTTATTAATTAAGCTTTCTGATTCATTCGGATAATATTTAATGCACCACCTGCTTTGAACCACTCAATTTGTTGTTCATTGTAAGTATGGTTTACATTAAATGACTCTGATTTACCGTCAGCATGGTTCAGAACAATGCTTAGTTGTTTGCCCGGAGCAAAATCATTCAAACCAATGATATCAATTACATCGTCCTCCTGAATTTTGTCGTAATCATTTGCATCAGCAAATGTTAAAGCAAGCATACCTTGTTTCTTAAGGTTTGTTTCATGAATACGGGCAAAAGATTTAACCAGAATTGCACGAACACCAAGGTGTCTTGGCTCCATTGCAGCATGCTCACGTGATGAACCTTCACCATAGTTCTCATCACCTACAACAATGCTTCCAATGCCTGCAGCTTTGTAAGCGCGTGCAGTAGCAGGTACAGCACCATATTCTCCGCTAAGCTGATTCTTTACAGTATCTGCTTTATCGTTGAAGTAGTTGGTTGCACCAATCAGCATATTATTGGAGATATTATCCAGGTGACCTCTGAACTTCAACCATGGACCGGCCATAGAGATATGGTCAGTAGTACATTTTCCTTTTGCTTTGATCAGAAGTTTTAATCCTTTCAGATCAGTTCCTTCCCATGCTTTGAACGGATCAAGTAACTGTAAACGTGAAGATGCAGGATCTACGATAACACTTACTTTGCTTCCATCTTCAGCAGGAGCCTGATAACCGGCATCTTCTACCGCGAAGCCTTTTAACGGCATTTCCAGTCCCTGAGGCTCATCAAGCTTAACCTGCTCACCTGCCTTGTTGGTCAAGGTATCAGTCATTGGGTTGAAAGCCAGATCACCGGCAATAGTTAATGCAGTAACAATCTCAGGAGATGCTACGAAGGCATGAGTATTAGGGTTTCCGTCGTTACGGGCTTTGAAGTTTCTGTTGAATGAAGTGATAATTGAGTTTTTACGGGTTGGATCATCACTGTGACGAGCCCATTGTCCGATACATGGTCCACAGGCATTTGCCAGAACCACACCACCCATTTTTTCAAAAGTATCCAGGTAGCCGTCACGCTCTACAGTATAACGAACTAATTCAGATCCCGGGGTAATGGTGAATTCAGCTTTAGCAACAAGGTTTTTATCTACAGCTTGTTTAGCCAGGGAAGCAGCTCTTGAAATATCCTCGTAAGAAGAGTTAGTACAAGAACCGATCAAACCAACTTCCAGGGTCTGAGGCCAGCCGTTTTCTTTAACTGCAGCAGCAAACTTAGAAATAGGCCATGCCATATCCGGAGTAAATGGTCCGTTTACGTGAGGCTCTAAAGTTGAAAGATCAATTTCGATTACCTGATCGAAATATTTCTCAGGATTAGCATAAACTTCCTCATCACCGGTTAAGTGTTCTTTTACCTGATCTGCAAGTTTAGCAATTTCCTCTCTTTCAGTACCTTTTAAATAAGTTGCAATTTTATCATCGTAACCGAATACTGAAGTAGTTGCACCGATTTCAGCACCCATGTTACAGATTGTACCTTTTCCCGTTGCAGAAAGCGATCTTGCACCTTCGCCGAAATATTCAACGATAGCACCGGTACCACCTTTTACAGTTAAAATTCCTGCTACTTTAAGGATCACATCTTTTGCAGAAGCCCATCCTGAAAGTTTACCGGTTAATTTTACACCAATCAGCTTAGGGAATTTTAGCTCCCAGGCAAGTCCTGCCATCACATCGCATGCATCTGCACCACCAACACCAATTGCAATCATTCCCAATCCACCTGCGTTAGGTGTGTGAGAGTCAGTACCAATCATCATTCCGCCCGGGAATGCATAGTTTTCTAAAACTACCTGGTGAATGATACCTGCACCCGGTTTCCAGAAACCAATACCGTATTTGTTTGAAACAGAAGCAAGAAAATCGTAAACCTCTTTGTTTTGAGTATTGGCAGTTGCCAAATCCTGGTCAGCACCAATTTTAGCCTGGATCAGGTGATCGCAATGTACAGTAGAGGGAACAGCAACTGTTGGTCTTCCTGCCTGCATAAACTGCAATAGCGCCATTTGTGCAGTAGCATCCTGCATCGCAACGCGGTCAGGAGCAAAGTCAACGTAAGTTACTCCGCGCTCATGTGCTTCTGTAGCATTACCTTCCCATAGGTGGGCATATAAAATTTTCTCTGTTAATGTAAGTGGCTTACCAACAACTTTACGGGCAGCCGCAATGCGCGGACCGTAGTTGTCATAAACCTTTTTGATCATGTCTAAATCAAATGCCATGTTATTTGCTTGATTTTAATTTATTTCCAATTCTAACTGAGAGCGAAGTTACAAAAAACGACCTGAATAATGAATAGAATGAGCTAAGTAAATCGTAAAAAAAAACTACGTTATGAATAAAATAATACAAAGCCTCCCGGTTTTTTGTCAGGAGGCTTTGTATTTGGATTATGGATTGATGAAATTAATTCGTTTCCGCGAGGACTTCATCTCTGTTTGAGAAGATCTGACTCCCATTGTAATTTACCTCCCAGGTAACCGGAAGCGCTTTTTTGAGCATACTGCTTACTCCGCAATATTTTTCCTGAGAGTCGTTTACTGCCTGTAAAGCAACACCTTTCGAACTTTCTGCCCCCTTAAAATTATACACGAGATGGATGGCAATATATTCAATGGGAGTCTGCCGGCTGATTTCGCCCTGAACCTTCATGTCGAAATCATCTACCTGATTTCCGGCTTTTCTGAGAAGTGAGACCACATCCATTCCGGTACATCCCGAAAGTGCGGTCAGGACAAATGGTTTTGGAATCGGACCATTATCTTCTCCTCCGACTCTTTCCGGAGCATCCATGACAATGGTATGCCCGTTTACTAAAGCATTGAATTGCATTTTTCCCATCCACTGGGTTTCTACCTCATGTACCATATTATAATTTGGTTGTTTACAGATTTTGAATTACCCTGCTCAGTTTATCCCTTACAGAGCCGGCTACTGAACCCAGTGCATCATTTTTAATCGCCATCATAGATGCTACCGGATCAACTGCAGTAACCTCAATTTTCCCGTCTTCAAGTTCCTGAACTACGACATTGCATGGCAGCATGGTGCCTATTTTATCTTCAGCTTTAATTGCCTCAAATGCAAAGTTTGGATTGCAGGCTCCAAGAATCCGGTATTTGCGGAAATCAACATCCAGTTTCTTTTTAAAAGTCTCTTTGACATCAATTTCGGTTAGTATTCCAAATCCTTCTTTCTTCAATTCTTCGGTTACCCTTGTAATTGCATTGTCAAAATTTGTATCGATTGTTTTTGAAAAATAGTAACTCATGACTTTGTTTTTAGGTTTTAATGATACTCAAATATCTGCCTTTTTACGGGGTTTGAGTGTTACTTCTGTTACAATTCTTTGCGGATAAAAGAGCAAAAATTACTTCTTTCACGACATTGAGTTTATTAAAACCTTAGATCAAAGATAAGATAGTATTTAAATAAAAGATAAATTTATCTTTTATTTGTATAAATAAATTTGCTAAAAAATGAATACATCCAAACCGCTGATCTATTCCTGCTCAGGGTGTTCGAGTGCTGCTCAGATGGCTAATTATATTGCTGTGAAATTAGACCGTATGGGAACTGCAGATATGTCGTGTATTGCCGGAGTTGGGGGTGGGGTAAAGAAATTAGTCAGAACAGCACTTTCAGGAAGAAAAATAATAGTTCTCGACGGTTGTCCGCTTGCCTGCTCAAGAGCATGTCTGAGTCATTATGAAATTGTACCTGATCTGCATATAGATCTGAGCAGTCTTGGGGTGTCAAAGAAAGAGCATGAGGATTTTGATAAGGAAGAGGCCGACAAAATTATCGAACAGATTTTGCTGAAAATAGAGACGGAAGAAAATCTGCACTCAGCTTCCTTCGTAGATCACGCCTGAACCCGGGGTTTCCTTAAGCTCAATCCGTTTCAGCCCGGGGATGAGTGGTTTTATTTGGTTCCATAGCCAAACAGATAACATTTCGCTGGTCGGGTTTTCAAGCCCCGGAATATTATTTAAAACCTGATGATCCAGAAGGTCGACAATGGGTTTAATATGCATCTTGAGGTCAGCATAGTCAATAATCCAGCCACTACTTTTATCCGGCTCACCCTCAACAAAAACGCTCAGTGCATAAGTATGACCATGCATATTTCCGCATTTATGTCCTGCCGGGACATTTGGAAGAAAATGTGCTGAGTCAAATGTGAATTGTTTGTAAATGATCATTCGGCAAAAATAGATGCTGTCAGTTATGGTAAAAATGATCCCGATCAGTTTTACAGACTATTTTCTATGAGAATACTGAAGGCAGTACCTCCGAAACCGGCGGCGTTAATCAGTACTTTTTTTAATTTCCTTTCTTGTTTCTGTTCAGGAAGATAGGGGACCTGAATGAAATGATTATGTTTCAGCATAAGAAGAGCCATCTCAAGACTTAAGGCACCTGAAGCCCCGAAGGTATGTCCTATTTTCCATTTGTTACCGGTTAACAATGGTGTATTTTGTCCAAATACAGCTTTAAGAGCTTTCATTTCTGAATTATCTCCCAGAATGGTTCCCGGAGAATGCATGATAACAACATCTATACTTTCAGGCGAATTTCCTTCAATGGCCATTTTCATTGATTTCTGAAGACATTGGGCATCTGCTGATAATGATGCCCCATGATTGATTATTTCAGTTCCATAGCCTATTCCGCTAATATATCCCAGTGCATTTTTTGAGGCAGACTCCAGACAAAAGCAGGCTGCTCCTTCACCCAGAATCATTGTATTTTGCTCTTTAGATAAATCCATACTTCTGCAGGGATAATCTTCATTTAATCCCGAATAGATTTTAAGGGCTTTCATTTGCGCGATGGTAAACGAACTGAGAGGCGCTTCACTGCCTCCGACAAGAAAACGACTGCTGAATCCTGCTTTCAGCCAGGCAGCAGCATTGGCTATAGACTGCAGAGCCGTTGAGCAGGTTGCTGAATGGGATATCCCGGGACCATGGTTGCCAAGATCGCTGGCAACCCAGCTGGAAATATTGCCGAGGGTAGTACTCGGAGAAGTCAGCGGATTAACTTTCAGGTTGCCACTGTTTATAAATTCTGTATGATATTTTTCGAATGTTTCAGTTGCTCCTCTTGAAGATCCTAAATTGACGCCAAATTCGTCATTATTGTTCCATTGTGCATTTTCTGTTGCAATCCTTGATGCAGCAATGGCATAATGTACGCTGGGATCCAGAGCCTGATATTTCCTTTCTTTTTTGAGTTCTGAGACCACATCCTGAGCTTCCGGAGCCAGAGAAGCTGCCCATTCTTCGGATGTATCAAACTGTTTTCTATGAAAATAGTGCTGATTATCCAGATAGCTGCTCCAAACCTGTTCGCTGTTAATACCTAAAGCTGAAATACTACCGTATCCGCTGATTGCAATTTTTAGATCTTTCATTAAAACGGATGCCCTTTATAGCTCCAAACAATCCGGTTCCGATATTAAAGCTTTTGCTTTACGGCTTCCTTTTCCCAAAGTAATTTCTTTCCGAAAATCTTTGAATTGTCTGACATTTTAACTTTTAAAAGTTCAATACACCATACCTTGCCCGGTTTTGCATAGGCAAATGGAAATGCCTTATGGTACAATGCTTCCGGATTGATTTGCTTTAAATTGGGTTCTTCCAGAATTTTTCCTGTTAGTTGTATGCCTTTTAATGTTAAAAAATCAAGTTTTTCCGGTAAAATACTTCCGGCAATGTTTGAGTTTTTTGTAAGCAGCATCGAATGTAGGGAGGAAATCGAAGATTTGAAAAATAAGGCATGATTTTTTTCATCATAAGCATAAAAACAATGAAAACAATAGGGTTTGCCTTCTTCATCGACGCATGAAATACTTGCGATGCGGTTAGCTTTGATGAAATCTGAGATTGCTTTTTCCATTTCAGTCCTTTTTATAACTATCAGCTCTGACAGGATATCCGTTTAAATTTTAAAATTTCATGGATAACATGGTATAAATATTTCTTCCCGGACGAAGCAGTTTACCCCAGTCGAGGTGTTCATAATAAGCTTTGTTAAAGATGTTTTCAGCACCTACTGACCAGTCCAGTTTGTTAGTCTTTAATTTGAATGTGTAATTCCCCCTCAGGTTGAAGATTGAAAATCCAGGGCTGGTTCTCTCACCAAAATCCAGACTGACCCTATTTTGTTTGCTGCTCAGTTCATTTTCTGCCTGGATGAAAAGATTACGATGTGTAAATCTTAAACTGCTGACAGATTTGAATGGTGCGATCAGCGGTAAAGGATTATTATTATTGTCTTTGCCGTACAGCAGTTTCAGGGTATTGTTAAAGCTGAGGTGGTGATTGGCAAACTGATAGTTGATATTACTTTCAGCTCCGTTAATTCTGGCTGAAGGAATATTCACATATGCCCGTACCCCGGATGCTCCGATTGTCATGACACTCAAATCGCTTTGTGTTTTTCCAAGAATATAGTGCTGAAGATAACTTGTAAATCCACTGATTTTAAAAGAGAGATTGTGAACAGAATAAATCAGGTTCAATTCAGCATTCAGTGCCTGCTCATTCTTCAGGTCAGGATTTCCTAAATAGTCATGATTATCCATCCTGTTGAAGAGATAAAATCCGAATCGTTCTGAGGTTGTCGGATTACGTTCACTGAAACCGGTACTTGCATAAATTGAAAGGTCATTATTCAGGTAATAGGTGTAACCTGCACTGATGTTTTTCAGAATACCTTTTTTAACCTTACTGAGGTCGTAGCCCAGTACGGCAAACTGATCTTGTCCCATTTTGTCTGAGACCTTAGAAAAAGCTGCGTCTATGCGAACTTTCAGATCGATTCTGCTTTTTTCGTTCAGACTGATCTGGTCCTGGGCGTACAGGCCTGATACTGTCTGATGATTTACCGGCCAGGTAAGCATATACATGGGTGCACTGTTGACCGGATACATGGTCATGTCAGCTTTCACCCGATTGTGATAGGCATCCATTTTCAGATTAAAAGTATGTTTGCCCATGCTTTTAAGCTGTGTCTGAATGAAGGCACCTTGTGTATCGCTCCAGCCCGGCATATCCATATGCACCGGTACGCTTGGTCGCTTGGTATCGTCCATGGCATGGCGAATACTGTTTGCATAAACCTTGGCTTCCACTTCATTAAGCAGTCCGCTTTCCGGATTGTTTTTAAAACTTACTGCGGCTACTCTGGCTTTTGCATAAGCAACATCCATCGGTAGAGCGGGATATCCGATATTCCATCCGTCGTCAATCAGTATATCAGCTTTTAAAGTACTGGTTTTGCTTATCTGATATTTTCCGGAAATATTTGCATTTGCCTTTTCATATCTGGAAAAATCTACCTTCTGATTCAGTCCGTTACGATAATTTTCGGCCTTTCTGTAAACGCCACTAACTCTTAATGCCCATTTAGTTGAACTGTAATCCAGAGCAAGGATATTCTGAATCGCAGAAGCTGCCGAATAATAACCGGAAGCGATGGTCCCCGACAATTTCTGGTCTGAATTTATCATGGCCTCTGCCAGTTTCAGATTCAGGGTTCCTCCAACAGAAGATCCCATGGCCATTCCATCACCGGAGTATTTGATATCAATACTTTTTAAGTTAACCGGTTCGGTATAAATAGTTACAGGATCCATTTTGTCTGTACAGGCTCCGAAAAACTTCATCCCGTCGATTACTACGTTAACCTGTCCTGCGCTGAAGGAGCGGAGACTGGGTTCCATTCCTATAGGTCCTCTGCGTATAAGACTTAGTCCCTCAATTCTTGACAAAATATCCTCAGTGCTGGAGAGACTGGAAGATTGATAAAATGCGGATCCGGGATGCTTGCTTTGCGTATATCCCTGTATCTGAATTTCTTTCAGAACAAGATGTCTGGATACGGTATCATGTATAGCCTGAGATAATACCGGGAAGCCTGTAAAAAACAGACTGCCCAGTATTAAAAGTGTTTTAATTGAGGTTTTCATGACAATCAGAATAACAGGTCAAAGAAGGTTTTGGTAGTTTCGCCATTCTTGCTGAGTTCGAGATTGATCCTCCAGTCGCCGGTCATGGTGAAGTTAACCTTTCCTTTGTAGTGTCCGTTTTTGGTATGAACGGGGTTTACATTATTGGGTGATCCATGGCCCATACTTGGCATTTCCGGAGTCATGTTGATACTGAAGTTTTGTTCCGCAGGGAAAGTCATCATATCCTGCTTGCTGAATATGGCAAGCTCGAAATCATTTACTCCAACTTTCGGACCTGAAGGAGCGACATAAGCAATGATGAGTTTGGATCCATTTGCAGTGGTGATATTTCTTACCCGTTCAGGCTGTGATTGTTTTACCTGAACCGGCATTTCTGCTTTCCCGGATTTAGTTTGTCCTTCATTTTTAACCATAACTGTCATTTTCCATTTGCCACTTTCGCCGGTACTCGGCATGGTAAATACTGATGCACACTGGAACAGGGAGTTGTCTGCATCCAGGCTTACAGGATTTTCAAATGGTGCAGAATGGCTGTATTTCATTCCGTTCATCTCCATTTCCATCACCGGCATGATTTGAACAGTTGATCTGCTCAGAGGCTTTCCTGAGACAGAGTCATAAAGAGCAATAAATAAATTCTGATACCCTGTACTTAGTTCAGATTTTGACCATAACTCAACTTTGGTGGCAGAACCTATTGCATATGCTTCTGAAATTTTAGTTAATGAAGCTTTTGGATCTGTGATTTCTACAGATGTATCTTTCTCACAGGCAGTAAAAAGTGTAGTTGCGATTGCAGCAATCAATAATATCCTTTTCATAATAATAGTATAAGTGTATTCCTCTCAGGTTTGGATGCACGGGGTCATCGCCAGAATCAGCATCTTAATCTGTTGGCTTTGATCAGCAGCATGAAGCACCTGAATAAAAAACTGTTAAAAATTATCCCCGGTGGGGTATGAGAAAGATTTAAGCCAGAGGCGGGG
>Ga0208492_1001267_pt1 | contig 16444 bp, 14 predicted proteins | sample Subbioar_CSW14AB_FD_184820 | JGI IMG/M metagenome (GOLD analysis project Ga0208492, IMG submission 184820) | Serpentinite rock and fluid subsurface biosphere microbial communities from McLaughlin Reserve, California, USA - CR12Mar_CSW14AB (SPAdes) | ecosystem: Environmental > Terrestrial > Deep... | reverse complement strand
GCATGAGAACAGCTTGGACAATACCTACTTCCTTCGCGTTTCTGTTCAGGGAGGTGGTTGCTCCGGTTTATCCTACAAAATGGATTTCGACAATGAAGAAAAGCCCGGCGATCAGTTCTTTGAAGACAAAGGAATTCGTATGGCATTGGACATGAAATCATTCCTTTACCTCGCAGGGACAGAACTTGATTTTTCAGACGGATTGAATGGAAAAGGATTTAATTTCCATAATCCCAATGCTTCACGTACCTGCGGATGTGGTGAAAGTTTCTCTGTTTAAGACAATAAACATTTGGTTTAAAAGACCAGAACAAAACAAAAGGCTCTAATCAGAGCCTTTTGTTTTTTAGTACTATTCTGTATACTTGCTGATTATATAAATTCATAAACGCTCAGCATGAATCCGATAACAGAATCTACAACTATTCCAGACCTTCTGCGTGATGTAGTTACTTATATTCACGATGAAAACACCACATTTTTACTCCATAAGGTTAAAGAAAACTGGGTAGAAATAAGTTATAAAGAGGTTTTGAACACCGCCGACGCCCTGTCTGCCTATTTTCTTGAAATGGGTATTAAAAAAGGTGACAGACTTGCACTGATTATTGAGAATTCGGTCGACTGGGTTTTATATGACCAGGGATTACAGCAAATCGGAGCTGTAAACGTTTCTATTTACCCTACCCTCTCAGAAACGGAAATTGAATATATTTTAAATGACTCAGGCGCAAGGACAATTCTGGTAGGCAATCAATTTCTCTTTCGGAAGATTTTAAAAATCGTCAACAACTGTCCTGAAGTCCAGAGAATTATTCCTGTATTTGACGATTATGAGAAATATACGAAAGACAAGTCGCTTTATGCCGGAGTAATCAGCTTCAGAAATATGATTCAGGAAGGAAGGCGTATTCTTGATAGGTTCAGATCAGAAATTGCAATTGCAAGAGAGGCCATCTTGCCATCAGATCTTACTTCTCTGATCTACACATCGGGTACAACAGGAACCCCAAAAGGTGTCATGCTAACGCATTCAAACTTCGTGCAAAATGTAAAGGTTTGTCTGGAACAGATTCCTGTGATTGACAAAAACGATCTTTTTCTGTCGTTCCTCCCATTATCTCATGTCTTTGAACGTACTGCAACATACCATGTATGCAGTGCCGTTGGAAGCAAGATTGCTTTCGCTCAAAGCCTGGATCTACTCGCAAAAAACATGGCTGAGGTAAAGCCAAGTGTAATGAGTTGTGTCCCGAGATTACTGGAACGTATTCATGATAAAGCCATGAAAAACGGCACTTCAGCCGGAGGAATTAAAGCAAAGATATTCCTATGGGCTATTGCAACCGGTAAAGAATATCGTGAAGTTCTTGAAGCAGGGAAAAAACCCGATATATTACTCAGCATCAGCAAAGCAATTGCAGAAAAACTGGTATTTAGCAAGATTAAGGAAAAAACCGGTGGCCGTTTGAAATTTATGATCTCAGGAGGAGCTGCTTTACCCAAAAACGTGGGTGAATTCTTTGGTAATCTCGGAATTAAGATTCTTGAAGGATTCGGATTGACTGAAACATCCCCTGTTATGGCCGTAACCGAGTATCATCGTCAGGTTTATGGTACTGTAGGCCGCATTATACCCGGAATAGAAGTTGCAATTCAGGATGTAGAAACCAAGGAACTGATTACCATCCAGACTCATGATACCTTTGATGAAAACTTTGAATGTGCTGAAGGGGAAATCATAGTAAGAGGACATTGTGTAATGAAAGGCTACTGGAATAAACCGCAGGAAACTGCCGAAGTAATTGATAAAGACGGTTGGTTCCATACCGGCGATGTTGGCAGATATTTCAAGGGAAATCTTCAGATAACAGACCGGATCAAAAATATGCTGGTTAATGCTTATGGCAAGAATATCTATCCTACCCCGGTAGAGAACACCTATCTGAAGAGTCCGAAAATTGAGCAGATCTTTTTAATTGGTGATAAGCGCGAATATGTAACTGCAATCATTATACCATCCAGAGAGGTACTTCAGGAAACATTCCATTTAAATGAGGAGTATTTTCAGCAAAAAGATTCCTTTATCAGGGATCAAAAAATACTCGATTGGCTTAACGAAGATATCCGTAAGTACTCTTCGGAGCTTGCAAAATTTGAAAGGATGAAATCATTCCTTGTTAAGCGTAATCCATTCAGCATTGAAGAAGGCGAAATCACCCCGACAATGAAAGCTAAGCGAAGGGTTATTGAGAAAAAATATGCTGAAGATATCGATGAAATGTATCTGCAAATGACAGATAACGATTAAGGCTTCTTTAAATTAAGTTCATATTAATCAACAGATAAGTCGTACTGCCACACCTTAAATTCCCGATAAAAAACATATTTTTGCAGAAATTTTTTTCTACATGAGTATTGGATTATCTGAATTGGAGATCATGCGCCGTGAGGCCCTGTCTGAATTGCGTAAACTTGGAATTGACCCTTATCCGCCTGAAGCATTCGAAGTAAATGTCAATGCAGAGGATATAAAAAACAATTACGAGCGTGATAAAACCTCTTATAAAAATATAAGATTTGCAGGCAGAATCATGAGTCGCAGAATTATGGGCAGTGCTTCATTTGCAGAGCTTCAGGACTCAACCGGACGTATTCAGGCTTATATTAACCGGGATGAAATCTGTCCGGGAGAAGATAAAACATTATACAATACTGTCTTTAAAAAATTACTGGACATTGGTGACTTTATTGGTGTAAGCGGATACGTATTCACCACCAAAACAGGAGAAATCTCTATTCATGTAAGGGAAATGAAAATTCTTTCCAAATCACTTAAGCCGCTACCGGTTGTAAAACGTGATGATGAAGGAAATATCTTCGATGGTTTCACCGATCCTGAAATGAGATACCGTCAGCGCTATGTAGACCTGACAGTAAATCCGGAGTACAAGCATATTTTCATGAAACGCTCCAAAGTGATTAACACCATGCGTTCCTATTTTGATGATCAGGGATGGATGGAGGTTGAAACTCCGATTTTGCAACCGATACACGGTGGTGCAGCTGCGAGACCATTTAAAACCCATCATAACACATTGGATATGCCTCTTTACCTGCGCATTGCCAATGAATTATATCTGAAGCGCCTGATAGTTGCTGGTTTCGATGGTGTTTATGAGTTTGGAAAGATGTTCCGAAACGAAGGCATGGATCGTACTCATAACCCTGAGTTTACTTCAATGGAAATCTACGTAGCCTACAAAGATTATATCTGGATGATGGCTATGGTAGAAGAATGCCTTGAAAAAGTAGCAATAGCTATTCACGGTAAATCAACTGTAAAGGTTGGAGAGTATCTGATCGAGTTTGCCGGACCTTATGAGAAGCTTTCCATGTATGATTCAATCAAAAAATATACCGGCATCGATGTTTCCTCAATGGATGAAGCTACTCTCAAGAAGACCTGTAAGGAACTGAATATTGAGATTGATGATACCATGGGAAGAGGTAAACTGATTGATGAGATCTTCAGTGAAAAAGTCGAATCACATCTGATCCAGCCTACCTATATCACCGATTATCCGATTGAAATGACTCCGCTGGCCAAAAAGCATCGTTCACAGGAAGGTCTTGTTGAACGTTTTGAGCTCTTTGTGATGGGCAAGGAGATTGCAAATGCCTATACAGAACTGAATGATCCTATCGATCAGCGCGAACGCTTTGAAGAGCAGTTATTACTTGCAGGAAGAGGAGATGAAGAAGCAATGGCCATGGACGATGATTTCCTCAGAGCACTTGAATATGGCATGCCTCCTACATCAGGTTTAGGAATTGGAATTGACAGACTGGTGATGCTGATGACCAATCAGAGCACTATTCAGGAAGTACTGTTCTTCCCGCAAATGCGGCCTGAAAAGAAAGCAAAAATTGCTTCAACCGAAGACTTTACTGCGATTGGAATACCAGCAGAATGGGTACCTGTCCTGAATAAAATGGGCTTTAAAACCGTTGAAGAACTGAAAGCCGGAAATCCGAATAAGATATTCAACGATCTCGGGGGGATGAGAAAAAAGATGAGGCTTGAGATTGCAATGCCTTCAAAAGAGGCTGTAATGGACTGGTTTAATTAATATACTATTAACGAATTGTTAAAGGCCGCTTTACATACAATAAAGCGGCCTTTTGTATTTTTGTGTATAAACATTATACACAATGAAAAATTCAATTCTTGAAATTACAGATCAGGAATACCTGATCAAATTAAAAAAGGATGACACCAATCTGTCACTCGTCCGAAAGATTCTGAGAGTTCTTGAATCGGAAGAGTACTTTTATATACCGGATTATTCTTCAATAAATGAAGAAGTTGCAAGTGCTGCAGTTAATCGTGAACTTGCCATAAGATTTGATAGTTTACACGATAAATAAAACTCTTTAAAAGGTTTGGCGATATGACCTCTGCTGAACCGTCTTGTCGAGTTGTCCCATCTGCTCCTTCATCATTTTAATCTGATCGGCAAGTAATTTATTCTTATCAGCTTTCTTAGCTTCCTGTAAGTACAAAGTAGCTTCTCTCTTATTTCTTTTAGCCATAGCAATGCCGGCCAGACTTAATTTGGCGAGTGCTATGTTATGATCCATGGTCATACCCAGGCTAATCGCTCTTTTAAAATACTTTTCAGCCTGCATAGGTGCTTTTCTGGATTCAATTAATCCAATCAATAAATTATAATAGCCATGCTGACCGCTAAATAACTGAGTCTCATAATTTGAGATTTTATTCAACCATACTGCAGCTTTGTCCATATCATCCTTGCGCAGATAATACTGTGCTATCAGCATATACTCATTGTAAAAATAGGTAACAGCTATCAGAATGGATATAAATACGGCAAGTATTCCCCATCCCCAAAATCCAAAAATCATTAATGCTACTGCTGCACCCAATACTATAGCTGCAAATATCAATCTGATGTAATTAGGCATTGTCTTCTTATCTTTTAAATTTGTTGCAAATATCCATTTATTTGAGCGCTTAACCAATATCTATCTTAGAAATTATGTCCATTAAACTTGAAGAAAGCTGGAAGGCAGTCCTTGAAGAAGAATTTGAAAAAGATTACATGAAAAAGCTGCGGTCTTTTCTTCAGGAAAGAATTATGAAGGGGTCAACCATTTACCCTCCCAACAACCTGATTTTCAATGCATTTTCACATACGCCATTCAACAAGGTAAAGGTTGTGATTCTGGGGCAGGATCCATATCATGGGAAGAATCAGGCGCACGGACTTTCATTTTCTGTTCAAAAAGGGATACAAGCCCCCCCTTCATTACAAAATATTTTCAAGGAGCTTAAAAATGAATATCCAGATTTTCAAATTCCGTCACATGGCGATCTGAGTCAGTGGGCTGATCAGGGAGTGCTTTTACTTAACGCAACTCTAACAGTCGAAGCTTCAAAACCCGGCTCTCATCAGAATCAGGGATGGGAACAGTTTACAAACAAGGTCATTGAAGTTTTATCAGAAAGACAACAAAATATTGTATTCCTCCTTTGGGGAAAATATGCGTCGGCAAAGTCGGTAATGATAGATCAAACCAGGCATAGCGTTTTAATTGCACCTCATCCCTCTCCTTTTTCTGCGCACAGTGGTTTTTTCGGTTGCAATCACTTCAGAAAAACGAATGAGTATCTGAAAAAAAATGGGATTGAAGAAATCGACTGGCAGATTAAATAACAATCTGAGATAAACTCAAACCGGTTTTTACATGAGCTATTTAGTATTCCTTAAATTTGCTCAAAGCAAATAAATTAATATTCCAGAGGGACAGCCGGCTCTTTTTTATTGGTAGACATGATCATCATTGTCTGAAATGTTTTAACCACACTGATCTTACTAATCTTATCCATGATCAAACGCTCGTATGACTTAATATCTTTCACGTAGGCTTTGAGAAGAAAATCACACTGACCGGTAACATGATGGCATTCAGTGATTTCCTTTATTGCCTCTATCTCTTCAAGGAATACCTGTATGGTATTATTTTTATGAAAATCAAGCTGAATCTGAATGAAAGTCTTGATTCCAAGACCAAGTAGTTCTTCATCGACTAAAGCATGGTAACTCTTTATATACTTAGACTGTTCAAGTTTTCTTACACGCTCCAGTGTAGGTGCCGGCGACAGACCAACTTCATGTGAAAGCTGTAAATTGGTGATCCTGCCGTTCTCCTGAAGAATTTTTAAAATTCTAAGATCAATTTTGTCCAGTTCTATTGCCATAGTTCCAACAAAAGTAAGTTATAAATAGCAATGACCAAATTTTATTTCTAAAAAGAACCTTAAAATTTGCAAACATTTTTACACTTATCTTTTAGATTAACCTAAATAAATAATTAGATTTGCTTAACAAAGTCATATGCATTCATTTACAGAGGAAAATTACCTGAAAGCGATCTATCACCTGAGCGGTGGTAACAGCAAAGCAGTCAGCACTAATCAGATTGCTGAAATGACCAGTACCAAAGCAGCATCGGTAACTGATATGATGAAAAAACTGGCAGACAAAAAACTGATCAATTATATTAAATATCAGGGAGTTACATTAACGGATAGCGGAATCCGTGCAGCAATAAATATTATCAGAAAACATCGTTTATGGGAAGTTTTTCTGGTTGATAAACTCGGATTTAAATGGGATGAAGTGCATGATATTGCCGAGGAACTGGAACATATCAATTCGGAACAGCTGATCAATCGTCTGGATGATTTTCTGGGAAATCCGGCAACTGACCCTCATGGTGATCCGATCCCTGACCGTTCTGGAGCTATTCATCATAAAAAGCTGGTCAAAATCTCAGAAATGATGCAGAATGACAGTGGAACAATATCCGGAGTCAGTGAGCACTCATCGGTATTTCTCAAACTCCTCGAAAAACTTGGATTAACGCTGGGCACAAAAATAACTGTCACCGAATTAGTTGAATTTGACGGATCAATCATGTTATCTATTCAAGATAAAGAACTGACAATCAGTCGTGAAGTAGCAAAAAATATACTTGTTATTCTATGAGCAAGCACGAAGAATCTTTAGGTGAAGTTCATGGTTCAGTAATCACATCCGGGAAAACGGGTTGGAGAAAATTACTGGCATTTATCGGTCCGGCTTATCTGATTAGTGTGGGGTACATGGATCCGGGGAATTGGGCAACTGATATTGCAGGAGGAAGTCAGTTTGGATACAAACTAATCTGGGTATTGTTGATGTCAAACCTCATGGCATTATTACTTCAATCACTCAGCGCCAGATTAGGAATCGTCCGTGGGCTCGACCTGGCACAGGCATCGAGAAATACCTATCCATCCTATGTCAATTACCCACTTTATGTTTTGGCACAAATCGCCATCATCGCCTGCGACCTGGCGGAGATTATTGGAATGGCTATCGGATTAAACCTGCTTTTTGGTCTTCCGCTGATCTGGGGAGTATCAATAACTATTCTGGACACCTTTCTGTTGCTCTTTCTGATGAATAAGGGTATGCGCATGATGGAAGTTTTCATTGTATCCATGGTATTCATTGTTGGGGTTTCTTTTTTAACAGAAATGTTCATTGTTAAACCCTTAATTGGTGAAGTATTGAGTGGGTTTGCACCTTCAATGTTATCAGGAAATGCACTTTACATCGCAATTGGAATCATTGGAGCAACAGTAATGCCTCATAACCTATATCTGCATTCTTCCCTGGTACAGACAAGAAAAATTGAACGTACAGCCAAAGGCATTAAAGACTCCTTGAAATACAACCTGATCGATACAACAATTGCCTTAAATCTTGCATTCTTCGTAAATGCTGCAATTCTGATCCTGGCCGCGACTGCATTTTATAAAAACGGTTTGTTTGAGGTTGCCGAAATTCAGGATGCCTATAAATTACTGGATAATATTTTTGGTTCTGTAGCCCCTACCCTTTTCGCAATTGCCCTGATCGCTTCCGGACAGAGTTCTACGATCACAGGAACACTTGCAGGGCAGATCGTGATGGAGGGACATTTGAACCTAAGGATACAGCCCTGGATCAGGCGCTTACTGACACGATTGCTAGCAATTATCCCAGCATTCTTTACAATAATCTTCTTTGGGGAAGAAGCTTTAGGCAGCTTACTCATATTAAGTCAGGTTGTTCTGAGTTTGCAACTCGGCTTTGCAGTGATCCCATTAATTCATTTCAACTCCGACCGTGAAAAAATGAAGGAATACACGATCAAAACCTGGGTTAAAATTTTGGCATGGCTTTCTGCACTAATTATTGTAAGCCTGAATGTTCGGCTTGTAATTGAGGAGATTGATAGCTGGCTTAGCAGCACAACTGTTAACGTTTGGTGGATTTATTTGCTTGTAATTCCTTTAGCCATAACTATCGGTCTATTATTACTTTATGTATTTCTGATGCCCTTTTTCAGAAAATATGAACGCAAATTATCGAATGTTCCGCATGGAGAGGCTCTTGAAATCGGAGAAATTGAACAGATGGAGTATAGGAAGGTTGGTATCACTGTAGATTTTTCTAAGAATGACAGAAATACTTTTCGTCATGCATTGATACAAGGTGGAAAAAATGCTAATTACTACCTGATTCATATTGTTGAAACCGCTGCAGCAAAGTTCCATGGCGAGAAAGTACTCGATCATGAAACCCAAAGTGATACTGATAATCTTGAAAAATATCAGCAAAACCTGAAGGATCTGGGTTATCAGGCACATATTGAAATCGGATATGGCACTGCTTCAAAAGCCATATCAGAAATTGTAAAAGCCAAAGATCTGGATCTTCTGGTGATGGGTACTCACGGACATAAAGGTATAAGCGATCTGATCTTTGGAACCACTGTAGATACGGTACGACATAATGTGAATATTCCAATTATGATTGTGAAGTGAGGGAATGGGAAATAGAAATGGGCTTGGGAAATGGGAATAATTGTTAGTTTTCTGTTACTCTTTCAAGAATGTTTAACATAGTCCGGGGCGATAGGAATCCATCGTGTTGGTAGATAATCTCATTCTTAATATTAAGAACTACAATTGAAGGGTAGGAAATCTGCCCCTTGATCGTACCAAGTTCTCTGGCCAGTTCATGTAGTCCGGCTTTATGTTTAAAGACTCTCCCGGCAAAAAATATATCATTCTTATTCTCAGCATCTAGAAATACGGTGTAAAATTTCTCACTCAATAGTGTAGCGACCTTGTTGTCTTCGGTCATCGTGTTTTTCATTGCATGACAGTATTTGCACCAGCTTGTCATGATCAGCACTACAATCGGTTTAGGTGCCTTATTCTGCAAAGTTTTGATCTCTTCAAATTTAACAATGCGATTTTGTGCCGACAACTCTGACACCCAAACAAGTACAAAAATGAATATGATCAAAGTCCTCAGCATCTTATTTGATGATTAAACGTACACCCAGGAATCCCCTTATCCCCTGATTGGGAGCATAAACATATCCCGGGTCAAATGTTAAAGCATAAGGGTTCGCCGGACTGGGAACTACATTTCCTGCAGCATCAGTCTGAACTTCTTTATCAAAAGGATCATTGCTCCTTGCAATTAAAAATGGCTCATTCTTACCCGGCGTCCAATTCAGTAAATTTTTTATACCTCCGTAGAGCTCAATTTTTTTCAAGCCAGTATAAGTGAATTGAATATTCTGCAGACTCCATACCGGAGATACTCCGCTGCGGGGATCCGAATTGCTTAAACGTGGTAAGAGCATGGGTCCGTAAATATTTCCAGTGTAATCGAGTCCAAGATTCAGGTTTTCGAGTTTGTATGAAATCCCCCAGGTACCTGTCCACTTTTCATTAAGAAAGGGCCTGAGCTTTTTACCTGAGGTTTCATTTTTAGAAAACACTTCCAGCAGAGAAGTTCCGGCAATAACTTTAAGACCGTTTGTAAATGTCATATCAAAATTGGCACTTAAACCGCGCGATACTGCATATCCCTGTAAATTACTGTAAATAATCTGGTTTGGGTTACTCAAATAATCAGGAATGATCTGGTTGTTAAAATGTGTATACCAGGCAGAAGCATCTATGCCTATAAAACTTCCGCTTTTAAAATAGATCTTTTTTATAAAGTTCAGATTTGCATTATAGCTTCTTTCCGGTTTCAGTTGTTCTGTAACCACAACTTCCCTTGAGCCGGTAAGAGCAGCATGTTCTTCGGTAAACAAACTTACCACCCTGTAACCCGTGCCTGCATTTAAACGGAGAATATTATTCTCATTAAGCATCCATTTATAAGCAACTCTCGGAGTTAGAATATTACCATGAATGGAGTTATAGTCATATCTCATCCCAAGCAAAAGTTTATGTTTTTCTGCAAGGGCAATTTCATCCTGTATAAAGATCCCGGGAAGCCATACCTTATCTGCCTTATTAAGTCCGTTCAGTAATGCTGTCGCTGGAGTATTATCATCATACATGGTATATCTGAGGGCTGTTCCAATCAGCAGATCATGGGTTTTTAGTTTTTTATCCCAGCTCAATTGTCCAAATGCAATCTTTTGTCTTGCATCGTAAACAGTACTACCATAAACCGAATTCTGATCATGGTCATTCAAAGACCATGAAAACATAACAGATTCTTTTAAGGGAAGCTGATAGGTTCCCAGCATTTCCCATCTTTTAGTATAGATACTCTCTCCATATCGCTCTGTTCCTCCCCTGTAAGTCTTATCCCAACCAATATCTCCACCCCAGCGGTCCTCATAATTATATCTTGCAGCCAGACTAAATTGCCTGTTTTCCTTTCTGGTAAAATTCCATTTCTGAAACACTGAAATCCTGTCCTGCAGGGTTACATCCGCAAAAAGATCCTTGTTATTATCTATCAGGTTTCCATATTTAAAATAATTGATCCCTGTTAACATTTCAGCTTTTTTGCCGGCAGCAAACTTAAAACCAAGATCGGTATTTAACTCTCCCCATGAAGTTGAAAATACATCTCCTGAAAATACTGGTGCATTCTGAGGCTTTTTAGTAATGATGTTAATTAAACCACCAACCGCTTCGGAGCCATAAAGTGATGAAGCAGGCCCTTTGACTATCTCTACACGTTCAATTAAAGCATTGGGTATCCCCGAAAGACCATAAACAGAAGAAAGACCGCTGACTATAGGCATACCATCTATCAGAATCATCGTATAAGGTCCCTCAAGCCCATTTATATGAATATCACCGGTGTTGCAAATATTACAATTTAACTGCGGCCTGACTCCATTTACATTTTGTAAAGCATCGAAAACAGAGGGTGTGGGATTCTTCCTGAAGAATGCAGGGCTATATACTTCAACAGGCACAGGGCTTGCCAGCCGACTGACCTCTTTCATTGTTCCTGTTACTACAAACTCTTCGATAGCAGATCCAGCCTCCTTTAAATCAACATCCAGATCTATCCTTTCGTTTTCCCTGAGAATAAGTTCCTTTTTGAGTGAACTGTAACCTAAGGCTGAAATGTTTAAGACATATTTACCTGCGTTAAGCTTCATAGAATACTTACCCAGGGAGTCACTTGTTGTTCCTATATTGCTGTTGAGGACTTTTATTGAAGCAAAAGCTACTGGCTTCTGTCCAGATCTAATCCATCCGCCTACGGCGGATGTCTGCGCTTTTGTCGTTAAAGCAACCCCGAATAGTATAATTGACAGAATAAAGAATCTCATTTACCAAATATTAGATTAACAAAAATACAAATTTAGATCAATCTAAAAATATTATTTTATCAATCTTTAAAAATATTTTCAAATAAACTCTAAACATGAAAATTCTGGTTGTGGATTTTCTTTCGGATATTTGCTCCCATGTCGGGCGCAATAACTATTAAGAATAAGAGAGCATATTTTGAGTATCACATACTTGAAACTTATACAGCAGGAATCAGGCTTCTTGGCACTGAAATAAAATCCATCCGACAGGGTAAAGCTGACATAAACGATGCTTTCTGTACTTTTATGGACGGCCATTTACAGGTGAGAAATATGCAGATAGCAGAATACTCACACGGATCGTTTTATAATCATGAAGCCAAGCGCGACAGAGTACTCTTATTGAAAAAGAAGGAACTGGCCAAATTAAAGACTAAACTTGAAGAGAAAGGTTTCACCATCATCCCTTTGAAGCTATTCACTTCCGAAAGAGGATTTGCAAAGCTCGAAATCGGACTCGCCCAAGGTAAAAAGCTCTACGATAAACGAGAAACCATCAAAGATCGTGATGCGAAAATAGAAATGAACAGGGCAATGAAAAGGTAAATCCTTGGCTTGCTACTGGTTATCTGTATTGAATAAAATAAGCAGTAAGTTGGCAACTACTAAAATTGGCATCAGACCTGAAGAATAGCCGGAACAACAGGTACTACCAGGCCTGCTCTCCCACAAGCGGTACGAACCTGAACGTATCCAGTTCAAAACGTTCAAACTCATTCTCACCCACACGTAAAACAGTAATCATTTTTTGAGATTTTTCATCTCCTACCGGAATGACAATAATCCCTCCAATTTTTAGCTGTTTCAATAAAACCTGAGGTACTAAGGGAGCTCCGGCAGTAACTATGATTTTATCATACGGAGCATGTTTGGCAATACCTTTGGAACCGTCACCGAAGAAAAATTTAGCATCATAACCTATATGCGGTAATACCTGCCGGGTACGGTTATATAGATTTTCCTGTCTTTCAATCGTATAAACCTTAGCGCCAAGCTCAATCAGAATACAGGTTTGATAACCTGAGCCGGTACCGATTTCCAGTACCTTATCGCCTGATTTAATGTGCAAAAGTTCAGTCTGGTAAGCAACAGTATATGGTTGAGAAATGGTTTGCCCATCTCCGATAGGGAAAGCAATATCTTTATAAGCCTGCTTCCAGAACGTTTCATCGAAAAAATAATGGCGTGGGACTTTTCCGATAGCCCTTAAAACTTTTTCATCTGCTATTCCACGCTCTCTCAGTAATTCAACCAGCTTTTTACGGGCTCCCTTTTCGCGGTAACTATCTACTAACTTATGTGCCATTACTCTCCAAAAATAACCTTAAGCAAGCATTTTCAAAAGTGAATACACACATAAAATATTATATTTTTTAATATGGATCAACGTCAATATGCATCAAAACGCCCTTGTTTGCCGGAACAGATTCAAAATCAACAAGTATCCTGTGAAGTACTTCTTTTATTTTATGAATAGAAACACCCTCCTTTTCAACTTTGATTAAAACAGTCTGAATATAATAGTTTCTTATTCTGCTGATCAGCGGAGCCTGTGGACCAAGAATACGATCACCAAACTGAGCTTTCAGGATTTTCGCAAAGGATGATGATATATGGTATAACTTTTCAGGATCTTTATGTTTTACATCGATCTGGATCAGACGATATAATGGAGGATAATGAAAATTACGACGTTCAATAATCTCAGTATTAAACATCTCTTCATAATCATTCCGGATTACCTGACTGATAATTCGGTGGGTAGTATCATAGGCCTGAATAATTACCTTACCCTGCTTTTCACGGCGACCGGCTCTTCCGGAAACCTGCGAAAGCATCTGAAAACTTCGTTCAAACGCTCTGAAATCAGGATAATTCAACATACTATCCGAACTAATGATTCCGATGGTCGTTACATTTCCAAAATCCAGTCCCTTGGCAACCATTTGAGTCCCGACCAGAATATCAATCTTCCCGTCCTCAAAGTCGTTCAGCAATACCTGAAAACTATTTCTTGTCCGGGTAGAATCCAGATCCATTCTGGCAATTCTGGCATCTTCAAACAAACGCTGCAATTCATCTTCAATTTTTTCTGTTCCAAAACCTTTTTGCTCTATCCGTGATGAACCACAGGCCGGACATGCGGTGAGTACATCCTGTTTATATCCGCAATAGTGACAATGCAACTTTGAACTGCTTTTATGAAAAGTCAGGCTGACATCGCAATTTATGCATTTAGGTGTGAAACCACAGGTGGTACAGAGTAGCAACGGGGTATATCCCCGACGGTTCTGAAAGAGAATAACCTGTTCATTTTTGGATAAGGCTTCTTTTATAGCCGTTATCAGAACAGACGTAAAATGCGACTGCATCGTCTTTCTCTTGGTTTCTTCTGCGATATTAACAACCTCAATCACGGGAGATTGTACCCCTCCATAACGTCCCTTCAAACTTACAAGTCCGTATTTACTGATCTTAGCATTATAAAAGCTCTCCAGACTTGGCGTTGCAGAGCCTAAAACTATCTGCGCTTTATGAAGATGCGCTAAATATATTGCCGTATCTCTTGCATGATAGCGCGGAGCCGGATCATATTGTTTATAAGAAGATTCATGTTCCTCATCAACAACTATTAAACCAAGATTTTGAAAGGGTAATAAGACAGAAGAGCGCGCCCCCAAAACCATTTTATACTCCCCTGCCAAAACCTTCTGCCAAACTTCTGCCCTCTCATTATCATTGAACCGCGAATGATATACCCCTACTTTGTCGCCAAAATGCTGACGCAATCTTTCAATGACCTGAGTGGTTAATGCGATTTCCGGCAATAAATAAAGTATCTGACGGTTTTGCTGAAGCATTTCCTCAATCAGACGTATATAGATCTGGGTTTTCCCCGACGAGGTTTCACCAAACAACAAAACCACACCCTTGCTGTCAAGTTGTTCTCTGACCTCACTTAATGCGCGTTCCTGCGCATCATTGAGCTTAATATCACGTAGTATCTCGAGATCACCGGCATTTAAACGACTAACTATTTTTTCCTCCTGAATAAAAATCTCTTTATCCAATAGTGCTTTTATAGCAGCTGGTCCACTTCCTGCAGCCTCAAGAAGATCGGCCTTACTTATTTCCTTTTGTTGCTTTTCCAGCTTAAAATAGGCCAGCAGCAGTTCGAGCTGCTTGGGTGCCCTCTCCAGAACTTCGAACACAGCCCTGCGGTTATCGGCTTCAAGATATTGGGGGTGGAGCCGGATAAATGACCGGATCCGGGGTTTATATTTTTCTGAAATCTCTTCTGAAATTAAAATGATGTTTTTTTCGAAAAGACCTCTCAAAATAGGGAAAACTGTTTTTTGTCCAAGCAATTTACTGATATCACTTAAACAAAGTTCTGCATGAAGCTCCAGAGCATCTATAATCAGAAACTCTTTATCAGATAATTGAGTTTTATCAACAGATTCAGCTTGATTAAGTATGATTCTGGTTTCACTGGCCAACTTCAGGGCAGATGGAAGAGCTGCCTGCATCACCTCTCCTATATGACAGAGGTAATACTCCGACATCCAATTCCATAATTTCAGCTGAAAATCATTAACTATCGGATTCTGGTCAAGAATATCAATAATATACTTCGCTTCATATAAGGCAGGAGGCGTTTCAGATATCCGGTAAACTATTGCCGTATAAATCTTACTCTTCCCAAACTGAACTACAACCCGTTTTCCTACAGCAATCTGATCTGCCATATCAAAAGGAACACGGTAAGTATAGGTTTTAGCAATAGCCAGCGGTAATATTACCTCAATAAAAATTGTCTTTCGGACAATACCAATTGATTCATTGAAATCAAGCATTATTTATTCTTTATGGCCGCCAACATCAGACTGATCCAACCAAGAATAAAAAATAATCCTCCAATTGGAGTGACAGGACCAAGTAAAGAGACCTGGGAAAAATGATGAATATCTTTTGTGGAAAGAAGATATAAAGAACCGGAGAAGAGGATAATACCAAAAGTAAAGAACCAGGAGGCTACATTGATTGATCTGGTTTTAAATCTTGAAAATCCGGATAAAAATAAAAGGGCTAAAGTATGATAAAACTGATAGTCAACTGCTGTTTTCCAAACCTCCAGATCTGAGGGTTTAAGGAGCGCTTTCAAAGCATGAGCACCAAATGCTCCTAAAATCACAGCTAACATCCCAAACACTGAAGCTATAATAATGATGCGTTTGTTCATATTGTTAGAATAGAATGCTAATTTAACAAACATGTTCGCAATTCTTCATTCAAGACTTAAAAATATAAATTTGTTAAAACACTCATAGATGAAGAAGATAATAGGAATTACTATTTTATTACTATCTGCAGTAATTTCAGTAGCTTATTTATACTTTTCAAAACTGAATACCCAAAGCCGGAGTAACGACATTATTCTATCGGAAATTCCTGCCAACGCCTCCATTGTTTTTCAGTATCCAAACGATTACAGTCTCTATGAAATATTTAAAGATTACCGCCTGTTTGACACAATAATTGGAAACCGTAACAAAGAGGAAATCCATTGGCTAAAAAAAATCTTATTAAGTAAAAAGGAGCTGGAAATATACAGTGCGGGACAGAGTGTATTTCTCTCTATGCATCCTTCTGAAGCAAACAGTATTGATTTCTT
>Ga0208492_1001265_pt1 | contig 16461 bp, 11 predicted proteins | sample Subbioar_CSW14AB_FD_184820 | JGI IMG/M metagenome (GOLD analysis project Ga0208492, IMG submission 184820) | Serpentinite rock and fluid subsurface biosphere microbial communities from McLaughlin Reserve, California, USA - CR12Mar_CSW14AB (SPAdes) | ecosystem: Environmental > Terrestrial > Deep... | reverse complement strand
CAGGTGCGCACCTTCTCGCTCATCGCATGTTTGACTTCTATGGTGCGGCCGTTGGCGGCGCAATGGTAATCATAGGTCGGCACGGGTCTGCCCTCTCATGGTCGGAATGCCCGACAGTTTACTGAAAAACGTTGGCAACGCACCGCTCACTCGAACATCGCGTCGAGGCGATCGCGGGCCGACAGCATCTCTTCCATCATGCCGTACACAATCTCGCGGACCGAACTCGGGCCGCGCAGATCGCCGACGATCTGGCCGACCGGATAGGTGAGGAAATCCCGCGCCCTGACCCGCTCCACCCGTGTGCGGCCCTCGCCCCACCACAGCAGATTCTGCAGCGGCGCCGGCAGGGGCGTGGGCGCGCCGGGCTTGTCGTAGGCATCGGTAAACGCCGAACGCAAGGTGCGACAGGGCTTGCCGGTCACGGCGCGCGTCTGCACCGCGTCGTCGGCCTCGGCGGCATAGAGCCGTTCCTTGATCTCCGGCAGCACTTCGCTCTGGGCGCTCGGCAACCACACCGAGCCGCACCATACGCCCTCGCAACCCAGGGCCAGGGCCGCCGCCACCTGCCGACCGCGGCCCACGCCGCCGGCCTCGGTGCCGACCGCGATCACGAAGTCGCAGCCGCGTTGCTTGTGACGCAGCGCATGCTTGGGCTTGCCGGCGAGCGCGGCGACCTTGATGCCGCGCGCATGGGCGGCCTCGACCAGCGCAGCCGGCGGCGAACCGAGGGCGTTGACGATGAGCTTGATCGGATGCTGCATGGCGATGTCGATCATCGCCATGCTCTCCTCGGGCGTGAACGACAGCTCGGTGAGCAGCGTGCGGATGATTTCATCGCGCTCGCCGGCGGGCAGCGGCGGAATGCCGGCAGCGTCGAGCAGGCCGCGCACGAAATTCAGGTGCTCCTCGGGAAAGAGCTTGTCCGCGTCGAACTTGGCTTCGCCGGCGTCGGTGTAGGTGGTCGGCATCAGCACGTCGATGCCATAGGGCCGCCCATCGATGTGCTCGTCTATCCAGCGCAGTTCCTCGCGCAGTCGCGCGGGACTCATGCGCGCCATGCCCAGCACGCCCATGCCGCCGGCACGGGATACTTCGACGACGACATCACGACAATGAGAGAAGGCGAAGATCGGCACATCGATGCCGAACATCTCGCACAGGCGGTTGTTCATGGCGGGCTCCCCGATGACAGAACGCAAGGGCGCATGATTGCCGATCTGGCCGCCTCGCCGCCAGTCTGCGGGCGGGCGGCGATGGCGCTAATGCATGCCCTCGCCGTGCTCGTCGCGCTCGGCGATTTCCGTGAGCGTCGCGCGCCACTCCACCAGCGAGCCCACCACTTGATGGGCGGAATCGACCATGGCCTCGGTCGGGATCCGCGCGTTGGCGGCGGCGCTCAGGAACAAGGCGAGGATCTCGATGGCGTCATCGAGTGTGGCGCCGAGATCGCGCAGGCCATCGAGTTCATCGGGTTCCTCGCTCATGACAGTGACTTCTTCCCGTGGGCCACGGCGCGCATCGCCGCGGCAGGTCAATCGGATTTTTCGGCGCGGTGCTCTGCGCGTTCGCCTGTCAGTCATCGACACCTTGCGAACGCACCCATGCACGGCGCCCAAGCGCATCGCCATTGTGCTGGTCGCGGAACGGCAAGGCCAGCATGCCGGGCAGTCGACACACGTCACGCGGCGCACGATACGCGCGGATACCGAGCGTCATGCCGCGCTGGCCGCCACGGGGCGTGGCGCGATAGGTGCCGAACAATCTGTCCCAGCACGACAGATTGAAACCGAAATTCGAATTGCTCTCGTCGTCCTCCACCGAATGATGCACGCGATGCATGTCCGGTGTGACCAGCAGGTAACGCACGTACCGCTCGAAACCGGTCGGCAGACTGACGTTGCCATGATTGAACATGGCGGTGGCATTGAGCAGCACTTCGAAAACGATCACCGCCACCACCGGCGGCCCGAGCAACGCAATCGCGGCGAATTTGATCAGCATGGACAACACTATCTCCAGCGGATGGAAACGGGCGCCGGTGGTGAGGTCATAATCGAGGTCGGCGTGATGTACGCGATGTATCCGCCACAGCGGCGCAATCGCATGTAACATCACGTGCTGCAGCCAGATGACGAAGTCGAGTGCGATCACGGCCAACACCACGGCCAGCCAGGGCGGCAGATGCAGATGGTTCATCACGCCCCAGCCCTGGCCCGCAGCGAAGTGCGCCATGCCGGCGGCGGCAGCCGGGAACAGCAGGCGCGCAATGAAGGTATTGAGCACAAGCAGGGCAAGATTGCTGCGCCAGCGCACGGCCCGCGCGACGCTCAGGGCCCGGCACGGTGCCAGACATTCCCACGCGGCCATGGCGACGAAGACGGCGATGAATGCGCCGCCTCGAACCAGAAACTCGTGGTCGGTGATCTGATTCTCCATGGGGCTGACTGACGGACGGGGCTGTTGGATACAATAATCAATAGACTTATTGAATGAAAGCTCGGGAGTAAAGGATGGCGACCGGTCCCAAACAGGCATTGTTCGAAGAATTCGCGCGGGTCGCCCAGGCGCTCGGCCACGCCCACCGGATCGCCCTGCTCGAACAGGCCGCCCAGGGCGAGCGCACTGTCGACGCACTGGCGCTGGCCAGCGGATTGTCGATGGCCAATGCCTCCCAGCATCTCAAGCTGCTGCGCGCGGCCGGTCTGGTGACCTCCCGCCGCGACGGCAAGAACGTCCTCTACCGCATCACCGACGAGCAGGTCCTCGATCTGCTGAACGCCACGCGCCGCGTCGCCGAGCGCAATGTCGCGGAGGTCGCGCGCATCATTCGCGGCTACTTCGATGAGCGTGATGCCATGGAACCGATCACGCGCGACGAACTCAGGCAACGCCTGGAACAAGGTCTCGTCACGGTGCTCGATGTGCGACCGCCCGAGGAGTACCGACTCGGCCATGTGCCGGACGCGCTCAATGTGCCGCTCGAAGAACTGGAAGCCCGCCTGGCGCAATTCGACCCCGCCCACGAGATAGTCGCCTATTGCCGCAGCGCCTACTGCGTGCTGTCCTTTGAAGCCGTCGCCACGTTGCGCGCGCGCGGTTTCAAGGTGCGACGTCTGGAGGACGGTTATCCGGAGTGGCGCGCCGCAGGACTGCCCTGCGCGACGGCCTGAACGCCCGACATCCACCCATCACGGAGCACACGCCCATGAGCAAATCGCTGAAAGACTTTGTTGCCGATGCGAAGAGCCGCATACGCGAAATCAGCGTCGCCGACGCCGCCGCGTTGAAGGCCGACCCTAAGGTGCTGATCCTCGACGTGCGCGAGGGCCCCGAGTGGGCCGAAGCGCATCTGCCCGATGCCCTGCACGTGCCGCGCGGCATGCTGGAGGCCAAGGCCGATAACGACTACCCCAACCGCGAGCCACGCCTCGCGGACCGCACGCAGACCATCATCGTCCACTGCGCCAGCGGCGCGCGCAGCGCGATGGCCGCCGATGTCCTGCAACAGATGGGCTTTACGGACGTCCGCTCGCTGGCGGGCGGCATCGCGGCCTGGACCGCGGCCGGCCTGCCGACCTCGCGCGGCGGCTGAGACGCGCGCGATCCTTCCGTGGGTGCGAATTCATGCGCATATTCAGACCGACATGCGGATGTATTGCCGAATCAATGTGCGAATGGATTCGCACCTGCGGGAAAAGGCATCATCTTGTAGATGAGACGGATGCCCGTCGCACGATGAAATGGACCGATCCCGCCTTGCAGGGTGCGAGGCGAGACGATATCCACGGGCGCATGCGGCCGCGGCTACACCCGCCGCCACTGCACCAGCGTGTAGGGTGGCTCCGCGTCGTCATGGGGTTCGAACACCGCTTCGACCGCCGCGCCGATCACGACATCCTGCAAGGGATCGCCGAGCAGATTGCCTATCATGCGCACATTGCCGTAATCCGGCAGTTCGACCAGCACGGCGATATAGGGGCCATGACCGTTCAAGGCCGGATGTACCGGGTGGTGCGGACGCTCATAGCTGAAGATGCGCCCCCGACCCTGGATGTCCACCCATTCGAGGTCGAAGCAATGGCAGCGATGGCAGATCCATTCCGGCCCCCATTGCCAACTCCGGCAGGCGGTGCAGCGCTGTATGCGCAGCTTGCCTTCGCGCGTGCCGGCCCAATAGGGCTCTGACACCCCGTCCGGGCCGGTGCCGGGTTGCGGTAATCCCGCGGGAAGATAGGTGCTGCTCACAGTGTCGCCTCCGAGCCGAGTATGAGAGAGCTGACGGGCGTCACCATGGGCCCGCCCATGATGATGGCCGCGTCGTTGTTGCTGACCTGATTGATGGCCACGCCGCGAATCTGACGCACGGCGTCGTGCACCAGTTCGAGACCGTGCATATAGCATTCGGCCAGATTGCCGCCGCTGGTATTGAGCGGCAGGCGGCCATGGGGTGCGATGAGGTTGTCCATCACCAGCACTTCGTTGGCCTCCTCGGCTTTGACGAGGCCGTGTTCGACCAGACTCATGAGCACGCCGCCGGTGAAATTCTCATAGCATTCGATGATGCCCATGTCGGCCGGCGTCATCTTCGCCATGTCGTAGAGGCGCGGCGCCATCTGCGTGAAATGGCTGGCGGCGTAATGCGGCATGTTGTGCACCGGCGCCGCACTGCGTTCCTCGCATCCCTGCACGCAGGCCATGATATAGGCCGGCTTCTGCTTGAGCGCGCGCGCGCGCTCGGCCGACACCACCACCACCGCCGCCGCGCCATCGTTTTCCTGACAGCAGTCGTAGAGATGGAAGAAGGGTTCGACTATCCAGCGCGAGTTGTCGTATTTCTCTTCGTCCAGCGGACGGCCGCGCATGACGGCGTTGGGATTGTTCTGTGCGTGGTGATAGCAGGCCAGCGAGATGGCGCGCAGGGCGTTCTGATGAATGCCGTGGTCGTGCATGAAGCGCGTGACCTTCATGGCGAAGCGCTGTGCCGGCGACATCACGCCATAGGGCACCACAAAGGCATCGTCACCCGACAACACCGGCGCCGCCGCGCTGCGACCGTAGCGTCGATACTGGCCCTGCGCGAGGGAGCGGAATGCCACCACGCAATCGGCCATGCCGGTCGCGACCGCCGCCGCCGCGTTGCCGATGGCGCCGCATACGCCGCCACCGCCGCCGCCCCAGAACATGTTCGAGAATTTCAGTTCCTTGATGCCGAGCGCCGCCGCCAGATGGCCGGCGTCGGAACGGTCGTCGCCATAGGAGGCGAAGCCATCGACCTCATGGGGGCTGATACCGGCGTCGGCGCAGGCATTGACCACCGCCTGCAGCGCGAGCTTGAACTCGCTGTGCGGCGACTGGCCGTGTTTGTAATAAGTGGTTTCGCCGATGCCGGCGATCGCGGTCTTGCCGCGCAATGTTCGGTCTGACATGCCTCCCCCTCGAGATCCTGCGGATACGCTGCAGCGGCGCCGCACCGCGCACCCCCTATCGATAGCGAGGGCGGCGCGGGTGGCAACGCGGATGGCCCGAGTATAACGGCAGCAGTGCCGCGCCCACATCCGCCGGCGCGTGCCGTGCCTGACCGTCACCGCACGGCGCGACAGTGCCGATATACTCCCGTCCCGCCGCCCCGGCCCCAATCACCGCATCGTACCCATGGCTCCGCGACATCTCGCCCTCATGCTCCTGACCTGCACCATCTGGGGCTTCAACTTTGTCGCGGCCAAGGTCGGGGTGCGCGAAATCCCGCCGCTGCTGTTTACCGGTCTGCGCTTCGCCATGCTGGCCATCGTCCTGCTGCCATTTCTGAAACCCGCCCGCGGCCGCATGCGCGATGTGCTGGTCATCGCGCTGTTCAATGGCGCCTTTCATTTCGGCTTGATGTTCATCGGCATCGCCATGGCGGCCGCCTCGGTGGTGGCGGTGGTGGCGCAATTGAACGTGCCGTTCGCCACCATGCTCTCGATCTTCTTCCTGGGGGAGGTGGTGCGCATGCGTCGCTGGCTGGGCATCGCCTTGACCTTCGTCGGCGTGACCATCGTCAGCTTCGATCCCCATGTCTTTGATGCCCTGACCGGCGTCTTGTTCACGGCGGCGGCGGCGCTGTCGGCCGCCATCGCGGCGGTGTGCATGCGCAATCTCACCAACGTCGGCGTGTTCCAGCTGCAGTCCTGGACCGCCTTCATCACCGCGCCCTTGTTGCTGGGCGCGAGCTTCCTGTTCGAATCGGGACAGGCCACCGCCGTGATGAATGCCCAGCCCATCACCTGGGCGGCGCTGCTCTTCACCACCATTGGTGCGAGCCTCATCGGCCATAACGCCTACTACTATCTGCTGCAACGCTACGAGGTCTCGCTGATCGCACCGCTGTCCCTGATCTCGCCCTTGCTTGGCGTGGTGTTCGGCATCGTCATGCTGGGCGAGCATGTGAGTACGCGCATCGTGCTGGGCGCGGTGACGGCCTTCATCGGCGTTGGCGTGCTGGCCATACCCGGCAGGCGGAAGTCGGCCCCGTCGAGCTGAAATGCGCCGAAGCTATCTCGGCTCGCCAAGCGTGGCTACACTCGGGCGCGGACCTCCAACGTCAGCGTTATCGCCATGTCAGCCACGCTTCGCCATCTCACCGCCTTGCTTTTCGCGCTGCTGCTTGCACCGCCATCGCAAGCCGAGAGCACGCGCCCGACCCTCATCGTCGCCATCGCGGTCGATCAGTTCTCGGGCGATCTGTTCGCCGAATACCGCGCCCATTTCCACGGCGGCTTCAAACGTCTTGCCGGCGGCGCGGTGTTTCCGCGTGGATACCAGAGCCATGCCGCCACCGAGACCTGCCCCGGTCATGCGACGCTCCTGACCGGCGCCCGTCCGGCGCGCAGCGGCATCATCGCCAATCATTGGCTGGACCAGTCCATCGCCCGCGCGGACAAGCGGGTCTATTGCGTGGAGGACGAAACGCAGCCCGGCGCAGATTCACAGAATTACATGGTCGCGACGAAGCATCTGCGCGTGCCGACCCTGGGCACGCGCATGAAGGCGAGGGATGCGGCGAGCCGCGTGGTCGCCGTGGCGGGCAAGGATCGCGCTGCGGTGCTCATGGGCGGTGCCGACGCCGATCAGACGTGGTGGTGGGGCGGTCAGGGCTTCGTGAGTTTCCCCGGCGTGCAAGCTTCGTCGGCGGTCACCGACGTCAACAGCGCCGTCACGCGTCGCATGAACGCCGCGCGCACGGCCATGGCGCTGCCTGCATGGTGCGAGGCGCGCGCCTATCCTGTGACGCTTGCCGACGGCCGAGCCATAGGCACCGGTCGCTTCGCGCGTGAGGCGCACGATGCCAAGGCCTTCCGCGCGTCGCCGGAACTCGACGAGGCGACGCTGGAACTCGCCGGTGGATTGCTCGATGAACTCGCGCTCGGTCAAGGCCCGCACACCGATCTGCTCGCCATCGGTGTTTCGGCGACGGACCTCGTCGGTCACGCCTACGGCACTGCCGGCAGCGAAATGTGCGTGCAACTCGATGCGCTCGATCGCGCCCTGCAGGCGCTTTTCAGCCAGCTCGATCGGCGCGGCATCGACTACCTGGTGATGCTGAGCGCCGACCATGGCGGTCACGATGCGCCGGAGCGCTCCGACGCCAACGCCATCCCCGACGCGGCGCGCGTCGATGCAGCCCTGCTGCCCACCGAATTGAATGACCGTGTGGCGCGAGCAACGGGTTTGTCGGGGCAGGTCCTGCTTGGCGACGCCCCCGCCGGCGACATGTATCTCGCGCGCCGCCTGGACCCGACGCAACGCGCAGCCGTGAGCAAGGCCGCGCTGACACTGTGGCGCCAGCATCCGCAGGTCGCGGCGGTATACACACGCGAAGAGATCAGCCGCCAGCCTTCGCCACCCGGCCCGCCCGATGCATGGAGTCTGCTGGACGAAGTGCGCGCGAGTTTCGATGCCGAACGCTCCGGGGACTTCGTCGTGCTGCTGAAGCCGCGCATCACACCCATTGCCCAGGCCGCGCCCGGCTATATCGCCACCCACGGCAGTCCCTGGGATTACGACCGGCGCGTGCCCATGCTGTTCTGGCGCAAGGACATGGCGGGCTTCGAACAGGCCAACAGTGTCGAGACCGTCGACATCCTGCCCACGCTCGCCGCGCTCATCGGCTTACCGATCGAAGCAGGGGAAGTCGACGGCCATTGTCTCGATCTGGATCCGGGCGAGGGGGACAGTTGCGCCGGCGATTGAAGTTGGACCGTTCACGCCAGCCAGCGCGGGAACACGACGACTCGTTGGCCGCTGCAACCGCTCACTTCGTGCGAAACGATGACACGGCATTGAAAGCCGACTGACCCACAGAGATACGCAGCCGTCATCCGCAGGTGCGAATTCATTCGCACACTCAATGGCACGCCCCCAACACCCGACCATGGCCCACAGGTGCGAATGAATTCGCACCTGCGGGCTGGCATTGAACGGCCGATGCGCGACGCTAAGTCATGTCTGGTAGCGGCGACGCGCCTTCGCGCAGGGCCGGCAATTCGAGCCGCAGCGTTGCAATGCCTAGCGCCTGCTCGAGCGCACGCCAGCGCGGCAACACCGCGTGCAAGGCCTCGAGCTTGACCTCGCCATAGCCGCGGATCTCCATCGCGAGGCGGGCCAGGGCCAGTACCTCGTGATGGTTCCCGGCGCTCAGCTTGCTCAAGGCAGCTTCCACCGACGCCCGGTAGGCTTCGCCGAGCGCGCGCTCCAGCCCCCGCTCCGCACTGTGACCGAAGGGATCGAAGGGCGTGCCGCGCAGGAATTTCAAATGCTGAAGGCCACGCAGCACCGGCATCATCCACGGCCCGAATTCGATCTTCTTCGGCCTCGCCGCGCCGCGCCCGAGCGACGGCGGCGCCATGCTGAAGTGCAGTCTGACCGGCGCCTTGAAGGTCTTCTCGAGGCCTTGTTGGAAGGCGCTGCCGGCAAACAGCCGCGCCACTTCGTATTCGTCCTTGTAGGCAAGCAGCTTGTGATAACCGTCGGCCACGGCGCGCGTCAACGCAAGCTCGGCACCGAAGCGCACATCCACGGCACGCACGGCCTCGATCAGGCGCGTGAAGCGCTTGGCGTAACGCGCGTTCTGATAGGCAATCAAACGCGTCCTCAGGCGTTCGATATGGGTATCGAGATCCTCGACCTCGGTCTTCATGGCGTCATCGAGCCGCACGGCCTTGTCCTTGTCGAGCGCCGCCTCACGTCCGAGCCTGAAGGCGTCGAGATTGGCCGCCACCGCCACGCCGTTCAATTCGACGGCGCGCTGAATGGCTTCGAGACCCAGCGGGATATGGCCGAGCTGCCAGGCGAAACCGAGCAGCAGCATGTTGCCGGTCTGGGGGTTGTCCAGGCGCTCGACCGCCAGCGCGGTGCTGTTGATGGCGGTGTAGCGGTCGCCGACCGCCTGGCGCAGCAGCTTCTCGAGTTCCGCATGGGGAAACTGCCAGTCGCGGTTCTGCGCGAAGGCGCCGGTCGCCTGCTCGTAGCTGTTCACCACCGCGCGGGTGCGATCGACATGGGTGCGGGTCATGACCTCGGCATCGCCGGCCGTGATCATGTCGTAGGCCAGCAGCAGGTCGGTCTCGCCGGCGGCAATGCGCTGACCGCGCAACTGGGTGCCGGCGGCCGCGATACGGATATGGGACATCACCGCGCCGTTCTTCTGCGACATGCCCGTCATGTCCAGCACGCTGATCGCCTTGGCTTCGAGATGGGCCGCCATGCCGAGGATGGCACCGACCGTGATCACGCCACTGCCGCCGACGCCGGTGATGAGGATGTTGTAGGGATGATCCGGCAAGACGATGGCCGGCTCGGGCAGGACCACGGCGCTGTGCTGCGCAGGCTTGGCCGCGCGCGCCGGAGGCGCCAGCAGTTCCACCGTCACGAAGCTCGGACAGAAGCCATCGACACAGGACAGATCGTTGTTGCAGGCATCCTGATCGATCATGCGCTTGCGGCCGAGCGGCGTGTCCAACGGCGCGAGCGCCGTGCAGTTGGAGACGATGCCACAGTCACCGCAGCCTTCGCACACTTCGGCGTTGATATAGGCGCGACGCGGCGCCTGGGCCAGAGTGAGATGTTTGCGACGGCGGCGTTTCTCGGCCGCGCAGGTCTGGTCATAGACCAGCACGCTGACGCCGCTTAGCTCGCGCAGACTGCGTTGCACTTCATCCATGGCGGTGCGGGGATGCAGCGTCGCGACCGCCGTCACCCGCGTGTCGCTTGCGTGACGTGAGGGATCTTCCGCCACCACATGGATGTGCTGCACGCCCTCGGCCGACAACTGCCGCACGATGTCGGCCACCGTCAGCGTGCCGTCGATGGGCTGGCCGCCGGTCATCGCCACCGCGTCGTTGTAGAGAATCTTGTAGGTGATGTTGACGCCGGCCGACACCGCCGCGCGTATGGCGAGACTGCCGGAATGGAAATAGGTGCCATCGCCGAGATTGGCGAACACGTGCTGCAAGGTCGAGAACGGCGCCTGGCCTATCCAGGTCGCGCCCTCGCCGCCCATCTGCGTCATGGTGCGATTGGACTCGGGGAAGATCGCCGTCGCCATCACATGGCAGCCGATGCCGGCCAGCGCGATGCTGCCCTGCGGTGTGCGCGTCGAACGATTGTGCGGACAGCCCGAGCAGTAATAGGCCGGCCGCGGCGGCGCGACGAAGGCCGACTCCAGGGCTTTTTCCTTCGCTTCGAGAAAATGCAGACGCGCGGTGATGCCGTCGCTCTGGTGGAATCGCTGGATGCGTGTGGCGAGCACACGTGCTATCTGCGCGATGGAAAAATCACCGCGCGCCGGCAGCAGCCAGTTGCCGCGCGGCGCGACCCATTCGCCCTGCTCGTCGAACTTGCCAATCACGCGCGGCCGCGTGTCGTCGCGCCAGTTGTAGAGCTGCTCCTTCAACTGGTATTCGATCATCTGGCGCTTTTCTTCCACCACCACGATCTCTTCGAGTCCGGTGGCGAATTCGCGAATGCTGTCGGGCTCGAGCGGCCAGGGCATGGAGACCTTGAACAGGCGCAGACCGATGCGCGCCGCCTTGGCTTCATCGATGCCGAGTTCCGACAGCGCCTCCAGCACATCGACGAAGGACTTGCCCGAAGCCACCACGCCGAGACGTGCGGGCTTGGAATCCCACACGATGTGATTGAGATGATTGGCGCGCGCGTAGGCCATCGCGGCGTAGATCTTGTAGTCCTGCATGAGCGCTTCCTGCGCACGCGCCTGACGCCCCAGCGTCATGTTCGAGAGGCGCGCGTTCAAGCCGCCGGGCGGCATGGGATAGTCCGGGACGAGGGTCTCGACCAGAAAGGGATCGGCACTGACGCTGGCGGATGATTCCACCGTATCGGCCAGCGCCTTGAAGCCGACCGCGCACCCCGAAAAGCGCGACATTGCCCAGCCGTGCAGACCGAGGCTCAGGTATTCCTGCACGTCGCACGGATAGAGCAAGGGAATCATCGCGGCGGCGAACTGATGATCGCTCTGGTGCGGCAGAGTCGAGGAATAGGCGCCGTGATCGTCACCGGCCACCAGCAGCACGCCGCCATGACGCGAGGTGCCGGCGTGGTTCATGTGCTTGAACACATCGCCACAACGATCGACACCCGGGCCCTTGCCATACCACAGCGCGAACACGCCGTCGTACTTGGCCGGCCCGAGCAGGTCGACCTGCTGCGTGCCCCATACGGCTGTCGCCGCCAACTCTTCGTTGACCGCCGGCCAGAATTTCACATGGTGTTTTTCGAGATGCCCGGCTGCGCTCCAGGCGGCTTTGTCGAGCCCGCCCAGCGGCGAGCCGCGATAGCCGGCGATGAAGCCCGCGGTGTTGAGGTCTGCTGCCTCGTCGCGCAAGCGCTGCAGGATGGGAAGACGTACCAGGGCCTGGACGCCGCTCAGATAGATGCTGCCTGAGGTCGCAACGTATTTATCGTCGAGACTCACGCGTGGGTCGATGACCGACATGTTCAAACTCCAAAATCGTGTCTTGGCTGATAACGAAGAACAAGCCTGTTTTGCTGGTCTTCGCGTTCACGAGTGCTGCGCCGGGTAGGCTGTCATCACTCTTCACCACACGTTCACGCCGGATAGGGCGCACGTGGGGACGGGGCGTTTGTCAGTGTGTTGGGCGTGGATGGTTGCTGGGTGATGTGACTCCTGGCTGTTGAATTCAATGAACGACGTTGAGGCCCGTGAGGTTAGAGTCAGGCGCCGCCGCGAACGTCGCGGCGACGGCCCTTGCTCATGCCCGCAGTTCGAAACCCTCGTAGCCCTTGTCGGCGACTTCGTTGAACATCGCCCGATAGGACGGCACGCTGCCAGCGTACATCAGGTACTGGCCGGTACCGCCGTCACGGTTGTTGTTGCCGAAGAACCAGGAATCGCGCATCTCATCGATGAGCATGCCCTTGACCGACTGATGACACTTCTCGGTCCAGGCCTCTTCCGCTTCGGGCGTGGCCTGGATGGTCTTGTAGCCGTGCTCGATCACATAACGGATGCAGCGCGTGATCCAATCGGTATTGCTTTCCACGCAACGGGTGATGTTGCAGAAGGTGCCGGGATTATGCGGCCCCATGATCGCGAACAGATTGGGGAAGCCGGCGAACTGCACGCCGAGATTGGTCTTGGGCCCATTCGCCCACCTGTCCTTCAATGTGACGCCGTTCTCGCCACGGATGTCGATGCGCATCAACTCGCCGGTCAGACTCTGGAAGCCGGTGCAGTAGATGATGATGTCGAAATCGTAGGTGGCATCGGAAGTCTCGACCCCGCTCTCGGTGATCTTGACGATGGGCGTGGCGCGCAGGTCGACCACGTCGACGTTGTCCTGGTTGAAGGCCTCGTAATAGTTCTTCTCGCCCGGCGGACGCTTGGTGCCGTAGGGATGATTCTTCGGAATCAGCTTCTCGGCCTTGACCGGATCCTTCACGCGCTGACGAATCTTGTCGGCCAGGAACGCGCTGATCTCATCGGCCAGCGCACGGTTGGTGAAGACGTCGTTGAAGTTGCCCAGCCACAGCGCGAAACCGCCGCGATCATAGAGTTCCTGGTACTTGGCCATGCGCTCGGCCTTCGGCACTTCGCCGCTGGCGCGCATGTCCATATCGTGGATGAACGCCGCCGACGTGCGCTTGCACAGTTCGAAGATCTCGTCGGCCTTGACCTTCATCTCCTCCTGCTCATCGGCGCTGACCGGCTGGTTGCGCAGCGGCGTGCACCAGTTGGCGGTGCGCTGGAAGAGTTTCAATTCACCGACCTCGGGCGCGATGGTCTGCAGAATCTGCACCGCGGTCGGTCCGCTGCCGATGATGGCGACCTTCTTGCCCTTGAAGTCGATGGCCTCCTTGGGCCAGCGCGCGCTGTGCAAGGACCGGCCCTTGAAATTCCCGGTGCCCGGATAGGGCGGCATCTGATAGGCCGACAAGAGGCCGGTCGCACACAATACGAAACGCCCGCGCGCCTTCTTGCCATCGAGGGTCTCGACCGTCCACATGCGTTCAGCGTCGTCGAATACCACATGCTCGACGCGCGCATTGAATTCGATGTTGCGCTTGAGATCGAACTTGTCGGCCACGAAGTTCACATAGCGCTCGATCTCGGGCTGGCTGGCGAACTTCTCGGACCAGGTCCATTCCTGCACCAGTTCCTTGGAAAACGAATACTGATAGCTATAGGACTCGGAATCGAAACGGGCGCCCGGATAGCGGTTCCAGTACCAGGTGCCACCGACATCGGAGCCGGCTTCGAAGCCCTGCACCGAGAGGCCGAGTTCGCGCATGCGGTACTGCGCGTAGAGGCCGGAAATCCCGGCCCCGATGATGATGACGTCGACGTTTTCTTTCATGACGGAAACAGGTCTCCCCGGAGAGTTGACGAGCACAGGCAGCGAGAATATCAGTCCCATCAGACGAAGTGCAGGCGCCCCCCCCCCGTTCGATAGTGGAAGGCGTTGCGGCGGCTCTCTCAATTGATGGTCAAAGTGATATCCGCGTCAATCAGCAACTGCGCGGCGACACCGCTCTGGGTATAGCTCACGTAGGACGAGCCATCGAGGTTGAGTGACCCTTGCTGCACGCCGCCTTGGATCAACAGATGCACGAGGTCGCCCGCGTCGCCGTCGACCCGCAGTTGATGGGTGTTGCTGGCGATGAACACGGCGCTGTCATCGGACAGGGTAAGCACGTCGCGCAGATCCAATACCAGGGTGTTATTGCCGCTGCCGCTCAGATCAACGCGCTCGATGCTGGTGTAGTGGCGGCCCGTCACCGCGCCGAGATCGAGTATCTCGCCCGCGCCATCGAAACGCAGGGTGTCGATGCCGGTGCCGCCGTCGACGAGTCTGTCGTCTGCATCGAAGACCAGGATGTCAGCGCCCGCGCCGCCCTTCAGCACGTCGCTGCCGCCGCCACCGATGAGGGCGTCCTGCCCTTGGGCGCCGAGCAGGATCTCGTCGGCGGCGGTACCGGTGAGCGAGTCGTTGCCATCGCCGCCCAGTTGCGTGACGACATCCGCAAGATCGCTGCCGAACATCACTGCCGCCTGTCCGCCATACGGCAGGCCGAACAAGAGGTCATCAAAGCCATCGCCGTTGATATCACCTGCGCCACTGACTTCACGACCGAACCCGCCTCCCGTCCCGTCGAGACGCACGCCATTGCGGCCATCCAGCGTGCCCAGATCGAAACTGGCCGTAAAGCCGTTGGCCTTGCCAAACACCAGATAGCTGACGCCGACTTGCTGAAAGCCGACGGAGGCACGGGGTGCACCGATGAGCAGATCATCGTAGCCATCGCCATTGACATCGCCTGCGCCGCTGACCGAAGCGCCACTGTAGTCGCTGAAGTTGGCGCCGCGGATACGAAAGCCATTACTGCCATCGAGCGTCGACACATCGAAAGTCGCGGTGAAACTTCCGGCATGGCCGAACAGTATGTAGCTCGCTCCCCCCAAGGAGGCGGCCGGCTCGCCGACGATCAGATCATCGAAGCCATCGCCGTTGATGTCCCCCGCGCCGCTGACGCTGCGACCACTGGAACCGCCCGTCACCACGCCGGCGAAGCGAAAGCCGTTCACGCCGTTGATGTCGTGCAGATTGAGATTGCCGCTGAAGCCTCCGCCATGCCCGAACACCACGTAGGTGGTGCCGGGCCGCGCCGGGTCGCCGTAGAATCCGCGCTCCGCGCCAATGATGAAATCGTCGTAGCCATCGCCGTTGATGTCTCCCGCGTCGCTGATGGCCCCGCCGCTGTAGCCGCGCAGTTCCGGCCCATCGAGACGAAAGCCGTTCGCACCATTCAGGCTCGACAGGGCGAGGCTCGCGCCAAAGGCTTGTGCGCCACCGAACACCAGATAGGTCGTGCCGGCGGCCTGGCCGCCGCTGGTGCTGGCAAACTGCGCGCCGATCATGAGGTCGTCAAAGCCATCACCGTTGACGTCGCCGGCGGCACTCACCGCCACGCCGCTCCAGCTGTTATCGAGCGCGCCGACAATGCGAAAGCCGTTACCGCCGTTCAGGCTCGCGAGGTTCAGGTTCGCGTCGAAACTGCCGCCCTTGCCATACACCACGTAAGCCTTGCCGGCGTCAGGGTGTCCGGCCGGATCGCCCAGCGGTGCGCCTACCAGCAAGTCGTCGAAACCATCGCCATTGATGTCCCCCGCGCCGCTCACCGACCAGCCACTGAGTTCACCGACCGTTGCGCCGTCGAGTCGAAAGCCATTGCTGCCATCGAGCGTAGCGGTCGACAGATTGGCCGCGAAGCCCGCGGCGCGCCCGAACACCACATAGCTCTCACCGGCGGAATAGTCACCACGGGGACGCGCAAAGCGTGCGCCGACGATGATGTCGCCAAAGCCATCGCCGTTGATGTCGCCGGCATCGCTGACAGCATCGCCGGTGTGCGTGCCAATCGTGGTGTTGGTCAAGCTGAAGCCGCGTACACCGTCGAGAAGACCCATGCTGATGCCACTGACGGCAAGTGTCGCGTCGACACCTGCACTGATCTGCAGCGTCACGCCGTCCTGCTGATACTGTCGATAGGTCTGATTGTCTATGACGACATGGGCGATCTGCGTCCAGCCGCCAGCCGCCACCACGTGGTCCCCGCTGTCGCCCAGCACGCGCAAGCTGTCACTGGTCTGCGACAAGTCACGCAGCGACTGCGATGTCAGCATGAGGGTATTCGCCAGCCCATTGGCGAAGTCGATGACCTCGATACCGCGGAGGTCCGCACTCGCCACGCTGCTCAGATCGAGCACGTCATTAGCCGTCACCCGCAGCGTATCGACACCCGCGCCGCCATCGACAAGCACATCGTTCGCGTCATGGACCAGGATGTCGTCGCCGCTGCCCGCCTGCAGCGTATCGCGACCGGCACCGCCGTCGAGCAGGTTGTCAGCGTCATTGCCGAGCAACAGGTTGTCGCCGGCGT